>OJDI01000524.1_pt1 | contig 14999 bp, 22 predicted proteins | sample 1592601 | NCBI WGS metagenome assembly OJDI01 (sample SAMN05416845, study PRJEB24817) | seawater metagenome | isolation source: Sea water | place: Canada:Atlantic | collected 2013-07 | reverse complement strand
CACACTGCATATCGTCGGCAGCGTCAGATGTGTATAAGAGACAGTTTATATATATTATATAGTTACAGGTATACTCGCTATTTACACGCTATCATAGCTGTAGCTGTTGTGCCAGTCGCTAAAACGTAATCAACTGCTACTTGTAATATAGTTCCAGCAGGAACGTTTTGAAAATTAACAGCGTCATTAGACGTGGGTGCAAGATCTGCTACACTTGCTATTACAAATTTGCAATCTCCATTACCGCCTCCGCTTATAGTAATCACATCGCCTACGTTATAGTTAGCACCTACAGCGTTTATTACTATAGTATCAACAACTCCACCAGTAGCAGCTACATCTACTGTTAATCCTGCTGGCGCTTTTGCCACTGAAGAAGGAACAAGACTAACTGCTGTCGTAGCTATAGCTGCACCTGTAGTATAACCTGTTCCAGCGCTAAAACCAGCGTAAGAAGGATTAGCTCCTGTGAATGTAGGTTGAATATTTAATCCTGTAACACTACCTTGAACCCCTACGGTATCTGATAGTATTACATTGATATTTCCTCCTGCTCCAGAATACACTAGAGAACCTGTTAAATTAGTTCCTAATGTTCCTGTTTGATTTTCAAATTCCCAAGCTGATGTGGTTGTTATGGCATCATCACCACCGCTAATTACAAGCGCTTTACCTACAGCTCCGTTTGTTACTCTGTATAATCCCATTTTTATTTTTATTTATTTGTTTATTTATTACCTGATTGCTTAAATTTTTCCCAAGTTCTTCCTACGAAATAAGCTCCGTAAACTGTTATTAATAATGATTGAAATATGGGTATGTATTGATCATCTACAATAAACCCTCCTATATTACCATCAAAAAAAGATAATGCAGTAAATATAACTGTAAGATATATTAAAACCATAGGTCTAATATTTTTGCTCAACCAACTATCAGACTGCATATCAGACTTCCATCGATCACTTACTTGTATTTGTGCTTCGGTGTCTGCTTTTTCAAGTATTTCTTGAACTTGTTTTTTAATTATAAGTTTTTCTTCTTCTGTCGTAGTTAGTTTATCAATAGCGTTACCAATTTCTTTAACAACACCACCTGTCAGCCATTGGAATATTTTTTTCATTTTTTAGTTTTATTATATGCTTCTTTTTCCCAAGGCAGGTTTTTTGCACCTTCTTTCATTTGTGCTCTGGAATATTTTCTACCTTTCCAATAAACGTTTTTATTGTCGTAGTCTAAATCACCACGTTTCATTTGATCTATATGTACTTTCTCGTGTTTTATTACAAGTTGTTTTTTAGATGGGTCTAAATCTTTATTAAGCAATATAGATCCATTATTGTTAGCTTTACCTAAAACTCCATCTTCCATATCTACATTGTAAATAGGAGTGCTATCATAATCGTAAGGAGGTGTATTAAGTTTAAAAGCCATATTTGTTTTTTAAAAAAAATCCTACGGGATTTTACGCCCGTAAGATTAATTAATTTTAACTATTAACTAAAAGCAATAGCAGTGTAATTCACATGTACAGCTTGAGTTGTTATCAATTGTCTACCAGAAGTAGCAGGAGCTACAATTTGAGCAGTATTCAATGGAGCACCTAAAGTAGATACAATACCACCTGGATTAGCAGTTAAAGCAGAATTAAAAGCTTTTAATACATCTCCAGCAGTTAAAGCAGCAGTGTGCGTTACTTGAATAGTGTCAAATGCAGCAGCAGCGTTTAAGAAGATTCTTGTAGTTGTGGTTGGATTAGCTCCAGGTCCAGCAACATCTCCAGGTACTACAGATACTATTTGGTCAATTGATACTAATTGTTCTGGTGTATTAGCCACTCCAGTTAGTGGGATCTTTAAAAATTTAGCCATTTTTGTTAGTGTTTAAGTTAGTGTTAGTGTTTATGTTTGGCTTGAGTTTTATCACAGGTCTCTACTGTTTTATTAGCTCATTTTAGAATCTGAAGAGTAAGCTCCTTTGCCTTTGCTCTTTTCCATTCCTTTTGATTCGTCTCTACGAGATTTTAAAGATTGAGATTTTTTACCGTTTTTTGCTCCTAAAGATTCGTCTAATCTATCGTTATAACCTTGTTTATGTAAAGGAGAACTTTTAGCCATATGGCTTTGAGAATGCTTAGACATAAAAGATCCTTGCATTTTCATAGGAGAATGACCCATATTAGCAGGTGATTTTACTTGAGAACCATAACCCTTGTTTAGGTTATTTAAAGCTGATGCTTTTTTATCTATTGGCATGTCTTGTAGTAGATTCTTTTTCTCTTGAGCACTAGACTCCATTCTTACTGGAGCACCAGAAGCAGCACGTACAGCTTGTTTAGCTTCGTACTTTCCTTCTTTTTTATAACCATGCTTTTTGTCGTACATAGCGTTTCTAGCATAATCTTGTGCTATTTTTTTTCTTGATTTGTTTAAAGGTGATTTTTTCATTTTTACTTATATTTATTTATTGTTTAACATTTCCATCTTTTTCTTGCAGCTAATCCTCTTTCGCCTTTCCAGCCTTTGGATCTAGCACAAAATGACTTTCTTCTTTTAGCAGCTTTACTACCTGGTTTGACATCACCAGTTACAGCTGTTTTAAGCTTACTACCTGGATTTTGTTTTCTATACTTTTTAACCCCAGCGGAAGTCATACCAGCTCCTTCTTTTGTAGATAAAAAGTTTCTACCTTTTCCTTTAGTTGTTTTACGAACTCTTAAAAACGGTGATGAGTCTGGTTGAGTATAAGACATTTTATTTATCTTTTTTTATGTTAAGCCACTTGCTTAATGTATATCCTATTGAAAGTAACAATAAAACTACTTTTAAACCCATTTCTATATTCGTAAAAGTTGTCACGCCTAAAGTTAAAGTATTTGCTGCATATAATTTCAAATCACCCATAATTTTTTTTATTACAAGCCTTTAGCTATTTGAGTAATAGGTCCTTTTTTACTAGGGCAAGGATATTTTGATACTTGCATACCGTTTATTCCAGAGCTAGAGCCTTTTCCCATAGGAAATCCTGACGTGTCTAATGGACCGTCCCAAACAGCGTTTTCACCTATTTGCCCTTTTAATTGTGCTGTACTAAATTTATCTTTTTCTTTCATAGTGTATATTTTTATTCTTTATAACCTTCTATTCTTGCTTTTATAACATCTGCTTGAGTGATTTTTCCGTCACCGGTTTGATCTTTCATAAACATTGGCGTGTTTGGCAAAGTGTTTTGTCTTTGATCAATATCACCATACATATAATTAGCATATTTTTTAGAGCTATCACTAAAAACTGGTTTAGCCGAACCTCGTTCGTTAGAAGGAACTGGCGGCTTAGAACTAAATTCTGCAGGGTCCATAGACTCTTCGTTCATTTGATAGTTGTTTAAATTATTTTCCATAATTATCTTTTTTTATCTTTATTCACGTTTTTTATTGCTGTCTGTAGAACTTTATCTGTATATGTTCTACCTTTCATAATGCTGTTTCTTTTTTCGCTAGTAGGAATATCTTCTTCGCCTAACATTATTCGATACATTCTGCTTATTAGCTGTTTACACTTAAAGGAAACTTTATATATATTATATTTTTGAGTAGTTCTGTTGCGGTTTCTCCATACAACAATCCATCCTTCTTTCAGTAACCTATTCCATCGTCTATTATCCCAGCTATAAGCGTATGTACCTATTTTGAAATCGTGCTTAGTAAAATAATCCATGCAATCAAAATAAATAAGTAATTCAAGATCTGCATCGTTTAACTTATTATTTCTACACGCCCATTTACGTACAACACGATAATGTTTTAATAAATTTAATTCTTTTATATCTCTAGCATTAACTCGCATTATAATACAACAACTATATCTTGCAACTTTATAACGTGATATATTTCTTTTTCGAACTCTATCTTATGACCAGCATGCCTGTCAAAATATATATTGTCACCTTCTTTTAAACCAGCATTCTCTGATTCTTCACCAACAGAAACAATAGTGGCTTTAGTATATCTAATATCTTCTCTTTGAGTTTCAGCAAGAAGTAAACCACCTTTAGTTCTAGTGGTTCCTTCTTTCTTTTTGTTTATTATTATGTTTCTACCTATCGCTTTCATCTATTCTCAAGTTATTGATTACACAATCTGTTGATAAAATAGTTGTAGCAACTGAAGCAGCATTTCTAAGTGCACTTTTAGTAACTAACAAAGGATCTATAATCCCTGCCTTAATCATATTAATAGTTTTCCCATTAATCACATTTAAGCCAACTCCTTTGGTTTTAGGTAATTCATAGTCTTTTATACCAGCGTTATCTAGTATTGTCTTAAAAGGCGCTTTAATAGCCTCTAGCAACACAGTCTCACCTTCTGACTTACTATTAATTTTAGTAGACGCGTTTAATAGCGCTATTCCACCACCAGGAACAATACCCTCTTTAATAGCTGCTTTAGTAGCGCATATAGCGTCTTCAACTCTATCTGTTTTTTCTTTTAACTCAATAGCTGAGTTAGCACCTATTTTTACTATTGCTATTTTAGCAGATAACATTGCTAATCTTTTTTCTAGCTTAATAGTTTCATGTGGTAGCTTAGATTCTGTAAGTTGTTGTTTTATTAATTCAATAATATCTTTAACTTGCTCACTAGATTCTTTTATTTGTAAAACTGTTTCATCGTGAGATGTTACACTTTTCAAGCAGCTTCCTAAGTGTTCGACCTGAATCATATCCATGTCATCACCTAAATCTTCATTTATAATTGTAGCGCCTGTTAATAAAGATAAATCATCTAAAACTTCTTTCTTGCTAATACCGTATGTAGGTGCATCAATAACGTTTACTTTAATATTACCTTTATTCTTATTCATAGCTAAAGCAGATAAAACACCTTGATCTAAATCGCCTATAATAAGCAAAGGTTTATTGTTTTTTATTACATACTCTAGCACTGATTGTATTTGTCTAATTGTATCTATTGGAGATTCAATTAATAAAACTAAAGGATTCTCTAGCTCTGCTGTTTTTAATTGTTGGTTAGTGACAAAATGAGAATTAGTTAAACCTTTTTCATACTGAACACCATCTACTATTTCTACTTCTGTTTTTCCATCTGCAGATGTTTCCATCATTACAACTCCAGTGTTATTAACAGCTCTAAAAGCGTCTGCAATAATACCACCTAATTCAGGGTCGTTATTTGTTGATATAGTAGCTATTTGATCTATCATATCATCTTTCACATCAACAGCTATAGATTTTAAATATTTAACAACTTTATCTGTTGCTGAATTTATACCGTCTTTTAATTCTCTTGAGTTTTGCTTGTCTGAAATTTTATAAGCTTCTTTAAGTATAGCGTGAGCTAATACAGTAGCAGTTGTTGTTCCATCACCAGCTTCTCTAACTGTTTTTCTAGCAGCTTCTTTCAAAAGAGTTGCACCCATGTTTTCAACAGGATCTCTAAGTATAATTGAATCAGCCACAGTAACTCCATCTTTTGTTATAATTGGATTACCAGCGTTGTCTTCAAGTATTACGCATTTTCCACTAGCTCCTAATGTAGAGCTAACAGCTTTTGTAAGCTTGTTTATACCGCTCAATACATTGTCCCTAGCTTCGTCTCCAAAGTTAAGGTTTTTGACAATTTTGTCCATATTTTATTTGATTTGATTAAATTTTTAATACTATGATAGTATTATTACACGTTTGACTTATAAATTACCTTTTATTCTTCAGTCGGTGGCGCAGGATTTTGCCATGTAAAGTACAAGTCTTCATTAACTGGTGTAATTTGAGACTGTATGTTTGCAGCTATACTAGCTTGCATTTGAGCCACATCTAAAGAACTTTCTAACCACCCGATAACTATAGCTTCAAAAGCTTCAGTGTTTTCGTAAGGCGTAAAAGGCTCTCCAGCTACATAACTGTAACTTTGAGTACCAATGTTGGTTGAAGAATAAATTTTACCATTTGATTCTTCAGAACCTGTGTATCTGTAATGCACTGTGTAGATTACATTGTCTTCACCTTGTGATTGAATATGAGCATTCATTGCTGGGATATCCCATTTGTAAGTAATTGCCATTTTTATTTATTTATAAATTCGTGTTATATTGTTTTAATTTCCACACATAGTTCGGGGTGGTTCCTGTTCTTTCTAAATAATATATATAATTTTTATTTAAACTCGAGCTAAATTCACCACCTGGAGGTGTTCCTGAACTATTATAATCTGCAACTGCAACACCACCTTTAAAAGCATACGTGTTACCTGTACCACCAATCATTATTATATCATCACCATCAACTGCGCTGTCTAGTAAATTAGTAGTAGACAAAACTATACCACTGGATATAGTGCTGGTAACATTAACATCTGTTCTAGCCGATGCTGTAGATAAATCAAACGCTGTACTTAGTGTCCAATAAGCTGTATACACATCAGAACCAATACCTCCTGGTCCCGAGTATGAAGAATATAATGTAGTTCCTGCGGCATTGAATGCAAATCCACCATAAGCGCTTGACGCGGGTACACTTAGACTACTATTAATTGTGTTACTTACAGTAGTTATATCCCAAGCTGTAGATAAACTATGTTCACGGATTCCACCAACTGGGCCATAAAACAGCTTAGTACCATTGCTAGAAAATGTTAATGACTCCGCAGCAAGACTAAAGTAAGCGGGTGATTTCGCAACATAAGCAATAGTAGAAGATATATCATTAGCTGTAGCTATTGATGCTTGTATTATTTTACCTTCAAGATGGTCTTTTATATAAAGCCTAGTACCTCCTTCATCTATAAAAATAGGAACCATAACAAAATCCGATCCGCCTAGAATACTAGATGATAAAGTTGCTGGAGAATTAGAATTCTCAGTAATATCACTTAATGCCCAAGATCCTCCAGCATCATAATTTCTAAATTGCAACAAATTGCTTTCATCTCCAGGCCCATAGTTAGAATCAAATTTACCTATTACAGCGTCGTTAAAACAATCAACTAGATCATCTGTAGTTGGATTTACTACGTCAACAACATTTTGTAGTGAAAAAGTACTTGTATTAGGTACACCCATTATTTTTCTAGTTTTTCTAATCTTGCCTCTAGCTCAGCTATTTTAGCGATTAATAAATCTATATACTTTACTGATTTAAATCCTTCTTTGTCGGTATTAACAAATTCAGGATGGTTTTCTTCTAACTCTTGAGCTATAACGCCGTATCTTTTTTGTCCTTTTTCTGTTTTTAATTCAAAAGTTTTCCAATCTACTTTAACTCTATTATCACATACTTTCTCAATATTTTCTTTTAGTCTTTTATCGGAAGAAAGTATAAAGTTAGTGGCTGTAACATTACCTACCAAAGTTGCGTTTTTACTACTATAATTTACTTTAAATAAGTTATCGTCAGAAGAGTTCCTTATAATAAAATCTGCTGTGCTCCAATCTATACCACCTCTTGAAGTACCATCATTAGATAATATATTTATTCCTCTTGCTCCGCTTGAGCTTTTTAACTTTAAAGCATATGTCGTAGCATCACCAAATGAACCCTTACCATCAACATCTAATTTGCTTCCAGGATTAGTAAGCCCGATCCCGACGTTGCCACCGGCGACTCTTAGTACTTCATTTGAGTTTTCGTCGAATATACGAGTTTCAAAATTATTACCGTCCCAATTACCTAATGATAAAAGATCACTAGCCTCATAAGCCCATGCCATTCCATTTATTAAATAACCATCCCCGGAAATAGTATCAATATCGCCATTAACTTGCAATTTCGCTGTAGGACTATCCGTTCCAATACCTACATTACCAGCAGAGTCAATACGCATTCTTTCATAAAGTGTATTTACATTTGCTACACTAAAAACTAAATTACTACTAGAAGGATATGTACCAGTAGTTTTACCTTCTGTGTGAATTTTTGCTCTTACTGGCTGTGTTGTTGATGCGTCGTCAATTCTAAAGTCAATAGAGCCTATTTTATCTCCAGTCGCCCAAGAACCATTATGCGCATTAGTAATAGACAAAGTAGCCCCTGTTGCTTGTGTACTGTCAGAGATTTCTAAATTACTCTCAGGACTATCCGTTCCTATACCTACGTTGCCGTTTCCTTTTAAAACGAGTATGTTGTCAGTACCAACTGCTCTAAAGCCTAATAAATCATTAGAAGTTGATCCGTCTAAATCTGTTTCAATAGTAAATCGGTTGGAATTGTCGGATGCTCTAAAATACATCCTAGCATCGTCAGCACCTTCACCGCCTCTGATTGCAATTTCACCGTTTACGTCTAAAGTTGCAGTAGGACTAGTCGTTCCTATACCTACTTTACCCGTTGAAATAATACGCATATGCTCAGTGCCACCTGTAGAGAATGAACAAGTATTCGCATCATGTGAAATAGCATTCCATATTTGACTAGGTGAACCTATGTACAAGGTTTGAGTGGTTGAAGTTACGGGTCTTATATAAGATGCTGTCCTAGACATATATAATCCATATCCATGCATCTTAGTATACTCTCCATCAGAGTAATAAGCAGCAATTACTGAATCTTCAGTACCATCACCCACTTGTAATGTATAAGCAGGAGTAGTCGTTCCGATACCTACGTTGCCTGAATTATCATTATATATATCATCACCATTTGCAGACCAAAAAACATCGTCATTATCACCACCTAGTATATCGTGAAATTTGGGTTGATCACCATCTATTTTGTAAAAACCAGGGTTTGCAAATTGCGCAACCACATCTACGTCTGTAGAGTAAAATAAATAAGCTCTATGACCTCTAGATAATGTCGCTCCAGTGCTAGCGAATTTAAACGCATTAGCGTTTGCTACTTTGACCCCAGTGTCTAATCTGTATAAACCTGAAATATCCGTATATGCAGTAGTATTAGAGTCGCTATTACTTTGTATAACTCCAATACTTGCGTACCAAACATTTTGATCGAGACCTGATAAAGCCCGAACAACGAAATAAGGGTTTGTATTAGAGGTTCCGTCTAAATTAAGTGTATTTTGACCTGTTCCATGGTAAAAAGTACCTGAAGTATTTGATGAAACTCTTTTAAAATAAACCACACTTAAATAAGGTGATTCTATATCTAAGTTTGTTAAAGTCTTATTCCAACCACCATCTCCATTGCTATCGGTAGATCCCGTTGTAGTCCAAAGCAATTGTCTATCGTTAAAAGGACCAAGACCCCATTCCATTCCGTTTTCAGCGGTATCGCCATTAAGCGTGAAATCTCCTCCATAATATCCAACTCTTGTAGACATTGCTCCTGAAGGTATAACCCAACCAGAGGAAGTAGCTAGATTTATAGAGCCTCCAATTAAATCATTAGTAGATGTTGCTCCAACTACTGATAAAGTCGTTTCAGGACTAGTTGTTCCGATACCTACGTTACCGGTATTGGCAATAACTAAATTGTTGCTAACATTATTTGTCCCAAAAGACAATTCGCCGCTGTCTCTATTATATATAAAAGCACTTACTCCTGATTTATTAATTAGTAAGGCATCTCCTGTTCCTGTTCCATTATCCCTATCGGAAAGATATATTTCGCCTGAAGAACCTGTATTACCTACAACATGAAGATTACCGCCAGGAGTAGTCGTTCCGATACCGACGCTGCCCGTAGAAGTAATACGCATTCTTTCTGTACTACTGTTATTTGTATAAAAACGAAGATTAGAACTACTTGCCCCGATTGAAAAATCACTACCTGAATCTCCCCAAGTTGTTGAATTTGTAATAAATCCTAAATCTGCCGCCGCTGCGTTTCTGAATCTTAAATAAGCGGAGTCACTTTTTAAGCCAATGTTTCCTGCAACCTCTAACTTAACTGTAGGACTAGTCGTTCCGATACCTACGTTACCGGTAGAACCAATACGCATTCTTTCTGTACCTGTTAAAGTTGTATTATTCGCGGCTGTGTAAAATATAATTTCATTCACTGCGTTTGCCGAACTTATACCACCTCCTATAGAGACAGTTTGGCCTGTCAAAGCGTTTGAGCTGGATGTAATTAGCATCCCTGTAACATTTTCTTCAGCATTAGTATAATGTCTACCTAAAATTGCGCCATATTTAGTAGTAGCGTTTGCTTCTGTGTTTGACAACCTAAACATTGTACTTAAACCAGAGCTTATAATATCAAGTTTTGCAGCAGAACTATCCGTCCCTATACCTACCCGGTCATTAACTGTATCTACGAATAGAACGTTCTCGTCTACCGCGACTGTATTTAAAAAATTTATCGCCATTTAATTTGATTTTGTTATTATCCTATCTTCTGAACAAGAATAGTAATATCTGTTGCTTGAGCTGCTGTAATTGTAGCGACTGAAGTTGTAGCTGTTCTAGAAATATCACAGTAAACTGTATTACCAGAAGAATCTATAGTTTGAACAATAGTGTTAATACCGAAAGCATGTGTAACAGTTCCAGCCAAATTACCCGCGGTAATAGTACCAGTAGCAGTGTTAGAAGTGTTTGTGTCTGTGTTTGTTACAGTTGCAGTACCTGAAGCATAAGCAACAGATATACCAGTACTAGCAGCTACGATTACAGCACCTTTTTGAGCAGCGGTTGAATCAACAACATCTATTGTAGCAGTTCCAGCTACATACGGAGCTGTTACTGTGGCACTCGTTCCTGGAACTACATTACCTAAACCTACAGTTGTTGCGGTTGCTAAATCAGTATCAGATTGTACAACTATAAAATCAGCTTCAACAGAAGCTCCTGCGATGGCAGCTGTTTGTACTATAACAGAATCACCTACTGTAAGTGGTGTTGCTGTGTTCCCAAAGAAGTTACCATCTACAGTTACTACATAGTAATCACCTACTGCAACTGCAACTCTAGTAGCACCTGATGTTAAATTACCTCCACCAACAATATCTCCGGTGTTTGCATTAAATCCTCCTTTAAATTCTAATAACCCTGTAACAGAAGCTTGCACGAAAGCGGTTGTTGCCACTTTAGTAGAATTATCTCCTGTAGTTTGTGTCGTAGCGGTCGATCCATTTGGTAAAACCACTCCAGTTGCTGGAAATCCAAAAGTGTAACTATCTGCAGTAGCTATGTCTATCTCAATTTCGTTAGTTGTTCCAGCGAACGCGATAGTATCTTGAGCTGTTGCATTTTTACCCAGTACTAAGTTACCACTATTAGCAGCTTTACTTAGATCGTAAGCAATTGTTGGCAGTGTAAATGTTTTTACGTTAACCGCCGTTACGTGACCTGTAGCACTAGTTGTTATAGTATCAACTGCATCAAATGTACCACCGTAAGCAGGCGAACCAGCATTCGCTGTGTCAGTTCTAGTTATAGCAGATTGATTAATAGTTGGTGTTGGTCCGTTTTCGTCTGTGATAGTTATATCTGTTCCAGCTATTAAACCAGTTATATCACCTGATACAGAAACCCACTGATATGTTTTAGGGGTTGTAGCTGGTAGTATTTCCTCTGTTATTTTTAACGTTTGACTAACAGTGTTAAAGTATATTTGTCCCGGAGTATCAGCTGTAGGCTCTACGGCTAAGTTCTGTATCGCAGCGTTGTTTAGGTAGTTCTTATTAAGATCTAACGAGTTTAAATAATTAATTGCCATGTTCTTTTATTTTTAGCTTGTTTTTTTAGTTAAAGTATGCTTTGCCTGCAAATGGCGCAGAGAATTCTAGTATTACGTTGTTGTTGTCTACATAGGTATAATCACCTACCACTACAGAATTTGCTGTATCTACAACTGTTATAGATGGAAACTTGTTCAACCCATGAGTTACAACCTTAGGGTTACCATTTCCCCAGTTTGTTGCTGGAACAACTTGATCAAATACAAAAGTCTTATCACCTGCGTTATCTCCAAAAGTAAAGTTTAATATATCGTAGAAGTTGTCGATGTTTATACTACCGTTACCAGCTAAGAAAGACAAACCAATCGCGTAGTACTGATCATTACCAGGATCTACGTTATATGTATTGATAGTGTAATGCCCAAAGCTTTCTGGATTATTTTGATTAACTATCAATATTTCCTGACCAGTAAGAAATTGCAAATAAGCTACAACTTGTTTACCAGATAAATCATTTTTAGATATTTTAAACTCTGTAATATTAGAAAAAGGTGTACCATCCCCGTTTCCAGCTGCAAAAGCCATTGTTCCTGAACCAGTAAAAGGCGCGTCTACAAACTTATAGTTAATTTGACCACCTATAGAAACTTTACCTTTTATATTAAGGTATTTAGCAATAGCTTCTGCCGTATACTGCTTAGTTTGCCTACTTATAGAATCTGAACCTATCCAAGCGTCTTTGTCTTGAATGTCTATGTCGAATGGATATGAACTTATTCTTGCCATGTTTTATTTTACATTTACTTTAAAAAAAAAAGAGCCCCCAAAAGATTCCTCACAAGGAGGAACCAAAAGACTCCTCACAAGGAGGAGCCAAAAGAGGGCTCTGTATTTTTTATCTTGGTATGAAAGTTATTCTTCTCTTTATGTCTGCTCCGAGGTTATCTTGTGTACCCAGCATAGTTAACTCTTGTAACACTGGAGAAGTTTTAGTAACACCATTTGTTGTTTGTGATATTCTGAAAGCTACATATTGCTTTGATTTGACAATAGAACCTGAAGGAGAAACATGTTTAGACCCAGCTATTTTTGGAAATGAAGAGTCATTTAAAACAACTGATTGGTTGCATGAGTAGTATAAATCTAATTTAAAGTCAAATAATTGCCCGCTAGTAGCTGTTATAGGTATTTCTATAACTCTACCGTTATAAGGAGCAAGAGCGTCAAACGGTTTCTGTCTTTTATATCCTGCATTTCTATATTGTCTAACATCTGCTGTATCAATTCTTGATGAAGGCCTTTTAAATCTTTCTATTATTAGTTTATACGTTGATCCTACGTTTAACTGAAGGTTTTCAAAATTAACTTTTAATAAAGGATATTTTAAATTAGTAAATAAAGTGCTAGTAACAGATTGTCCTGCTATTTTGTTAGACCACTCAGATCTTATCTTTACATTATTAAGCATTAATGAGTTACTATCAGTACCTGAACCAAAAGCGGCTATATCAGCAACTGAAAAGTTTCTTGTCTTATTTAATGACAAAGAACTGATTGACGTACCTAACAATAAGTCCGATGCCGTAGGCGTTGCTTTTGGATAACTTGATATATCTGCCATGTTTTATTTTTTAGATTGTTTTTTCTCGGCTTTTGTACCGTCTTTCTTATTTTTCGCTTGTGTTCCACCTCTATTATGAGATGACGATGTAAATTTCCCAGAATTATGGTCGTAATCTTTACCAACTAAGTAAGCTATACCGTGTTTTTTAACCGCTGCTCTTCTCTTTTTCTGGCTATCAGCTCTTTTATTCTTTCTGTCAACTGAATTTGCTGCTGCTAAGTCACGAACAGCCTTTGCTTTTGCCGCTATAGGTGATAACTTCTGTTTACCCATCGTTATTATTTTGTATACTCTATATACTTACACGTAAGAGCTATATTTTACAATATAGTATATATATTACGTAAAAGTATGACAATAGCCTGTTACTATATAACTTATAAGGCTAATGTCACAGTTTTTTATTTAAAATTGTTAGAAATATTGGGGTATAGTGCTGCCCCCTATCTCCCTGACTTTCAACCAGTTACCAAACGGCTTTCTTTTCAATGGGCCCCCCTTGTTTTTTTACAAAATCCTTAGACTTTTCGGCTTTTTTATATTTGTTTTGTGTAGTTTTTTATGTTTTTTATATACTATTTTTTGTATTTGTTTTATTTTTTTTTATATAAATTTACAGACTTAATACGCTTGTTGTAAGATAATATATCTGTAACCAAATAATAATAATAATAACTAAATCATTTAACAATGGAAAATTTAAAATCAAAAAGATTCGTAGTGCGTAAAAGTTTAATTGGAAAAAATCAAATCATTGAAGTAACATTCAGTAATGGGAAGATCGCGAAGTATAATCATGACGATGCGTTCGAAGTTATGAAAGAAAAGTTAGAAAAAATGAATTGTTGGGCGAAGTACAAATCGTATACTTCATCGAGTAGTATTCCAGTGAGTGTTAGATCTGTATTAATTACAGACTAACTACGCTCATCGGTGGATAATATAATAAACCTAAACTTACAACTATGTATATATCTAAAATTATAACAAGAGAAGATGGATCAACATACGAATCAACATTCTGGCATACATCCCCAGAAAATCGAATCCCGCTAACTGAAGATCAATTGAGAATGCAAAGAGCAATCGATGAATTTGGTACTTCTGCCTAATCAAAAACAGTGACAATAGCCCCTTACTATTACCTTATTAAGACCCTAATGTCACACTTTTTTACACGTAGCAAAGCTGTGTGTATAGCACAGTGTATAGCACTTCACTTCGCCTCGCTCTACTATAAACGTTTACAGACATAATACGTTCACTCATAGATAATATATATGTAACCAAAACTAATAAATATTAACTTTAAAATAAATAAATTATGGAAGTATTAAAATCAAAAAGATTCGTAGTAAGAAAGTCACTAATTGGTAAAAAACAAATTATCGAAGTAACATTTAAAAATGGTAAAACTGCAAAGTACAACCACGACAAAGCATTCAAAGCAATGCAAGAAAAACTTGAGAAAATGGCATGTTGGGAAAAGTATAAATCATACACTTCAAGCTCTTCAATACCAGTCGTAGTAAGACCTTCACTGATCACTGAGTAGTGTTTAGGTAGTCAGAGAGGCAGTGTAATATCTCCTCTCTCTTTTCCACTAACAAATATTTAGTCACCCTTTAAACATACCTTAAAATGAGAAAATTCGTTCACTTATATCTATGTAAACTACAGGTAGAGTTACAATTAATGGCAAAAGCAGTACACTCTGTCAAAAGATAATTACCTGTCTCTTATACACATCTCCGAGCCCACGAGACTCCTGAGCATCTC
>OJDI01000521.1_pt1 | contig 15042 bp, 10 predicted proteins | sample 1592601 | NCBI WGS metagenome assembly OJDI01 (sample SAMN05416845, study PRJEB24817) | seawater metagenome | isolation source: Sea water | place: Canada:Atlantic | collected 2013-07 | reverse complement strand
TCGGCAGCGTCAGATGTGTATAAGAGACAGGGGAAATTATAAGTGCAAAAAAGTTTACAGGTTGAATAGTCAGTGGGCTGTTTACGCCCTATTTTAGTACAAATTTTAAAACAAAAATGCGTACTAATTAGTACGCATTTATAAAACTGCTTGTTTAAAAGCTATTTTTAAAATCACATCCAATCAGCGTTTCTTATAACGCCAACGGCTAAGCCTTCAATATTAAAAGACTCATTCTCAAGATCTACTTCAATAGAGTCAAAATCGTCGTTTTCAGCATGAAGTAATACTTCTCTACCACGTCTTTCTAGTCGCTTCACCGTCACGTCTTCGTCAACTCTTGCTACTACTACTTGGCCGTTGTGGACGTCGGTCGTGCGATGTACTGCTAGCAAGTCGCCATCGAGTATACCAATGTCTTTCATACTCATGCCGTTTACGCGAAGCAAAAAGTCTGCGTGAGGCTGGAATAGGGCAGGATCCACTTTATAGTGCGACTCTACGTGCTCTTGAGCAAGAATAGGCTCACCAGCGGCGACTCTACCAATTAACGGTAACCCTTCCTCTTCAACCACTTCTTCTTCAATAGGAACAGTCAGTTTGATACCGCGAGACGTTCCTGGCAAAATTTCAATAACGCCTTTACGCGCAAGTGCCTTTAGATGTTCTTCAGCAGCGTTAGCAGACCTAAAACCTAGGTGACGGGCTATTTCTGCACGCGTAGGCGGCATTCCCGTTTCTTGCATGTTTGATTTTATAAGTTCTAAAACTTCAGTTTGTCGAGCTGTGAGTGGGCGCATAAAAGACCTGTCTGTCTATACAGTTCCTGTAAGTATATACACCTAAACATAAATGACAAGCGCAGACACGCTGTCATAGACAAAAAAACGGCTATCGCGGTCATGTAAGCAGTTAAAGTATACCTGGCTGCCAGCAGGTGCGGTTTCTACCACTTGACTTAGCCTCGTACAGTGCCTGATCGGCCACCGACAAGTAGGTACTAAAATCGATATCGAAGCAGTCTGATGTATAGCTAACCCCCGTGCTGATAGTAATATTGATTCGATCGTTTTTGTAAGCAAGTTGCGTAGCGTTTATAGCCTCTCTAAGATTTTCAAAGATGCTATTCACTTCATTAGGGGATTTGTTCACTAACACAATGGCGAATTCTTCACCGCCTAACCTAGCCACAACGCCATGCTCACTGCAAAAAGAGCGAGTGATTGATGCAACCTCCTTTAATGCATAGTCGCCGGCATCGTGCCCGTAGGTGTCGTTGACACTCTTAAAGTAATCTATGTCCATAATGGCTATGGCGACTTGCTGGTGAGTCTGGGAAATCTGATTACATTCGTCTAAGAAAGCTCGCCTATTCAACAAGCCGGTAAGGGAATCGGTCATCGCTAGCATACGCAGCTTTTCTTCAGCTTCTGCCCGTGCGGTTTCTAAATCAACCGCATAGAATAAACCTGCTAACGCATCTAAGAACGGCTGGAAAAACGCTGCATCTGACGCTTTGTAAAATTCAAACTTATTGGCTAATCCAATCATACCCACAACTTCATCTTTAATCTTAATGGGAAGACCAAGAAAGCGGTTAATGCGAGGGTGACCTTTAGGCGTGCCTCTAGAGGCGGGGTGAGTTTTGGGGGTGTTGCTAATAATTACTTCACCCGTTGTAACGACTTTGCCAAACAAATTATCAAAGTTGGTGAAATACAGGTTTCGTTTTTTATACTCTGCGTATTGAGTAAAGCTAGCACTGTCCCACACAATATCTGAAATGGCATGAATGAAGAGTTTTGGCTCACTGTCTTTATCCTGCATTTGTGCAATAAAAGCAAACTGACTGTCTGATAGCTCAATTAACTCGGGGAGTACGGTTTGACAGGCCCGTGTAAGATCGTTGCTTTCTAAATAAGATGCGCGCGTCTTATTGATAAACTGCAGCAGCTGAGTTTTTTTCCTTTCATGAATTTCGCTCTCCATTCTTCCCGTAATATCACGGTGAATACCGGCTACTCTTAGCGGTTTCCCCATAGCGTCATTTTCAACAATTTTGCCGTAAGACTCCACCCACACCCAGTTACCATTGGCGTGCTTCATTCTAAACGTAGTATTAAATACGCTTGTCTTACCTCGCAAATGTTCATCCAGGTGGTGTTCAAATTGCACGAGATCAGCGGGATGAATAAGCTGCCGGGAATATCGATAGCTTGTATCGTAGTACTCATAATTGATGCCTACAATTTCGCACCATCGCCTGTTTACCTGATTCACATCCGCTTTTAAGTTCCAATCCCATGTTCCAAGCTCTGAAGCCTCCAAGAGCAGGCGCATTCGTTGATTGGTTTCGTTAAGCTTGTCCTCGACGTATTTTTGATCGCTGGTATCAAACAAAAACGCCTGCACCGAAAAAAGGCTTCCATTGTCGTTAAAACTGGCGGTGGAAATCATACTCACCCAAATAGTGCGAGTAGGCACAGACATTTTTAGCCGACAGACATGGGTTTCAACCCCTTCCATGTGTGCTTGCATCGCAAAAGTAAAATCAGCGTCTGACTCATCGCACATCAAATCAGTAAATTCGATCCTGCCGTCTAGTAAATCTGCCGCATCAGCGCCAATTACCGTGTGTGCGTTTTTAGAAATGTACGCTAACTTAAGGGAATTATCGAAATTCCACGTCGCAAGAACAATGGGGGACTTCTCGATTAGGCCGTGCTCACGTTTAAGCATTTCATGCTCTCGTGAGAGGCCAATGTGCTTACTCACTAGCAAGCCAATTCGCTTTAATAATGTGAGGTGTTTTTCGCCAATACTCCTTGGCTGTGAGTCGATGAGGCATACGGCGCCCACCGATTCGCCTTCAATATGAATAGGCGTTCCAGCATAAAATATAACTTCTTTACCGTCGACTACATTTTGCACATTACGGAAACGATCATCTTTCGTCGCATTGGAAATGAGTAAGGGCTCGCCGGACTCCACAACATGACTGCAAAACGCATTCTCACGAGGAATATACTTGATATCAGTACCATGACTCGCCTTTATCACTTCATCTTGCTTACCAACAATACCAATTAACGCAATGGGCACATCATAAGCTTCTGCCAATAATGTCATTAAATCGTCCAAATCAAGCGGAAGCTCGCTATTGAGCATCGTTGCATCGATAGTTGTGGAAAGCTTATTGTCCAAGGTTTTTCGCTCGTAAATAAAATCTAATATAAAAATAGTGAGATATACTTGAAACGCCAACTTAAAAATGATTACAAAACAATTTTTTAGCCAGAATTCTGACTTCTACAAACCCTATCTCTTTGACGGTACTGTAAAGGTCTCAATGCTCCATTAATACAATGCCTAATGATAAAGATACTAACAACGCTATTCATTATGGCGTTTTTTATCTAGCATAGCATTATTTACCATTCAGTTAATTTTCACCTATGGAACAGTCTTTACCGCTGGAGTTTTTACCTTTTAGCGATAATTTATCGCCTTACTTCGACTCGATAAATAGAGAATGGATAGAAACTATGTTTGTTCTTGAACCCGTTGATGAAGATGTTATTTCTCGCCCTAAAGAGTTTATTATTAATAACGGTGGCCACATCTGGTTCGCCAAACACCCAACCCTAGGTGTAATTGGGGCCTGCGCTTTGGCGAAAAAATCGGAAGGCGTTTTTGAGCTTACAAAAATGGGCGTGGCTTCCAATGCACGAGGCCTTAAAGTAGGCGAGCAGCTATTACAATATGTATTAACCTTAGCGCCCTCTATCGCTCACAACACCTTATTTTTACTCACCAATAAGCGCTGCGAGGCGGCCATTCACCTTTATTTAAAAAATGGATTTGAGCACTGCAAAGAAACAATGAACAAGTACGGAAGTGCCTACGAGCGCTGCAATGTGGCCATGCGTTATACAGGTAAAACATAACGCGAGGTTTAGCGTTATTGACTAGAACGTTTTTTCTGCGTGCAGTGTATCGGTTTAATGGTGTGCAATACTTAACATACTGTAAAGGCGGCCTTCCGGTAAGCTTGGCTTTTGTGGCTTATGGCGCGAATCAGTCACTTACGTTAATGCTCAGTGTTACGCTGATTCGCTTGCATAAATTCAGCATAAAAGAAGACCTTACCGGTTTTGTGATACACTAATTGCGTTTTTATTTCATAGGATGACAGAATTCATGTCGTGGATGCGAAAAGCCTTTTTATCGGTATTTCATTATCCTGTTAAGTTGCTTGTTAAAGCACACAGTATTCCAGTGAACGTCGACTCTGAGCTTGGAATCGATAAAGAAAAGCCCATTGTCTATTTATTACCCACCAACTCGGTCACCGACCAGTTAGCGCTAAGAATGTCGACACAAGCGTTACGACTGCCTAGTCCTACCGATACGCTGACTCTTGCGGGCAGAGAATACCCTTCCACCTTATTTTTAAGAAAAACGCAGCCACTTTTTCGCTCAGGTGGTGACAACACCGGCATTGAAGATGTTTTTACCGATTTGTTCCATTTACATCGCGACCACGAAAACCTAGACCTCCAGGTTGTGCCCGTATTCATCACTTGGGGAAGAACACCGGGTAAAGGCAAGCCGGGTTTAGGAGACTTAATTACTTACAAAGCGGCGCCAAGCTGGCTTCGAAAGTTATTTATTGTCTTGTTTTTAGGGCGCGATAACTTTGTCAATTATTCAAAAGCCGTCTCTGCTCGCACAATGGCCAATCAGCACGGCAGTGATCAAAGCATTGCGCAAAAACTTGTGAGAGTAGCGAGTACTCACTTTCACCGCAAACGCCAAAGTATGACTGGCCCCACATTGCTTGAGCGACAAGAGCTCAACAACAGCGTATTGGGCTCTGATGCCGTGCGTCGTGCCATGGCTGAAGAGTCTCGAGCGAAAAAGGTCTCACACGAGAAAGCCAAAGAACGGGCGCAGTCTTACATCACCGAAGTAGCTGCAGATTATCGTGAAGGCTTAATTCGCTTTGGTGACAGAATACTTACCCGAATTTGGAACAAGATTTATAACGGCATCAGCGTGGGTCACGCAGAGCGCATTCGCGAGCTTGCGGCTAATGGACACGAAATTATCTATGTGCCCTGCCATCGAAGCCACATGGACTACCTTTTGCTCACCTATGTTATTTATCACGAAGGCATGGTGACACCGCATATTGCCGCCGGCATTAACTTAAACTTCTGGCCAGTAGGTAAAATATTTCGCCGCTGCGGTGCGTTTTTCTTAAGACGTAGTTTTGCTGGAAATAAACTTTACACTGCCGTATTCAGAGAATACTTAGAGCTGTTGTTTAATAAAGGGTATTCGGTGAAATACTATCCCGAAGGCGGCCGAAGCCGCACGGGAAGGCTTATTCCACCTAAAACGGGCATGCTGGCAATGACCATTCAAGCGATGCTGAAAGGTGTAAATCGCCCGGTTAGCCTTGTACCCGTATACATTGGCTACGAAAACGTGATGGAAGTGAAAAGCTATTTGAATGAGCTGAAAGGCTCTAAAAAGAAAAAGGAATCGAACCTTCAAGTTTTCACCGCCATCAAAAAGCTTAAAAATTATGGCCATGGCTACGTAAACTTTGGCGAGCCAATTCAACTTAATCAGTTTTTAGAGTCTCACGTTCCAGATTGGCGAGAGTGCCGTGACGCCGAGCCAGAGAAAAAACCAGCATGGTTAACGCCAGCAGTTAATATACTTGCTAACGATGTGATGACCCGCATTAATAGAGCAGCGGCGCTTAACGGTATGGCGCTTATCTCGCTGTGTTTGTTGTCTTCGAAAACGCAAACCATGAGTGAAGCCGAGCTAGAACAAGCGATGGGCGACTTCATCGACCTATTCAAACAAGCTCCGTTTAGCGGTGATGCAACAATACCAGAGGCATCAGCCAGTGAGTTGCTGAAAGACACCCTGAAACTTGGCCGCTTTGATATACAAGATGACGATTATGGCAGACTAATAAGCCCGCAGCCCAAATCGGCTGTGTACCTAACTTATTACCGAAACAACATTTTGCATTTGTTCGCCATTCCCGGGCTAATAATGGCTTCTGTTTTTGCTAAAAAAGGGATTAGCAAGAATAAGGTGTTTGAGCTTATTGCGTCACTTTATCCACTGCTGCAAAAAGAGCTTTTCCTTCACCTTTCTCAAGATGAAGCCCTCGCTCATACCGACGCACTTATCACAACATTGGTTAGCAGCGGGCTATTGCGCGAGGTTGATAACGAATTACTTCCTCCTGACGCACACTGTAAGCAATTCCATTCCGCATGGCTGTTAAGCAGATGCATGCAGGAAACGCTGCAGCGCTACGCTGTTGTGTTAACCATATTGGATAAAGAAAAGTCTATCAGCAGAGGCGCACTTGAGAGAGAAAGTAAGAAAGTAGCGGAACGTCTTTCTGTTCTTTATGGCCTAAGCTCGCCAGAATTTTATGATAAGAACGTATTATCAAGCTTTATCAGTGCCCTAAAAGAAAACCACTGGTTAGACTCAGAAAAAGACGGCAGCTTGAAGTACTCTGAAGAATGCGAAGCCCTACGTGAAGACGTTATGGCGCTCATTTGGCCTGAGATGATGCAGCACCTTGAAAATGTTGCGCTGAACTCAGACAAAGACTAGGGCGTGTTAGTTTTGCTACACATTTTTGCAGCAATCTGTTTTATAAAAAACAAAAGAGGGCCCTTATACTGCTCCAAGGTAAGCTAAGGCTTACGTTGAAGCAGTGTAAGGAAAAACTGACTGGTATTGCTAATAATTGCTAGCGAGTAAATCGTTAGCGTGCAGGTTGAGACAAGAAGAACCGGTATGCAGGGTTATCCGTGACTTCTTCAAATTTATAACCTAGCTCAACCACGTGTTGGTTAAAGGCTTCTCGGCTTTCTGGCACTATATCAAAACCAACTAACACAAGCCCTTCAGCAGCACCGTGATTGCGATAGTGGAACAAGGTAATGTTCCACTGCTCGCCTAGTGTGTTTAAGAAATTAAGCAAGGCGCCAGGGCGTTCTGGAAATTCAAAACTAAATACCTGTTCGTTAAGTATGCTAGGCGGTCTTCCCCCTACCATATGACGAACATGCAGCTTCGCTAACTCGTTATCCGTTAGGTTAAAGCAGTCGTACCCTCTATTTTCTAAGTCTGATTGAAGCGCAGCAAATTCCTGCTGTCCTCCCTTGAGTTTTACGCCTACAAAAATATGCGCTTCGTTTTCACTGGCATAGCGATAGTTGAATTCGGTTATCGCTTTAGCGCCAACGCACTCACAGAACTGCTTAAACGCACCTTTTGTCTCTGGAATTTTTACCGCAAACACGGCTTCTTTCTGCTCGCCTAATTCACAGCGTTCAGACACATAGCGCAAGGTGTGAAAATTGATATTAGCCCCGCACAAAATCCCGCCTAAGGACTTTCCTTGCAGGTTGTGCGCTTTGGCATATTTTCGAATAGCCGCTACCGATAACGCACCAGCTGGCTCAGCGATAACGCGGGTATCATCAAAAATATCTTTAATAGCGCCGCATATTTCGTCGTTCGTCACCGTAATGGTTTCATCGATGAGGCGATTACACAGTCTGAAGGTCTCCTGACCCATTACTTTTACCGCCACACCATCAGCAAAAATGCCTACACTATCCAGTTCGGTTGGCTCACCCGCCGCCTTAGCTTCAATAAAGCAGGCTGACTCTTCTGACTCTACGGCAACAATTTTAATACTGGGTTTAAGCTGCTTAAGATACACAGAAATACCCGCGGCTAATCCGCCGCCGCCAACGGCTACAAATAGAATATCAAGGTTCGGGTTTTGCTCTAGTAACTCGCGGGCTACGGTGCCTTGACCTGCAATTACATCAGGGTCGTCAAAAGGAGGAACAAACGTATAGCCAAACTCTTGGCATAGGGATTTTGCATGACCGCTTGCTTGGTCAAAGCTCGTGCCGTGCAGCACTACCTCTACATTCTCACCACCAAAGCGACGCACAGCGTCTATTTTAATGTCAGGCGTAGTTTCAGGCATGACGATAGTGGCCTTAATACCCTTCATTTTGGCGCTATATGCAAGGCCTTGCGCATGATTACCCGCTGATGCACCTATCACGCCCGCCTCAAGCTGCGCTTGAGAAAGGGAGTGAATTCGGTTGTACGCACCGCGAAGCTTGAAGCTTTTTACGGGCTGCTGATCTTCGCGCTTTAAAAAGATGTTGTTGCCCAACTCGGCCGATAGCAAAGACATATAAGACAACTCGCTGGCAACGGCAACATCATACACCGGCGCCAGCAAAATTTTCTTTAGATACTCGTGGTCGCTTACACTCATAACCCTTCCAATTTCGTCACGTCTCGAACAGCACCTTTATCTGCGCTTGTGGCAAGGGCCGCAAATGTTTTAAGCGATGTGGACACTTCGCGAACGCGATCTTTTGGACGCCACGGTTTATCGCTTGCTTCCATCTTTGCGCGACGCTCAGCCAAGGCTTCATCACTTATTTCAATGTTGATGGTGCGATTAGGAATATCAATTTTGATTCTGTCGCCATGCTCAACCAAAGCAATACCACCACCGCTTGCAGCTTCAGGCGAACAGTGACCGATAGACAAGCCGCTGGTACCGCCACTGAATCGACCGTCGGTAACCAGTGCGCACTGCTTGCCAAGCCCTTTAGACTTGAGGTAAGACGTTGGATACAACATTTCTTGCATACCCGGCCCGCCACGAGGACCTTCGTAACGAATGAATACTACGTCGCCCGCTTTGACTTCATCGCCTAAAATGCCCGCAACCGCGTCATCTTGGCTTTCGTAGATACGTGCAGTGCCGTCAAACGTCAGTATAGATTCATCCACGCCAGCGGTTTTTACAATACAGCCGTTTTCAGCCACATTACCGTAAAGCACCGCAAGGCCGCCCTCTTGGCTAAACGCATTTTCAATTGAACGAATACAGCCATTTTCTCGATCGGCATCAGCTTCATCCCAACGGCAGCTTTGACTGAATGCTTTAGTGGTACGAATACCTGCCGGGCCGGCACGGAAAAACTCGATGGCTTTTTTATTCTCAGGGTTTGTAATATCCCAGTCGCTAATAACATCGGTAAGCGGCTTACCTAGAACGTGGTTAGTATCTTTGTTCAGTAAGCCGGCCTTATTCAATTCGTTGAGAATGCCGATAACACCGCCAGCGCGATGTACGTCTTCCATATGGTATTGCGGAGTAGCAGGCGCAACCTTGCATAAATGAGGGACTTTACGAGACAGCCTGTCTATATCATCCATCGTAAATGGCACTTCGCCTTCCATTGCAGCTGCAAGAAGGTGCAATATGGTGTTCGTTGAACCGCCCATGGCGATATCAAGGCTCATCGCATTTTCAAAAGCGCTAAAATTAGCAATATTACGCGGCAATACGCTCTCATCGTTATCGCCATAGTAACGCTTACACAACTCGACTATTTGCTCACCCGCTTTTTTGAATAACCCTTCACGATCAGCATGGGTTGCCAGCATAGAGCCATTACCTGGCAACGACAGTCCTAGCGCTTCTGTTAAGCAGTTCATTGAGTTTGCCGTAAACATACCCGAGCACGAACCGCAGGTAGGACACGCTGAGCGCTCTATTTCATCTGAGTCCGCATCGCTGATTTTGTCGTCAGCGGCGGCCACCATGGCATCGACCAAATCAAGTTTAATAAGTTGATCAGACAGTTTGGTTTTGCCGGCTTCCATAGGCCCGCCCGATACAAACACAACGGGTACATTTAGGCGCATCGACGCCATTAGCATTCCCGGCGTAATTTTGTCGCAATTTGAGATACAAACAATAGCGTCTGCACAGTGTGCGTTAACCATGTACTCCACACCGTCGGCGATAATTTCTCGCGATGGAAGGCTGTAAAGCATACCGCTGTGGCCCATAGCAATGCCGTCATCTACTGCGATTGTATTAAATTCTTTGGCTACACCACCTGCAGCCTCAACACTGCGAGCAACTAGCTGCCCCATATCTTTAAGGTGCACATGCCCTGGAACAAACTGGGTAAATGAGTTGGCGATAGCAACAATAGGCTTTCCGAAGTCAGAGTCTTTCATACCTGTGGCACGCCAGAGCGCGCGAGCTCCAGCCATATTTCTGCCTTGCGTGGTGGTTGCAGAACGTAACTTGGGCATAAATCCCTCCCGTTGATATAGTCAAACGAATAAATAATAGTTAGCAGATACCGTTACCTGCTAAATGTGTTTTATTGCTGTTGCTGATCTCGCATCTAGGCTAAGGCGCCCATTATGAAGGGTACCTATCGACCATAGTCAACCCATGCGTAAATACCAGCAACATCAGAAATTAGTTAGCGAATGAATACAGTGGAGCTAAAACATCATGTGCTGAATCATCATGAATGTAGCGCAATACTCTTCGCCGTTGCGACAGAAAAGGCTGTTCAAAACTTACCATTGTGGCATTGTTTTTAATGGTATAATTGACATGCTGAGTGTCTAGCTGCAGGTGCTCTTTCTAAGTAAATGCGTCTGCATGACACGCGCACAAAATGAAAAGTTGTTCGGTTAGGGTTATGGCGACCCTTGTCCTACACTATAACGTGCTTTATACATACACTCGCAGTGGCCGCTGCAAGTCGAGATTTTGTCTCGCTGAATTTATGTACGTACAGTGTGCTCAAAGAAATATCATAAAACCCAATATTGAATCAAGTATTTTGCGGTTTAAACGACTATTAATAGTCATTTTCACAAATAGTAACTTTCAGATACAGGGCGGGTATAGATGTTTGATTGGTTTCATTGGCTAAACCTTGCTGGTGTAGCGGTATGTGCGATTTCTGGTACCTTAATGGCCTATCAAAAGCGCATGGACGGATTTGGCGTTATCGTGCTGGCTAGCGCAACAGCTATTGGCGGCGGCACTCTGCGTGACGTAATGCTAGACGTACCCGTGTTCTGGATTGCTGATACAGATTACTTATATACCACCCTTGTTGCCGCTTTTATTCCTATTTTGTGGCTGCGCATAAGCCCCCGATTTCCTTTTCACTACCTGTTAATTGCCGATGCCTTCGGTCTGGCACTATTTAACGTAGTGGGGATTGAGAAAGCCTTAGCAAATGATACTGGCATCGCGGTTGCTGTAGCCATGGGAACAATAACCGGAGTGTTTGGTGGCCTGCTGCGAGATGTTATCTGCCGAGAAGTACCGCTGGTATTAAACGGTGAACTGTATGCGATGACGTGTATTGCCGGTGGTTTTGCCTATGGCGTTGGCCTGTATTTCGACCTTGCAACACAATGGTGCGGTATTGCTGCACTGATAACCACAGTGCTATTGCGCTTAGGCAGCTTGCGGTGGCATTGGCAGTTGCCGGTATTTTACAGCGAACAGAGTTAGCTCAACACGCCCCTTGTACAGTTACGCAAAGCGGCTCCCTCATTTACATTGTTTACCCACCAAGAGGCAGTAAGACAGTACTGGGGTAAATATATGAGTATGGCCGTAGTTAAAACCTTCGCAGGACAAGGGCTTTCTGCACCTGAGATCTCCGTTGAAGTTCACTTGGCAAACGGCCTTCCTGCCTTTCAGCTGGTAGGCATGGCAGAAACTAGCGTAAAAGAGGCACGGGAGCGAGTAAGAAGCGCGCTCATTAACAGTGGCTTCGATTTTCCTGCAAAGCGGATCACCGTTAATTTAGCCCCCGCCGACATTCCCAAGTTTGGAGGGCGGTTCGACTTGCCCATTGCAATTGGCATATTGGTTGCAGCCGGCTACTTACCTGACACGAGCTTACTTAATATTGCCTTTGTCGGCGAACTTGCGCTTAATGGCGACATAAAGCCTGTTGGCGGACTGATACCCGTAGTGATAGCCGCCGCAAACGAAGATATACCGCTTATTTACCCGGGCGATAATGATATTGAAGCGGCGCTGGTTTCCCACGCTGCTCGGCTGCCGGCTTTTGACTTACTCTCTGTTTTTGAGCACCTAAGTGGCCATAAAAAGCTCTCCTCTGGCCAACCATTCACGCCTACTTCTACGTGTAACAGTGACGTAGGGTGGGACGATATCATTGGGCAAGAACAGGCAAAACGCGCACTGATTATTGCGGCAAGTGGAGCACATAACTTATTGATGGTTGGGCCTCCGGGTACAGGAAAAAGCTTGCTGGCCAGCCGTATGCTTGCCCTGCTGCCTCCGCTCACTGAAGAAGAAGCCTTAGAGGTTGCCTCTGTCTATTCGGTAAAAGGCGAAACGCTTAATGCTGAAAAATTTATGCATCGCCATTTGCGCTCTCCCCATCATACAAGCTCTGCCATTGCCCTTACTGGGGGCGGTTCAAACCCGGTACCTGGGGAAATATCCTTAGCCCATAACGGCATATTGTTTTTGGATGAATTACCTGAATTCGGCAGAAAAGCATTAGACGTATTGCGAGAGCCATTAGAAACAGGCGACGTGCATATTTCTAGGGCGTCTGGCAGTGCTACGTACCCAGCAAACTTTCAGCTGATTGCCGCAATGAACCCCAGTCCCACAGGTGATATCGACGACAATCGCCTTTCTCCTCAACAACAGCTTAATTACTTGAATAGGTTGTCTGGCCCATTACTTGATAGAATAGATATTCAAGTTGAAGTCCCCCGGCTTCCCGATTACGACTTACCTATCGCAAAGCCCAGCGCTGACGATTCAATGCACACGGTTAGACAAGAAGTCGCCGACACGCGCCATATTCAGCTAATGAGACAGGGAAAGCCAAACGCGTCGCTAGGTGCTGGAGAGCTGGCTTCCGTGTGTAAAGTAAACGACAGCGATCTCCGCTTTTTAAAGGCGGCAGCAAAACAGCTCAACTTATCGATGCGGGTGTTTCATCGCACGTTAAAAGTAGCGAGAACCATTGCTGATTTGCACCGCGAAGAGGCCGTAAGCCGGGCTCATATTAGTGAAGCTTTAGGGTATCGCGCCCTTGATAACTTAATTAAACAACTAAGTAGCTGTTAAAAAAGCTAGAAAGTTAGCTTCTGTTTTTGTCACATCAATAGATAGTAAATAGGTACTAACTAAAGCATTAGCTGCGCACATCTAATTTTAAGAAAGCGTCGACTAAAGGCTCATGTTGCTTATTTTGAAGGCAGCATAATCCAAGGGCGTAAGGCTCTATATCATCTACCTGAATTTGGGTTACCGCACTTGCCATACTTGAGTGGTTTAACACAACTTTTGGTACAAAGCCTACTCCGCATTCCAATGCCACCATACTCACAATGGCTTCATTACCGCCTACATAGGCGTAAACATTAGGGCGAATTCCATGCTCTGCAAACCAGTGATACGCGGTTCGTCGGGTAGGCCCGGTTTCGGGCATGATCACCTTATGCTTAGTCCAATCTAACTGGCTTAATTGGGTTAATCGCCATTCACGAGGTGCAATGAGCACGAGGGGAACATCGTCAAGCGCTGAAAAGTGAAGGTCAGTAGGCATGTCAGGCGTATAAATAGCGATAGACAGGTCACACTGCTTGCTTTTTACCTTCTCGATTGCCAATGCAGGGTCGCCCGTAATAAGTCGAATGTCAACCCCGGGGTGCTGCTCTCTAAACTGACGCAACATGCTTGGTAAATGACTTTGACTGGCGGTTACCGAGCAAAAAACACTTATCTCACCCTGCAGTGCGTCGCTGTCTGCCTTTAAATCAATTTTCAGCTGCTGCCATTCTTTTAAGGCTTGTTTTGAAAATGACAGCAACTTGTGACCACTGTGGGTTAGGGCTACTTTTCTGTTATCGCGCTTAAACAAGGTGCAGCCTAAGTCGTCTTCCAGCCTTTGAATAACGCGACTTAGCGTAGAAGGAGACACATACATAGCTTCGGCCGTATCACCAAAATGTAAGCTGGTTGCTAAATGATTAAAGAGTTGTAAGCTGCGAAAATCCATAACGTTTCACTATCTGCAATATTATCTTGCAAATATATCATTTTTCAAAACAAAAGAAATCTTTTAATCTTCATAGCAAGTCGTCATAGACGAGGTCTGTCAGCACCAAGGTGGTGTTTGATATTGACAAAAATGAATGTTGTTCGGAAATTTTTATGGCTAATTATTTCAATACCCTATCACTTCGCCAGCAGCTAGATCAGCTTGGCCGCTGTCGCTTCATGGCACGCGATGAATTCGCTGACGGTTGTCAGTTCCTTAAAGGCAAAAAAATTGTGATCGTGGGTTGCGGCGCGCAAGGTCTTAACCAAGGCTTAAACATGCGTGATTCAGGCTTAGACGTGTCTTATGCACTGCGTCAAGCAGCCATCGATGAGCAGCGTGACTCTTACAAACGCGCATCGGGCAACGATTTTACCGTTGGTACTTACCAAGACTTAATTCCCGATGCCGACTTAGTCTACAACCTAACACCTGACAAGCAGCACGCTAGCGTTGTAGAAGCGGTAATGCCGTTAATGAAAGAAGGCGCTACACTAAGCTATTCTCACGGTTTTAATATCGTTGAAGAAGGCCAGCAAATTCGTGACGATATTACGGTTGTCATGTGCGCTCCGAAAAGCCCGGGCTCTGAAGTACGCGAAGAATATAAGCGTGGCTTTGGTGTTCCAACACTTATTGCGGTTCACCCTGAAAACGATCCGCAAGGCAAAGGTTGGGATACTGCAAAGGCACTGGCTAGTGCTACCGGCGGCGACAGAGCAGGTGTATTAGAGTCATCGTTTGTTGCTGAGGTTAAGTCTGACCTGATGGGTGAGCAAACCATTTTGTGCGGTATGCAGCAAGTTGCAGCAGTACTCGCTTTTGAGAAAATGGTTGATGACGGTATTGATGCAGGCTACGCCGGTGCGCTTATTCAGTATGGGCTAGAAGCCATTACTGAAGCACTGAAGATTGGCGGCGTTACTAACATGATGGACCGTCTGTCGAACCCAGCGAAGTTGAAAGCCGCAGAGCTTTCAGATCAGCCTGTCTCTTATACACATCTCCGAGCCCACGAGACTCCTGA
>OJDI01000505.1_pt1 | contig 15270 bp, 13 predicted proteins | sample 1592601 | NCBI WGS metagenome assembly OJDI01 (sample SAMN05416845, study PRJEB24817) | seawater metagenome | isolation source: Sea water | place: Canada:Atlantic | collected 2013-07 | reverse complement strand
TACACAAGTGCCCAAGGCGATACTTTTTGCCACAATGGCGCCTGGCCAGCATCCGTTTGTGTGGTATGAGGTGTAAAATCACTCATCGGCTGGTACAGCCTGAGTAGACGTTTGTTCTTGGCGGTAATCTTGAACAAACTGGCGCATATTTTTACAATCCGTGTGTGTAAGCCCGCTTACTTGCAAATCGGCACTCATACCACCGGCGCTATACAATTTTAAACTGGCTAAACCCAGCTTTCGCTCAATGGGGCCACGGTGTATTTCAATGTGCTGCACGCGCGCTAGCGGTAAAATAGTCACCCGCTGCCAAATAATTCCTTTTTTAAACGCAATGTCGTGCTGACGCATAGCCACACCTTGCAATTTAATACTCGCAACGCTGTAAAGCATAGAAGCGAGAATTAAAATAGGCATACCAATTAATAAATACGTTTGCGCGTTATTCGCAAAATTTTCGTTGAAGTAACAAATTGCGGCTAATATTGCGCTAAAGGGAATATAAAACACTAACCAGTTAAGTTGTGCATGCAGCAGCGCTTTATCGGCAAGCGCTTTAAATTCAATGTTTTTATGCTGTGGTAAATCCGTTATTTGCTGATTGTTAAACACACTATTTCCTATACTGTTTTTATTATTTTATTCGTACACAAAGCCTAATTAGGCATATCTTATTATGCCCATTCTATAGATGTTACCAACGTGTGGCTTTGCTGTGGTGCAAGAGTAACAGCATCATCTAATACATTGGCGGCTTCTAGGCATAACATGGTTTTGTATTCATCGTCAGCAAAATTAGACAAGCGCTTTGATTTTTCAATCCACGGATTCCAAAGCACACACGAACTAGAGTTTGCTCGCCCAACTTTAATAACGCCTTCGGGCGTATTTATGTATTGAATAGGTGCGGCTTGGGTATAAACCATGTCGGTTTCACGTTCAAATCCAACAACCGCTTGTTGCGTAAAAGGTCCTTCAGCAAATTCAATATATTGCGCGCCTTGTAAGCCGTCAACATGTGTATTAGTAATATCTGACGTTGGAAAATATGTATGCAACGCTTGTGTATAGCTAAATGCCGTATCGTCTAAGTTTGTTGTGGTTAGTCTCACCTCAAGCGAATCACTTAAAACAAATTCCACCTTCAATGCCGACTGATGCGGCCAATATTCAGTGTTCACCAACTTCATGGGTAGCTTTAAACTCACCGTAATACATTCCTCAGTTTCATTAACCTCATCAGCTTGCCACAAGCTGGTTCGGGCAAAACCATGTGCTGGCCAACCAGCGTTAGCGTGTGTCCCAAACCAAGGCCAACAAATAGGAATACCACCGCGAATACTCATGCCTTCTGAGAACGTTTCATTACCCGACACCCAAATAAGAGGTTGCTTACCCTTAGGTGTAAATTGCGTAATTTGGCCACCTTGCAAAAATATTTTTGCATCGCACAAATCACTTTCAATATTAATAAATTCAAGACCGGTTTCGGTGTGTTCAATGCTCACTGATGGCGATAATTTCATGCCTTTCCCTTTAATATTAATAATCACAACGTTCAATACTCTTACATATAACGTAAAGTATAAACCAAGCAAATAAGTTTTTGCTTATTCAGACAATCATTGTGAGCATATTGATAGTTGTATATCATGCACTTACTTAGTTTACACTTTAATTAATTACACACTAAACGCACAAAATGAATCGTAAAAAAGCAATTTGAGCCGTGTATTTAATAGTTCAAACGTAGCTAAAATGCTTAACGAAGCACTCCCACCTATTAAAAACCCTTAATTAAAGGGGGCTTGCTTTAAGGTAAATTAGTTTCTACTCTAATTAATAAAAACGAGCAACAGCAGTAAAAAATTAAATTTTTAATTTGAATTCAATTTATTTGATGTGTAACATTTCGCGATTATGGCAAAGCATCGCTTTTCGACGAGATAAACACATGCAAAAATATGACGAGTTATTGGTATCTTTACGTAAAGTGATCCGAGCGATTGATTTACACTCAAAGCAACTTAATAAAACAGCCGGCTTAACTGGCCCACAACTGCTTATAATGCACGAAGTGTCTCAAACTGATGGCATCACTGCTAGCCGCATTGCGCAAAATGTAAATTTAAGCCCAGCGACCGTAACTAATATTCTCGACAGAATTGAAAGCAGAGATCTGGTCACACGCGTTCGAAGCCAAATGGATAAACGTCGAGTGAGCTTACACCTCACCGAAAAAGGGAAAGAATTACTACTTAAAGCCCCTCAACCATTACAAGAACACTTCATAGAAAAGTTTTCTGGTCTGGCTGAATGGGAGCAGTCTTTATTACTTTCATCTATGCAGCGTATTGCAGCCATGATGGATGCAGATAAATTAGATGCATCTCCCTTACTTGAAGTGGGCGCACTTACACAAGCGCCTAAAGAATAAAAAACGAACAATAAAAAATATAATGGTTTTGTACTATGCTCTTAACCCAAGGTGTTATTAATATCTTGGGTTTTTATTTTTAACCAAACGAAAAGAAGCAGCTAATATGACCAAACTCTCAAAATTATCGCTCGCATTTATTTTAGGTAGTGTTTCGAGTACTTCTTACGCCACCGATATCGACACGCTTCAAAGTCAATTAAAACAACTACAGCAGCAAATGAAGCTGCTTGAACAAAAACTAGTTGAAGAAAAATCTAAACAGCAAAAAATTAACGAAAAACACCAAGAGCAAGTTGCACTTATCGAGAAAAAAGCTGACCAAAACGTTGTGGTGGCAGAAGCTCCGAAAGAAAAAAGCAGCGGCATAAAGGTCGGCGGTGCTATTCGTACTAACTTTAGTTATGCATCGTATGATGACGATAACGAAGACCGCGGCGGCGACTTCGATTTTGACGTTTTTAGACTTAATTTTTCTGGTGATGTAGGCGACGTTATTCTTAACGCAGAAATTCGCTTTTTTGATTACATGACCGCAGTAAAATATGCTTATGCAGCGTACGATTTTGCAGACGATTGGCAAGTACAAGCAGGTATCACCAAAGTACCCTTTGGTAACTGGCCTTATAATTCTCACAACTGGTTTTTTAACACCACCTATTACATCGGTTTAGAAGATGATCACGATTTAGGCATCATGTTTAAACGTAAAATTGCAGATAACTGGCAATTAGATCTCGGCTTTTTCAAAAACGATGAGCTTGGTGGCGTAGATGGCTACGTTGACAACCGCAGCGATCGCTATTCATACGATGTAGTTGGCGTAAGAGCCCCAGAAGACGGCATTTACGCAGAACCTGTAACCCAAATAGGCGAATACAATACGTTTTCGGGCCGTTACGGTTACCATTTTGAACATGACGGCGGCACAACCGAGTTAGGTTTTTCTGCGTTATCTGGCGGGTTACATGACGGTAATGACCGCGCGGGCGACTATTATGCATGGGCTATGCACCTAAATAGCAATATTGATGCGTGGAACTTTCAACTTCAACATGGTGAATACAACTACGACATAGATAATATTGATCGTATGGCCGTAGGTGCTTACTCGTTTTACGACAGTATTGCCGCAGAGGCAACCATGACCAATGCAAACATCGCTTACAGCATGCCAGTTGAGTGGGGCCCAGTGACAGGCCTACAATTTTATAACGATTACGGGATTATCTACGATAAATCTGACAACAGCGCAGATACGTGGATGAACGTGACGGGTGTTTCTGTAGCCGCTGGCGGCTTGTTTACCTACTTTGATTTTGTACATGCTAAAAACCAACCTTTCGTTGGTGGATCGATTGCCGGTGACAGCAGCGAAACAGAAAAACGCTTTAATATAAACATTGGTTATTATTTTTAATAACTAGTGTTTAGTCTACAAAAAAGGGCATACTGGGTATGTCCTTTTTTATTGGAATAGCGTTTTAGCTTTATAATAAATGTAAAATTGGCCTACACTTTAAATTAGTCGCCACTCACTATAGCGCCGTCAATGAATATAAAATCGTCACTTATCTGTTATAAAAACGTAGGGTTAAAAATGCTAGGCTTAACCTTAGTGGCGCTAGGCATTGTAGGCATTATGCTTCCGGTCATGCCCACGACTATATTTTTTATTTTGGCGCTCACTTGTTTTACTCGTTCATCTCCTGCACTTGCAAATTGGTTACTTAATCACCCTCGCTATGGTGTTACCTTGCAGCAATGGCAAGCTCACAAAGTGGTACCAACTAAAGCTAAGTACTTTGCCGCTATTGGTATGCTTATTGGCTTTATACTTTTACTTAACTCAACAGCACCTAATTGGGTTGTATACCTTGTAGCAGCAATAGAAATTGCGGTTATGATTTACCTTATTTTAAGACCCTCACAACCCCCTAAGCATTAAACCTCGTTTAAACGCACTAACTAGCTTAAAAAATTATTTAGCCAGAATTCAGGGTTTTTAAAATATTAATGTAAAGTTACGTAAGTAAATTTGTAATAAGTAATGCAAATCATTATCATGTAATAAATTTTATTACATTAAATTATTTATGTCGTTTATTAATAAGCGAGCTTTGTACAGTACAAGCCGTGCCCTACATATTTATATTTCTACCGCTTTGTTTTTTTTACTCATTCTATTTTGCGTAAGCGGCATTGTACTTAACCATGTTGACTGGCTTAAAAATGATAAAAGTAACGGGCAAGTCACCGCAACTATTCCAGCTGAGCTTGTAAATAAAGCCAACGCACAGCTAAATACACTGCCTTCGCTTTACCCAGAAATAGAAGCTTATCTAGCTACACAATACTCACTCACCAAGGTAAAAAGTATTGAATGGGAAAAAGAAGACGCACTTGTCATGCTCGACTATCCCCTTCCGGCCGGTTTTGCTTACGCTGAGCTTGACTTTACAACTGGCGAGCTAAACCTCGATTACCAAACAGGCGGCTTTTTAAGCCTTATTGGCGATTTACATAAAGGTCGCTACACCGGTGAAGTATGGAGCTGGGTAATTGATATTTCAGCGGTATTGATGATTATTTTTGCCATCACCGGCATGATTATTTTGTTTCAAAACAGAAAAAAACGCTTAGCAGGTATATGGATAACCGTTTTAGGCATCGCAACGCCATTGGTTATTTATTTATGCTGGGTACCACAAATTAAAGGAGTGTCTTAATGTTAAAAGTTAGTACTGTATTTAGCGCAGCATTATTAATGGTTGCCGCACTATTTCAAACAACGGTTCAGGCACAAACGCCACAGCTAGAGATTGAACTCACCCTACCCGACCTTGACGTACAACCTTATCATCGACCGTACGTTGCTGTGTGGCTAGAAACACCAGAGCGAAAACACGTAACAACGCTTGCACTTTGGGTTCAAAAAGCCGAATGGTTTAAAGACTTACGCCAATGGTGGCGTAAAGCAGGTAAAACCAATATTAACTTTGACGGTATAAGTGGCGCCACTAAGCGCGCTGGTACTTATACAATTGATTGGCAAGGTAAAGATTTAGACGGCAACGCCGTAGCACCTGGTAAATACCTTTTAAATATTGAAGTTGTTCGTGAAGAAGGAGGCCGTGATTACAAACGCCTCGAACTCGATTTAACAAAGCCAGGTAAAATTACCATCGATGGTAAAAAAGAGTTTTCAACCAGTTTTGTTACCGTAAACGCTAAGTAGTAGCTATTTATAATTCGAATTTAAAGGACAGAAAAATGAAAATTAATTTATTAAAAACAGCATTAATTGGCGCACTTAGTTTATCAGCGCTGGTATCTACATCAGCCAGCGCACATGGCCGTTGGTTATTACCATCACACACCTCACTTTCTGGCGATAAAGCGCATTATGTAATGATTGATGCGAGTATTTCTAACGAAATGTTTGCCCCCGATAAAGCCTTTAAGCCAAAAGAGAAAGACGCTCAATGGGACGACACATTACTCATGGCGCTTATGCCAAACGGCGAGCCGGTTAGCGACACTATTCGTGCTTATTACTTAAAACGCAAAAGCTCAGCCGCAGTTAGTTTAACTGAACAGGGCACCTACCACATTGCAATGACACAAAAGCCAATGTACATGACCTTTTATAAAGATGAAGAAGGTAAACGCAAACGTGTATTTGGCAAAAAAACAGACGCTAAATTACCTAGCAACGCTCAAGGCGTACGCACCACTAAAGTGATTTCAACGGTAGACACGTTTGTAAGCCGTAACGGTACATCTAAGCCTGCATTATTAGGTTTAGGCCTTGAACTAAGTGGCCCAACCCATCCAAACGATTTATTTGTAGGCGAGCAAGCGCGTTTTCAATTACTACAAGACGGGAAGCCTGCAGGCGAAGGTATCGAAGTAAATATTTTAAGAGGCGACACTCGCTACCGTAACGAGCGTGGCGAAGTAAAAGTAACCACCGATAAAAACGGCTTCTTTACAACAACATGGAACGCACCGGGTATCTATTTAATTGAAACCGCCACTGAAGTTGATGTAAATGAAGAGGGCGTAGACTCAGGTCGTTATGCATTATTTACAACACTTGAAGTTGCGCCTGAGTAATTTTTTAGGCATTTATTTAAACGTATTTTCTAAGCCAAGTTTTTAACTTGGCTTTTTTATGCCTATCACTTTTTTTCAATCTCTCTTTTACTTTTATTGATTTCTCAACCATTCGCCACAAGATTACAACAGTAACGATCTAACCGTCTGTAACGTACGTAAACAGTGGCCTTACTTATTAAAAACGTGAATAACATAGATGGTTTTTATCTTTGCACGTAGTTGAGCGCTTCTATATGATTCGCTCCTTTTTCAAACTCACCAAAACAACGACGTTCTTAAGGAACATAAATGACTTTTAAGCGTTTATCAGCCAATAAATTAGCACTTAGCCTGGCCGTAACCTCTGCACTTGGCGGCTCTTTTGTTACAGCTAATGCAGCAGAGCAAGATACTCAGGCACAAGAGAATATCGAAGTAATCTCAGTAACAGGTACTCGCCGTAGTTTGCGAAGTATTGCTGAAAGCTCAGTGCCAGTAGATATTATTACTAGCAGCGACATGGCAAGCACAGGCCAACTTGAGATTAGCCAAGTTCTTGCCAACCAAGTGCCTAGCTTTAACTTTCCAAGTGCCACTTTAGGTGATGGAACAGACCACGCAAAACCTGCTGTACTGCGCGGCTTAGCGCCCGATCACACTTTAGTGCTTATCAATGGTAAACGCCGTCACTCTGGCGCGCTTTTAAACTTAGCGGGTGTTGTAGGTAGAGGATCTACTGCGGTAGATTTAAACATGATCCCTACATCAGCCATTAAGCGCGTAGAAGTACTTCGCGATGGCGCTGCAGCGCAATACGGCTCTGATGCCATTGCTGGAGTGATTAATATTGTTTTAAAGGATGCCTCTGAAGGCGGCAGTGTAAGCGTAACCTATGGTGAATACGATACACAAATGGCGGGCGCACCGAACTTAGAAAGCACCTACGCAGATGCAAACGGCGACCTTGCATTTAACCTGGGTGATGACCGCGAAATTAGCGATGGCGCCACACGCACAATTAGCGCTAACTCTGGATTTGCATTATCAGACAGCGGCTTTGTAAACGTATCGATTGAATACCGCGATAACAGCCCAACACAACGCTCTGGTTTTGACCCTCGCGAGCAATATAGCCGCCTTGACGATGGCAGCCTAGACCCGCGCGAATTTACTATTGACCGTTACAACCATCGTTTTGGTAAAGCTGACCTTGAAGATTACGCTTTATTTTACAATATGGGTTACGAGCTAGATAACAGCCTAAACCTGTATTCATTTGGTAGCTACTCAAAACGAGAAGGTAACTCAGGTGGCTTTTACCGCCGTGCACAAGACAGCCGTAACGTATTAGCACTTTACCCTGATGGCTTTTTACCGCAAATTGAAACCGATGTTGAAGACTACTCATTTGCCCTAGGTCTAGAAGGTGAAACGGGCGACTGGACATGGGATGTAAGTACCAACTATGGCCGCAACGACTTTGCATTGGGCGTTGTAAATAGCTTAAATACGTCTTTGGGTGCCACCAGCCCCACCGAATTTGATAACGGCGCACTAGTTTATGACCAATTTATAGTCAATGGTGATGCCAGCACAACCCTTGATTTAGGGTTACCTGACGACGTATTTTTTACTCTAGGTGCTGAATACCGCCACGAAAGCTATAAAATAGAACAAGGTGAAGAAGCCTCTTACATTACTGCACTTGATAGCAATGGCAACCCAATTGCTGCCGGTGGCGCACAGGTACTTTCGGGTTTTGGTCCAGAAAGCGTAACCGATGAAAGCCGCCATAACGTTGCACTATTTGTTGAGTTTGACACTTACCTAACCGACAACTGGAACATGGTTTTAGCAAGCCGCTACGAAGATTACAGCGACTTTGGCAACACCTTTACCTCAAAGCTTGCAACACGTTACAGCGTAAACGAAAACTTATCGCTACGTGGGGCAATTAGCACAGGTTTCCGTGCACCATCGCTTGCACAAAGCTCGTATCGCCAAATTTCAACCGTACTTGAAAACAACCAAGCGTTTGAAGTAGGCCTATTCCCAACAGATGCACCCGCAGCGCAAGCCCTTGGCGCAAAACAGTTAGACGCTGAAGACTCAGTTAACTTAACTGCTGGCTTTGTATACACCCAAGGTAACTTTAGCTTAACGGTTGATGCCTACCGTATTGATATTGATGACCGTATTGTACTCTCGGAAAATTTAAGCGGTGCCGCAGTACAGCAAATTTTAGCGGATGCTGGTGAGTTAAATACCGAAAGCGTACGCTACTTTACTAACGCAATCGACTCGCGCACGCAAGGCGTAGACATTGTTGCAACTTACCTACTTCAGTTAGATAACTTTGGCGATGTGCGCTTAAACGCAGCGGCTAACTTTAACGACACCGAAGTGACACACGTTGACGATAATCCTGAACAACTAAACTCTTTAGGAGACGACTACGTTGTATTTGCACGCCGTGAAGTAGGTCGTTTTGAAGAAGGCACACCAGACAACAAACTGAATCTGTCGGCCGTGTGGAACTTTAACGAATGGCAAACAACGTTACGTGCAACACGTTACGGTGAAGTTGCTGATATTTCCACAACAAGCGATCGCGATGAATACCTAGACGCTAAATGGATAACCGATTTAGAAGTGGCATATCGTCCTAATGACGAATGGAAATTTGCACTGGGTGCCAATAACTTATTTGACCAATACCCGCAAGCTACGGTCGATAACATTGGTTACTCTACCTTTAGCCAAATATTCCCGTACACACCCTATACACCGTACAGTTTAGATGGCCGCTTTTTATACGGTAACATTACTTACAGCTTTTAATTTGTATAATTAAAACCAGTCGTTAAAACAAAAAGGATGCGCTATGCATCCTTTTTATTAATAGTTAGTAATTTTAACCACTAATTAGTCTTTTAATTTTTAGCAAAAAACTAAATTCATTATAAAACAAACACTTAAATTTAGGCCCCATTATTGCTCTAGTCTTGCTATATTAACAAATAACGTCACATTAAAAGGACTAACCATGAGCTCATCAACTGTATCTACCATTGCTAAACCACTTTCGCTAATTAGCGGTATTTTATTATTAAGTGGCTGCGTGTTTCATATTTCGCCAAGCGTTGCATCGGTAAAACAAACACAACAACTTACATTACCTAGCAATAACCTTGAATACCTAGACGTATTAAGCGGCGCAGGTTCACTTAAAATAATGGGCTCATCATCAGCAACCAGTATTAATGTTGACGCCACTATTTACACAGCCGATATTGACGACGAATACGAACTCACACTCGATCAGAGTGGAACCAAAGCAAAGCTTGTTGCCCAAAATACAAGTAATAATGGAATTAGCTTTTACAGCGGTCAATCGCCAAGCATTAATTTAGTGGTCACCGTCCCTAACAACCTTAAGCTAGATATTGATGATGGCTCGGGCGATATAACTATTAACGGCATGAAAAATAATATTGATGTAAAAGATGGCTCTGGCAGCTTATCAATCAATGGCGCTAAAAATCTAAACATAGACGATGGCTCGGGTGATATTTCGCTTCAAAGCATTGCCGGCAACCTAGAGCTTAACGATGGCTCAGGTAGCATTACTATTAATAACGTGAATGGCAATGCAAATATTGATGATGGCTCAGGCGATATGAGTGTAAATAATGTGCGTGGTACATTAACTGTTGAAGACGGTTCGGGCAGCATAGCAATACAACATATTAATGGCGCTGTAGACGTTGAAGATAACTCGGGCGACTTAACCATTGAGCATGTTGATGCAAACGTTACCATTGAAGATGGTTCGGGCAGTATTCGTGTTAATCATGCAAAATCATTGACTATTACTGAAGCAGGTTCTGGCGATGTAAGCATTGATAATGTGAACGGCCCTGTAAAATACAACCAATAAGATCAGGTGTATCACCTTAGCTTTAAATAATAAAATGCACTTAGCATGCGCTTAAGTGCATTTCTTTTTAAAAACTTTATAACCCACTAATAGCCAACTAACTCTGCATAACCTTTACCTTTAAAACCACCTTGGGTTTTAATTCGCCCCTCCCAGTAGGGAATACTCAATTGATTACGTGAATCGGGGTTACGCGCTTCAATGGTTATAGGCTCAAATCCCTCAACATTAAGCTGCCATTTAATAGGGTAGGATTTATTACTTGGCGTTGTTTGCGCCGTTTGGGTTGTAAGCTCAGATGTTTTTAATACCTGTAAGGTTACGTCATTATTTGCAATAGCGCGCACTTGTCCATCGGAAGTAATGTGCGATGCACTGCAGTAATCATAACTTTGCTGGCCATTACGAATACAAAATGCCATCAAACCACCCTGCTTTTTATCATCAGCCTGAATGCTAAACCAGTCCCACCCATTTTGGCTCGGATCGATTAACGCCGAAGACCACTCTCTGTCTAACCAAGCATCTCCGGTTACTTTATACGTTTTACCCGCAAATGTAATGTTGCCTTTGGCTTGTAAAAACGGATAGCTGTAATAATAAGAGGCATGCCCTTGGTGAGTTTTTTGGCTATAACCTTGCTCGCCATGTTTTACAAGTGGGCTATTAGCCAGCACCAAATTAGCGCTGTAATTTTCCTGCTGCGCCTTTAAGTTAAGCGGTAAAAATGTTGCCTCTTTACTTGCTAACTGCCAATCATCTAAGCGAGCCTCAAATGGCTGCGCAGTAATATTAACTTGCCCCGAGCGACCATACTTTTCAAACGCATGGTGCTGGGTATCTGATTGTATTGCAAAGTGAGCAAAATACAGCTGCCCGTTCCACCATGGCGACGTTTCAGTTGCAGTGTTTTTATCATCAACAGAGAGCCTAAATAAAGTCCATTGCACACCAAAGGTGTCGCCATTATCGGCCTCTAAATTAGCAGTAACGTACCACCATTCAATACCTTGCTGATGATGCGCCCCATGGTCGCGTGGAAAGCTCAGCCCTTGGTGTTTATTTACAGGTTCACCAAATTGCTGTGCAAATCCGCTATGCATTGGTTTATTTTTACTTAATTGCTCTACTTCTGGCTGGCACGCGCTTAATGCGCCAATAAAAACAAAGATAACGGCTGCTTTTAGTCTATTCATGTAAGTCCTATAACTTGGCGACATTATCGGCAACTGCGCTTCGCGTTAATTTTATTAGCGGTAACGCACTCACAAATAAGGCTAAAATAAATATAAGCACAGTAAAACCACCTAATTGCAGCCAATTAACGGTCATGGCCATGGTCCAACCAAAGGCAATGGGCATTACGTAAGTTAATAATACCCACCCAAGGCAAAGTCCCAAAGGTATAGCCAATAACAAGGTGGTTAAAATAATAAGTGCGGCTTGCAATATTTTTGCACCCAATAATTGCAGTTGAGTCACACCCAACGTTTGTAATACTGCCATAGGCTGCAATTGCCCCCGCCCCAGGGTTAAAAAGCTCACCCACATACCAAATAATGCAATCAGCATAATAAATATATTAAGCGCCTGGGTAACATAAAAAGTTTTACCAAATAACTGCTTAGCAAAGCGCTTAAACTGCTGATTGGCAATGACTTGTTGGCTATCTAATTGGTGCTGTTTTTGAATATATTCGGCTATGGCGTCTACGTCGCTATTGGGCTTTAGCCAAAGCGATAAACCATACTCGGTGTAACTTAAGCTGCTATTTAATAGTGCTGTTGTAGTGACTACCACATTTAAACCTTGCTCGCCGTAATCATAATAGGCAGCGCGTACTTGGCACGTTAGTGTATTAATATGCTGCCTTAGGGTTATTACGTCACCAACTGTAAGCGAGTACTGCAGCAAGGCGGGTTCATTCACTAAGCAACCCACAATTCCATTTTTGTTTTTTTCAAATGCTGTAGATGTAGGTGCTTTATTGTTTAACAAAGTAAGATGTTGGTTGTAACTGGCCGTTGCACCAAATGCCATAACATCAACAGCAACCGTGGTTTTAGGTGTTTTAAGCTCACTGTTAGCTGACCAATATACGCCCACCTTTTCAACTTCTGGGAGTTCAGTCAGTTTGGTTCCTAATGCTTGAATGTTTTGATCGGGCCTTACGTACAAATCGGCGCTTAGGCGTTTTTCAAGGTGTGTATCTAAGGTGTCGCTAAAACTGCCAACCATAATTTGCATGCCTACAGCGGCACCCATCGCCATTAAAATAGCGAGCACTGAGCTTAACAGTGCAGGTAATTGCACTATGCTGTCGGCTTTTAACCACTGAATAATCGGGTTTTGTGTGGGCCATGGCAGCTTAAATACAGCTTTAACTATCGGTGGCGTAACCACAAAAAAGAGCAGTAGCACACAAACACACAGCAACAAGGCGCCCATTTTGGTATTTGCCGTTAGCGCTAAATAACTGGTTGCTGTAATGGCGAGCATTAACATTGGCCATTTAATACGCGCTAAAACAGTACTTAATCGAGCCGACTGGCTGGCTAAAAATCCTAACAAAACAAAAATATTAAGTGTAAAGCCACTGGCAACCATGCTGCTATCAAGGCTGACTACAAAGCTTCTATCTAGTTGGTAAAGCCCTCTCAGAGTGGCCGATACATCCATAACCAAGGCGTTTGCTAGTGCCGCGCCTAATATCGCACCTAACACAGCCGCAAACAAACTAAGCAATGTTAATTCAATAGCCAGCGCCTTAATTAACGCCGACCGTTGACACCCCAACACCCACATTTGCTGCTGTAAGTGAGCGCGCGCATTGTATGCCAGTTTAATTGCGTTAAAGCTTAAAAACGCACCTACCACATAACCCAACAATGCCAGCGCTTGTAAATTAAAGAAAAACGCCTCAGAGAGCGCGTCAAAAGCTTGTTCTTGCGCAGCTTCAAGGCGTGCTTGCTCGCCTAGCAACGCGTTTAACTTAGCTGCTTGTTTACTATTTAAACCACTTACTTCAAAGTAACTGATCACCCCATTTGCGCGCAGTAACTTGTCAGCAAGACTAATGTCCACCAGCATGGTCATGCCTAAACCTTGCAGTTCACTTACCGTTAAAGTGCGGGTGGCATCGCCCATTTTTATATTAATACGGCTGTTTTTTAAATTTAGCCGCTGCATTAATTTAGGATCGATATAAACAGTATTTAGTAGCTGTTCAAAACCGGAGTAACTATTGTTTGCTGTTGATGCTGAGCTGTCGGTATTTTGTGTAAGCCACTGCAATAAATTGACACCTCTAAGTGCGAACTTTTGCTGCTTATCGGTTTCAATTACACCTTCTAAAACGGGTTGAACCTGCGTAAAACCAGCGGCCCTAATGCGCGACCACATACTGTTGGGCAACCTGTTTTCACCTAATACAGGGCGTATAAAATGCGTTACGGGGTTTGCAATTAGTGCTGTGGTTTGTTGATAGCGCTTACCGGCCTCTAGGTTTAAACCTTGTATTGCAGTAAGTAACGCCGCACCTAAACTAAAACCAATAAAAAACAGTAATAACAGCCCTACATGGCGGCGATAAAACTGTATATACGTTATTAAAATAAGTTTAAGTTCAGCCATTAATTTGGCCATCTTTTAAAAATAGTTGCGTAGTAAATTGATTAGCCAATTGCTGACTATGAGTGACCATAATTAGTATTATTTGCTCTTCTTCACACAAGCTTTTTAATAGCGTAACGATATCGAGTGAGCGAGCGGCATCAAGGTTACCCGTAGGTTCATCAGCCAATAGTAGCTTGGGCTTATTTAATAGCGCACGGCCTATTCCTACTCGTTGCTGCTCACCACCCGATAGCTGTTCAGGCATCGCTGTTAGCTTATTTTCTAAGCCTAGCTTTTTAGCCATTGTATTTACTTCATCGTCGCTCGGCGATAACCCATTAAGCCTTGCTTGAAAGCACATGTTGTCTTTTACATTTAACGGGCTGAGTAATTGGTAATGCTGAAAAATAATCCCTATTTTACGCCTATAAAGCGCAAGCTCACTGGCACTCAATTCACTAATTTTTTGCTCATTAACCGTAATAGTTCCTGCATCAGGAGACAGTAAACCGGCTAATAAATTTAATAATGTTGTTTTGCCCGAGCCACTATCACCCAGTAAAGCAATGTGTGCAGCGGGTAAAATAGTTAACGATAAATCATTAATTATTTGTCGTTTTGTGCCACCATCTTGGCGTGTAAAAAACACATTATTTAGCGAAATCATAAAAGAAAGGTTATTCCTGTAATAAAAATACGGCCCGTTATATAAACGATACCATAACAGTAATACGGTCACTTAAGCGGATTTTTGATTAATTTTTTGACACATAGTAAATGCGTTTATTTAACTAAATCAGCAACTAAAACCCAAATAACTGCATAGCGCCTAACAGTAACTACAAAAGCTTGTTTTTATTTTTTGATTTATATCTATTTTGGGTACATATTAATATCAACTTTATAAGGATATTAATATGCAACGGACACTTTTAATTATATTACCCACTTTGTTTACATTGGCTGCTTGTGGTTCAGGTAGTTCTGACACAAAACAAGTCACTCCTCCTGTCAGCACAAATGCGCAACCTGTGGCTGTTATAAGTACTGAACAATCAGAATATAAAATCAATACACCCATTATTTTTAGTGCAGAAAATAGTAGCGATCCTGACGGCGATACACTCACATACCAGTGGCAACTCAGTAGCTGTCTCTTATACACATCTCCGAGCCC
>OJDI01000479.1_pt1 | contig 15727 bp, 9 predicted proteins | sample 1592601 | NCBI WGS metagenome assembly OJDI01 (sample SAMN05416845, study PRJEB24817) | seawater metagenome | isolation source: Sea water | place: Canada:Atlantic | collected 2013-07 | reverse complement strand
CTCCAGACGCTATGCGTGTTGTTGGTCAACTAGGTCAAATTTTAGGTCCACGTGGTCTAATGCCAAACCCTAAAACTGGTACTGTAACACCTAACGTTGCAGAAGCAGTTAAAAATGCTAAAGCTGGTCAAGTGCGTTACCGCAATGACAAAAACGGCATCATCCATACTACTATTGGTAAGGTTGATTTCACAGCTGAGCAACTTCAACAAAACCTTGAAGCTCTAATTGTTGCACTTAAGAAGGCTAAACCTTCTCAAGCTAAAGGTGTTTACTTGAAAAAAGTAACTATCTCTACAACAATGGGCGCAGGTGTTTCTGTTGACCAAGCTACTTTAAACACAGTAGTTGCTTAATTTAGTGTTTACATGGCACGAAATTTGTACTATAATTTCGCGCCATTTTGTTGATTAATTTATTAATTAGCAAAATAAAGAATTCGGGTTGAAGTCCATAATTTCGGTGCGCCTCTGGCAAAGCGATAAATTGGGCTTCCGTCCAAGACCGTAGGCGGCTTAGGCCTTAATTTTACCTACGTAGACGGTGTAGACCCCAGATAGATTTTTCCTAATCCTTCTGGCTCTCGCCGTAAAAAGCATCTCTACCTTTTTGGTAGGGAAGAGTAGAACAGGGGAAACCGATTGTCGGTAACCCCATTAAACCAGGAGTAACACCCATGGCTTTAAATCTTCAAGGCAAAAAAGCAATAGTTGCTGAAGTCAACGAAGCAGCCAATGGTGCTCTATCTGCAGTTGTTGCAGATTCTCGTGGTGTAACAGTTGGCGCAATCACTGCCCTTCGTAAAGAAGCTCGTGCAAATGGTGTTTGGATGAAAGTTGTCCGTAACACTTTAGCAAAACGTGCTCTTGAAGGAACACAGTTTGAGTGCCTTTCTGATTCATTTGTTGGTCCAAGCTTAATCGCTTTCTCATCAGAGCACCCAGGTGCTGCTGCGCGTATCTTTTCAGATTTCGCGAAAAAGAATGAGAAATTCGAAGTTAAAACGGCCGCTTTTGAAGGTAACGTAGTAGATGCAGCTATGCTTGCAACTCTACCTACATACGACGAAGCTGTTGCACGCTTAATGAGTGCTATGAAAGAAGCGTCTGCTGGCAAATTGTGTAAAACAATTGAAGCAGTACGTGTACAGAAAGAAGAGCAAGCTGCTTAATTTTAAGTTGTTTAATCCTTTCGGTGTAAAATTTATTTGGACCTAGAGTCCGTTAATTATTAGGAAATTTGTAATGTCTGTATCTAAAGACCAAATCCTTGACGCAATTGCTGAAATGTCAGTAATGGACGTTGTTGCTCTTGTTGAAGCAATGGAAGAAAAATTCGGCGTAACTGCTGCAGCTGCAATGGTAGCTGGTCCAGCTGCTGAAGCTGCTGAAGAGAAAACAGAATTTGACGTAATCCTTACTGGCGCTGGCGCTAACAAGGTTGCTGCAATCAAAGCTGTTCGTAGCGCTACAGGCCTTGGCCTTAAAGAAGCTAAAGCTCTTGTTGAAGCTGCTCCTACACCTGTTAAAGAAGGTGTATCTAAAGAAGAAGCTGAAGCACTTGCAAAAGATCTTACTGAAGCTGGTGCTGAAGTTGAGGTTAAGTAATTTAGCTTACGCTAAGTTCGCTGCCTGAGAAATCAGGCAAGGGCTGGTGATTATTTAATCACCGGCCTTTTTGCGCTATGGAGTGATGCACTCTTATAGCGCAAATAAAATCTAATTATTTCTTTACTTTCAACGCTTTATAGTTTGCTAGTGTTGAAAAGGGATTTAATTAGAACAACAATAAAATGTTGTAAATCTTGGCATAGCTGCCAGTTAAGTCTGTTCTTACAAGAACAGGTCGGGTCAAAGATCAGCAAGCTGAGGAACCCCATGGCTTACTCTTATTCTGAAAAGAAACGTATCCGTAAGGATTTTGGTAAACGTCCACAAGTTTTGGATATACCTTTTTTACTGTCTACACAGTTAGAATCGTTTAAAAAATTCTTAGTGCCGGACGCTGATGGCGATCATGGTTTGGAAGCTGCCTTCCGTTCTGTGTTCCCTATAAAAAGCTACTCGGGAAATTCTGAGCTTCAATACGTAAGTTACCGTATTGGTGAGCCAGTTTTCGATGTAAAAGAATGTCAAATTCGCGGTGTGACTTATTCTGCTCCACTTCGCGTGAAACTGCGTCTTGTTGTTATGGACAAAGAAGCTCCAGGCACAGTTAAAGACATTAAAGAGCAAGAAGTTTACATGGGCGAAATTCCGCTCATGACCGATACCGGTACCTTTGTAATCAATGGTACAGAGCGTGTTATCGTTTCTCAGCTACACCGTAGCCCTGGTGTATTCTTTGATAACGACCGCGGTAAAACTCATTCATCAGGTAAAGTATTATATAACGCACGCGTTATTCCTTACCGTGGTTCATGGTTAGACTTCGAATTTGATGCAAAAGATAACTTATATGTACGTATTGACCGCCGTCGTAAATTACCGGCGTCTATCATCTTACGTGCACTTGAGTACTCTAGTGAAGAAATCCTAGATATCTTCTTCGATACTACTGCGTTTGAAGTAGCTGACGGTAAAGTTCTTATGGAACTTGTACCTTCACGTTTACGTGGTGAAACTGCCGCTTTTGATATCAAAGGCGAAGACGGTGAAGTACTTGTTGAAAGCGGGCGTCGTGTTACGGCTCGTCACATCAAGAGTATCGAGAAAAAAGGCATTACTCAGTTAGAAGTACCTCATGAGTACATCATTGGCCGTATTATTTCTAAAAACTACGTTGATGAATCAACGGGTGAAGTTATTGCAAATGCGAATGATGAATTAACTCTTGAGCTTATGGCTGAATTAGTTAAAGCCGGTCACACTACCATTGATACGTTGTACATCAATGAAGTGGACAGCGGTGCTTACATGTCAAATACATTGAACATTGACTCTTCAAGCAACCGTTTAGAAGCACTAGTAGAAATTTATCGCATGATGCGCCCAGGCGAGCCACCGACGAAAGACGCGGCTGAAGCCTTATTCCAAAACTTGTTCTTCTCTGAAGAACGTTACGATCTATCAACTGTTGGTCGTATGAAGTTTAATAGCCGTGTTGGTTACGATTCTGACACAGGCCCTGGCACATTAAGCAAAGAAGACATCGTGTCTGTTATGAAAGTATTAATTGCTATTCGTAACGGTCAAGGCGATGTTGATGATATCGACCACTTAGGCAACCGTCGTATACGTAGTGTTGGCGAAATGGCTGAGAACCAATTCCGTGTTGGTCTAGTACGTGTAGAACGTGCTGTACGTGAGCGTTTAAGCTTAGGTGACCTTGACGCGATAATGCCACAAGATCTTATTAACGCTAAGCCTATTTCGGCAGCGGTTAAAGAGTTCTTCGGCTCGTCTCAGTTATCACAGTTTATGGACCAAAATAACCCGCTATCAGAAGTAACGCATAAGCGTCGTATTTCTGCATTAGGTCCGGGCGGTCTAACACGTGAGCGCGCTGGCTTTGAAGTACGTGACGTTCACGTAACTCACTACGGTCGCGTATGTCCAATCGAGACTCCTGAGGGTCCAAACATCGGTCTAATTAACTCATTGTCTACGTACGCACGTACAAATGACTACGGTTTCTTAGAAACACCTTACCGCAAAGTGGTAGACGGTGTAGTAACTGATGAAGTTGATTACTTATCAGCCATTGAAGAAGGTCAGTTTGTTATCGCACAGGCGAACTCAAACTTAACTGAAACCAATGAGTTTGTAGATGAACTTATTCCATGTCGTCACAAAGGTGAATCAACCTTTATGGGTCGCATGGACCAGCAATATATGGATGTATCACCACAACAGGTGATCTCTGTAGCAGCAGCACTTATCCCGTTCCTAGAACACGATGATGCTAACCGCGCATTGATGGGTTCAAACATGCAACGTCAAGCAGTACCAACATTGAAAGCGGATAAGCCGTTAGTAGGTACAGGTATTGAGTTAACACTAGCGAAAGATTCTGGTGTAACGATTGTTGCAAAACGTGGTGGTGAAGTAATGTATGCCGACGCAAGTCGCATCGTTGTAAACGTACATGAAGAAGAACGCATCCCTGGTGAAGCGGGTATCGACATCTACAACTTAACCAAGTACACACGTTCTAACCAAAATACATGTATTAACCAAAAACCAACGTGCATGGTTGGTGAACCGGTTACTCGTGGTGACGTGTTAGCAGATGGTCCTTCGACTGACTTAGGTGACTTAGCCCTTGGTCAAAACCTTCGCGTGGCATTCATGCCATGGAACGGTTATAACTTCGAGGATTCAATCTTACTATCAGAGCGCGTAGTTGAAGAAGATCGTTTAACGACTATCCACATTCAAGAACTACAGTGTGTTGCCCGTGATACTAAATTAGGTCCAGAAGAGATCACTGCAGATATCCCTAACGTGGGCGAATCTGCACTAGGCAAGCTTGATGAATCAGGCGTTGTTTATATTGGTGCTGAAGTTAAAGGCGGCGATATTCTAGTAGGTAAAGTGACTCCGAAAGGCGAAACACAGCTTACACCTGAAGAGAAGCTACTGCGTGCTATCTTCGGCGAAAAAGCATCTGACGTTAAAGACAGCTCTTTACGTGTACCAAACTCTGTAACTGGTACAGTAATTGACGTACAAGTTTTCACCCGTGACGGTGTTGAAAAAGATAAGCGTGCGTTAGAAGTTGAAGACATGCAGCTTCGCGAAGCGAAGAAAGACTTCAACGAAGAGTTCCGTATTCTTGAAGCTGGCGTTTTAGAACGCGCTCGTAAGCTACTTGTAGCTGCAGGCTTTGATGAAAACAACTTAGTGTCATTAAATGCTGAAAAACTATTAACTCAAAGCCTTGCTGAAGAAGATAAGCAAGCTGAACTTGAGCAACTAGCTGCACAGTACGATGAACTTAAAGCTGAATACGATAAGAAGTTTGAAAACAAACGTCGTAAAATTACTCAAGGTGATGACTTAGCACCAGGCGTACTTAAAATTGTTAAAGTATACCTAGCTGTTAAACGTCGTATCCAACCGGGTGATAAAATGGCGGGTCGTCACGGTAACAAAGGTGTTATCTCGACTATCGTACCAGTAGAAGATATGCCATACGATGATAAAGGTCGTACGGTAGATATCGTACTAAATCCACTAGGTGTACCATCGCGTATGAACATCGGTCAGATCCTTGAAACACATATGGGTCTTGCTGCACGTGGTATCGGTGAACGTTTAGAAGAAATGATGAAAGAGCAACGTGAGCTTCATGAGCTACGTGAATTCATCAAGCAAGCTTACGAAATTGGTGAATCTCGCCAAGTTGTAGACATTGCAAGTTTCTCTGATGACGAAATTCGTCGCCTAGCTGAAAACTTAAAAGGTGGTTTACCAATCGCTACTCCTGCATTTGATGGCGCTAAAGAAGACGAAATCAAAGACATGCTAGAGCTTGGTGGATACCCTAGAAGTGGTCAGGTTACACTTTATGATGGCCGTACTGGCGATCAGTTTGAACGTCAAGTAACTGTTGGTTACATGTACATGCTTAAACTTAACCACTTGGTTGATGATAAGATGCACGCACGTTCTACTGGTTCTTACAGCCTTGTTACTCAGCAGCCGCTGGGTGGTAAAGCACAGTTCGGTGGCCAGCGTTTTGGTGAGATGGAAGTATGGGCACTTGAAGCTTACGGTGCTGCTTACACTCTACAAGAAATGCTAACAGTGAAATCGGATGACGTGAATGGTCGTACTAAGATGTATAAAAACATCGTTGATGGTAACCACAAGATGGAACCAGGTATGCCAGAATCGTTCAACGTATTGTTGAAAGAAATCCGCTCACTGGGTATCAACATCGAGTTGGAAGAAAATTAAGCCAATTAGATGCTGCAGTTGACGCTGCAGCATCTGTTACGGCTGAATAGAATGTAGGGACGAGATTACCCGTCCTCGAGATTAACTCCGACAGGAGAGCTAAGGTGAAAGACTTACTTAAGTTTCTGAAGCAACAAAATAAGACCGAAGAATTCGATGCAATTCGCATTGGTCTTGCTTCACCAGACATGGTTCGTTCATGGTCATACGGTGAAGTAAAGAAACCTGAGACTATTAACTACCGTACTTTCAAGCCTGAGCGCGATGGCTTATTCTGTGCCCGTATTTTCGGCCCAGTGAAAGATTATGAGTGTTTATGTGGTAAATATAAACGCCTTAAACACCGTGGTGTGATCTGTGAGAAGTGTGGCGTTGAAGTTACACTGACCAAAGTGCGTCGTGATCGTATGGGTCATATTGACCTTGCGAGCCCAGTAGCACATATATGGTTTTTAAAATCATTACCGTCACGTATCGGCTTAATGCTAGATATGACGCTTCGTGATATTGAACGTGTTCTTTACTTCGAATCATTCGTAGTAACTGAGCCTGGTATGACAACGCTTGAGCGTGGTCAGTTACTAGGTGAAGAAGAGTACCTAGATGCATTAGAAGAGCACGGTGATGAGTTTGAAGCGAAGATGGGTGCTGAAGCAGTTTTAGACTTGCTTCGTGAACTTGATCTTGGCCAATTAATTGCTGAGATGCGTGAAGAGTTACCAACAATTAACTCTGAAACTAAGCGTAAAAAAATCACTAAACGTCTTAAGTTAATGGAATCATTCCACCAATCAGGTAATAACCCTGAGTGGATGATCATGACAGTACTTCCAGTATTGCCACCTGATCTACGTCCATTAGTACCACTAGACGGTGGTCGTTTTGCGACATCTGATCTAAATGACCTTTACCGTCGTGTTATTAACCGTAACAACCGTCTTAAGCGTCTATTAGATTTAGCAGCACCAGACATTATCGTACGAAACGAAAAACGTATGTTACAAGAAGCGGTAGATGCGCTACTTGATAACGGTCGTCGTGGTCGTGCAATTACAGGTTCTAACAAGCGTCCGCTTAAATCTCTTGCTGATATGATCAAGGGTAAGCAAGGTCGTTTCCGTCAGAACTTACTTGGTAAGCGTGTAGATTACTCAGGCCGTTCTGTAATCACAGTAGGTCCTACACTTAAGCTTCACCAATGTGGTCTTCCTAAGAAGATGGCACTTGAGCTATTCAAACCGTTTATCTACGGCAAACTAGAGCGTCGCGGCATGGCTACGACAATCAAAGCTGCTAAGAAAATGGTAGAGCGTGAAGTAGCGGAAGTATGGGATGTATTAGACGAAGTAATTCGTGAACATCCGGTATTACTAAACCGTGCACCAACACTTCACCGTTTGGGTATCCAAGCGTTTGAGCCTGTGCTTATCGAAGGTAAAGCGATTCATTTGCATCCATTAGTATGTGCGGCTTACAACGCCGATTTCGATGGTGACCAAATGGCGGTACACGTACCGTTAACAATCGAAGCACAGCTTGAAGCACGTGCATTGATGATGTCAACAAACAACATTCTATCTCCTGCGAATGGTGAGCCAATCATCGTTCCTTCACAGGATGTTGTATTGGGTCTTTACTACATGACCCGTGATTGCATCAACGCAAAAGGCGAAGGCGCAATATTTAAAGATCCTAAAGAAGCAGAAAAAGCATACCGTAGCGGTAATGCAGACCTTCACGCTATTGTGAAAGTACGTATTAGCCAGTCAGTTGCTAACGAGCACGGTGTAGTAGAAGATACTACAACGGTTATCGAAACAACGGTAGGTCGTGCAATTCTGTCTCTAATTTTACCAACTGGTATGCCGTTTGAGTCAATCAACCAGCCACTAGGTAAAAAGCAGATTTCTAGCTTGTTGAACGAGTGTTACCGTCGCTTAGGCCTTAAAGACACCGTTGTGTTTGCTGACCAAGTTATGTACACCGGTTTCCATTACGCAATGAAGTCTGGTGTTTCTATCGGTATCGATGACTTAGTTATCCCACCGGTTAAAGCGCAGATCATTGAATCAGCAGAAGCTGAAGTAACTGAAATCAACCAACAATTCCAATCAGGTCTTGTAACGGCTGGTGAGAAGTACAATAAAGTTATCGATATCTGGTCACGTGTAAATGAAAACTTATCACGTGAGATGATGGCTAACTTGTCGAAAGACACAGTAACCAACGCGAAAGGTGAAGAAGTAGAGCAACCGTCATTTAACTCAGTGTTTATGATGGCCGACTCAGGTGCTCGTGGTAGTGCCGCTCAGATCCGTCAGCTAGCAGGTATGCGTGGTCTAATGGCACGTCCAGATGGTTCAATCATCGAGACACCAATCACGGCTAACTTCCGTGAAGGTCTAAACGTACTTCAGTACTTCATCTCAACTCACGGTGCGCGTAAAGGTCTTGCCGATACAGCACTGAAAACAGCGAACTCGGGTTACTTAACGCGTCGTCTAGTAGACGTAGCACAAGATTTGGTAATCAACGAAGACGACTGTGGCACAGAAGATGGCTTAACAATGAAACCGCTTATTGAAGGTGGTGATGTTGTAGAAGCGCTTCGCGAACGTGTACTAGGTCGTGTTGTAGCTGAAGATGTTGTTATTCCAGGTACTAATACTGTACTTGTAGAACGTAATATCATGCTTGATGAAAAACTGTGTGACCTTTTAGAAGAGCACTCGGTTGATGAAGTACGCGTACGCTCAGTTATCACATGTGATAATGACTTTGGTGTATGTGCTAACTGTTATGGTCGTGACCTTGCACGTGGTCATATCATCAACGCAGGTGAATCAGTAGGTGTTATCGCGGCACAGTCAATTGGTGAGCCGGGTACACAGCTTACGATGCGTACATTCCACATCGGTGGTGCGGCATCTCGAGCGTCAGCTGAAAATAATGTACAAGTTAAAACTAACGGTACATTAAAACTTCACAATGCTAAGTATGTATTAAATACAGACGGTAAGATTGTTATTACGTCACGTTCAACGGAAATCACTATCATCGATAGTCATGGCCGTGAAAAAGAGCGTTATAAAGTACCTTATGGTGCAGTATTAACAGTTCAAGACAATGCAGAAGTTCAAGGTAACGACATTGTTGCTACTTGGGACCCGCATAGTCACCCAATCGTTCTTGAGCACAAATCAAAAGTATCGTTTAGCGATATCGATGACTCGAATACAGAGACACAAACCGATGAACTAACAGGTTTGACTCGTATCGTAGTTAAAGACCTTGCTAAAGCGAATGCTAAAGAGCCTAAACTTATCATCGAAAGTGATGAGCGTGGTCTGCAAGAAACACGTCTTCCTTCATTCACAACGATTGAAGTAACAGACGGTGCGACTGCAAACCCAGGTGACGTGTTAGCACGTATCCCGCAAGAAGGCTCTAAAACTCGTGATATCACGGGTGGTCTACCACGCGTAGCCGACTTATTTGAAGCGCGTAAGCCAAAAGATCCAGCTATCTTAGCTGAAATCACCGGTACTATTAGCTTCGGTAAAGAGACTAAAGGTAAGAAGCGTTTAGTTATTACTCCAGCTGAAGGCGATCATTACGAAGAAATGATTCCTAAGTGGCGTCAACTTAACGTGTTTGAAGGTGAACAAGTGTCTAAAGGTGAAGTAATCGCCGATGGTCCTGAATCACCACATGACATCTTACGCCTACGTGGTGTGACTCATGTTGCTAACTACATTGTTAACGAAGTGCAAGAGGTTTACCGTTTGCAAGGCGTTAAGATCAATGACAAGCACATTGAAACAATTATCCGTCAAATGTTACGTAAATGTACCATTTTACACGGTGGTGATACTGACTTCTTAGCTGGTGAACAAATCGAAGTGGCGCGCGTTAATATCGCAAACCGTGACCTTGAAAAACAAGGTAAGATCCCAGCGAAGTTTGAAATCCAGTTAATGGGTATTACTAAAGCATCACTAGCGACAGAATCTTTCATCTCTGCAGCGTCTTTCCAAGAAACAACACGTGTTCTTACAGATGCAGCAGTGAATGGTAAGAGCGATGAGCTTCGCGGTCTGAAAGAAAACGTAATTGTGGGTCGTTTGATCCCAGCCGGTACCGGTTTTGCGTATCATCAAGATCGTATGGCTCGCCGTAAACAAAGCAAAGAAGTAGTAGAAGAGCAAACAGTAAGCGCTGAAGAGGCAACTCAAGCACTAACTGATGCACTAAATGCTGATTTGTCTGGAAATCAATAAACTGTTCTTAATCAATAGATTAAGAGATCGTAAGGCAGTTAAGTGCTGTCTTACGGTTAGTTTAGGTTGACAGGTTAAACTTTGCTCATTAAAATTCCGCCACCCATTTACTTGTGTGCTTATCGTAGGCAGGTAATAAAGGGCGGATTTTTTTATTTTTTTCAGTAGTAATTTTAATTTCAGGAGCTATTTAAATGGCAACTATTAACCAGCTAGTGCGTAAGCCACGCCGTAGCAAGGTTACGAAAAGTAACTCAGCTGCACTAAAAGCGTGTCCGCAAAAGCGCGGTGTATGTACTCGTGTATATACAACTACACCTAAGAAACCAAACTCAGCGTTACGTAAAGTAGCTCGTGTACGTTTAACTAACGGTTTCGAAGTAACATCTTACATCGGTGGTGAAGGTCATAACCTTCAAGAGCACAGTGTAATCCTAATCCGTGGTGGTCGTGTTAAAGATTTACCAGGTGTGCGTTTTCACACTGTACGTGGTGCACTTGACTGTGCAGGCGTTAGCGACCGTCGTCAAGCTCGTTCTAAATACGGTGCAAAACGCCCTAAAGGGTAATTGTATTCCGTTAGTAAGGCCAAGCACTAAATATTATTAATTATTGTTTTGGGTGATTGACTCGAAAGAGCAAACCTGAATAAACCGGAGATACAAAATGCCTAGAAGACGCGTAATAGGTCAACGTAAAATTCTTCCAGATCCTAAGTTCGGATCGGAACTTCTTGCTAAATTCGTTAACATCGTAATGTTAGACGGCAAGAAATCTACTGCTGAAAAAATTGTTTATGGTGCGCTAGACGTGGCTGCTGAGAAATCAGGCAAGTCGCACCTAGAAATCTTTGAAACTGCACTTGATAACATCCGTCCACAGGTAGAGGTTAAATCTCGCCGTGTTGGTGGTTCAACTTATCAAGTACCAGTTGAAGTACGTCCAGTTCGTCGCAACGCATTAGGTATGCGTTGGTTAGTAGACGCTGCACGTAAGCGTGGCGAAAAATCTATGGGCTTACGTTTAGCTCAAGAAATCGTTGACGCTGCTGATAATAAAGGCACTGCGGTTAAGAAACGTGAAGACGTTCACCGTATGGCTGAAGCGAATAAAGCATTCGCTCATTACCGTTGGTAATCTGTCCTTAACCTTTAAGAGGATCATATGGCACGTACAACTCCACTTGAGCGCTACCGTAATATCGGCATAGTAGCTCACGTAGATGCAGGCAAAACCACCACAACAGAACGTGTTCTGTTCTACACAGGTCTTTCTCATAAGATCGGTGAAGTACATGATGGCGCTGCAACTATGGACTGGATGGAGCAGGAACAAGAGCGTGGTATCACAATCACTTCTGCTGCAACAACGTGTTTTTGGAAAGGGATGGACGCTCAATTTGACGCCCATCGTATCAATATTATTGATACTCCAGGACACGTAGATTTCACTATCGAAGTAGAGCGTTCTTTACGCGTACTTGATGGTGCGGTAGTTGTGCTTTGTGCTTCTTCTGGTGTACAGCCGCAAACTGAAACAGTTTGGCGTCAAGCGAACAAATACGAAGTTCCAAGAATGATCTTCGTAAATAAAATGGATCGCACGGGCGCTGACTTTTTAGCTGTTGTTAGCCAGGTGAAATCTCGTCTTGGAGCAACGCCTGTTCCAATTCAGTTGCCAGTAGGCGCTGAGGACGACTTTAAAGGTGTTATTGACCTTATAAAAATGAAAGTGATTAACTGGAACGAAGCGGACCAGGGTATGACTTTCTCTTATGAGGCAATACCGGCAGAACTTCAGGAATTAGCCGAAGAATGGCGCTCTCATTTAGTTGAAAGCGCTGCTGAAGCCTCAGAAGAACTAATGGACAAATACTTAGAAGGTGAAGAGTTAAGTGAAGCAGAAATTAAAAATGCTTTACGTCAACGCACATTAGCCAATGAGATTGTTCCAGTAACTTGTGGAAGCGCATTTAAAAACAAAGGTGTTCAAGCGGTGCTTGACGGCGTTGTAGAATACATGCCTTCACCAGAACAAGTTAAACAAATCCAAGGTATCTTAGAAGATGGTACCGAAGAGGAACGTCCAGCTGATGATAAAGCGCCGTTTGCTGCACTTGCATTTAAAATTGCAACAGACCCGTTTGTTGGTACTTTAACCTTTTTCCGTGTTTACTCTGGTACTGTTAAACAGGGTGACGCGGTATACAACCCAGTTAAAAGTAAGCGTGAGCGACTTGGCCGTATCGTACAGATGCATTCAAACTCTCGTGAAGAGATCAAAGAAGTCTACGCAGGCGACATCGCGGCGGCTATTGGTCTTAAAGACGTTACAACAGGTGAGACACTGTGTGCTCCGAATTCAATTATTACGCTTGAGCGTATGGAATTCCCAGAACCAGTTATCTCTGTTGCGGTTGAGCCTCGCACAATCGCTGACCAGGACAAGATGGGTATCGCGCTAGGTAAACTAGCTGCCGAAGATCCGTCTTTCCGCGTACAAACTGACGAAGAATCAGGCCAGACAATTATTTCTGGTATGGGTGAACTTCACCTAGATATTATCGTCGACCGTATGAAACGTGAATTCAGTGTTGAATGTAACGTTGGTAAGCCGCAGGTTTCATATCGTGAAGCTATTCGTTCAACTGTAGAAGTTGAAGGAAAGTTCATTCGTCAATCAGGTGGTCGTGGTCAATATGGTCACGTTTGGTTGAAGCTTGAACCGATGGATATTTCGGATGATGATTCTCCAATTTACGAATTCGTTAACGAAACCGTAGGTGGATCAGTTCCTAAAGAATACATCCCAGCGGTAGACAAAGGTATCCAAGAGCAAATGTCTCAAGGTGTACTGGCAGGCTATCCTTTACTTGGCGTTAAAGCGACTTTATATGATGGTTCGTTCCATGATGTAGATTCGAATGAAATGGCATTTAAAATTGCAGGTTCATTAGCTATGAGAGACGGTGCGCTTAAAGCAAACCCAGTTCTTTTAGAACCACTAATGAAGGTTGAGGTAATCACTCCTGACTCAAACATGGGTGATGTAGTTGGCGACTTAAACCGTCGTCGCGGCATGATCGAGGGCATGGAAGATGCACTTGGTGGGCTTAAGCAAATAAATGCGCAGGTTCCACTGTCTGAAATGTTCGGTTATGCGACTGCTTTACGTTCTGCAACTCAGGGTCGTGCTTCTTACTCTATGGAGTTTTTGAAGTACGCTGAAGCCTCAAAGCAGGTTGCAGATACAATAATTTCAGCTCGCGCTGTAATATGATTTTAGCTTGTCTGGCTCAATAGTGAGTCAGGCTTTAATTTCTTAATTAGGAATTTTTTAAGATGGCAAAAGAAAAGTTTGAACGCGTAAAACCGCACGTAAACGTTGGTACAATCGGCCACGTTGACCACGGTAAAACTACACTAACTGCAGCAATCACTAACGTACTTGCAAAAGTATACGGCGGTGTTGCTAAAGATTTCGCATCAATCGATAACGCTCCAGAAGAGCGCGAGCGTGGTATCACAATCTCAACTTCACACGTTGAGTACGACACACCAACTCGTCACTACGCACACGTAGATTGTCCTGGTCACGCCGATTATGTTAAAAACATGATCACTGGTGCTGCACAAATGGACGGCGCTATCTTAGTAGTAGCTGCGACTGATGGCCCAATGCCACAAACGCGTGAGCACATCCTTCTTTCTCGTCAGGTTGGCGTACCTTACATCATCGTATTCATGAACAAATGTGACATGGTTGATGACGAAGAGCTACTTGAACTAGTAGAAATGGAAGTTCGTGAACTTCTTTCTGAGTACGATTTCCCAGGTGACGACTTACCACTAATTCAAGGTTCTGCACTTAAAGCACTTGAAGGCGAGAAGCAATGGGAAGACAAGATTGTAGAGCTTGCAGAAGCACTAGATTCTTACATCCCAGAGCCAGAGCGTGACATCGATAAGCCATTCATCATGCCTATCGAAGACGTTTTCTCAATCCAAGGTCGTGGTACTGTTGTAACTGGTCGTGTTGAAGCCGGTATCATCAACGTGAATGACGAAGTTGAAATCGTTGGTATCAAAGAGACTACTAAGTCTACTTGTACTGGTGTTGAAATGTTCCGTAAGCTTCTTGACGAAGGTCGTGCTGGTGAGAACATTGGTGCACTACTACGTGGTACTAAGCGTGAAGACGTTGAACGTGGTCAAGTACTAGCTAAGCCTGGTTCAATCAACCCACACACTACATTCACTTCAGAAGTATACGTACTTTCTAAAGATGAAGGTGGTCGTCATACTCCATTCTTCAAAGGTTACCGTCCACAGTTCTACTTCCGTACAACTGACGTAACTGGTGACGTACAGTTACCAGAAGGCGTAGAAATGGTAATGCCTGGTGATAACATCAAGATGACAGTAACTCTAATCGCACCAATCGCGATGGATGAAGGTCTTCGTTTTGCTATCCGTGAAGGTGGCCGTACTGTAGGTGCTGGTGTTGTAGCAACTATCGTAGAGTAATAATTAACGTTTAAGTTAATTATTAGAAAAAGGTCACTTAGGTGGCCTTTTTTAATGCCTGCAATAAAATAAAGGTTTCAGGTGCAAGGTTTAAGGTTTTAGGTAAAGCAGCTCGGTGTAAATTTAACACTGTCACTTGGGTTGAGTTTTATCGCACTTAGAGGGTAAAGCATGAAGGTTCTACACTTACCTTATGCATTGGTGCTTAGTAGCAACGATCGTTGAGTTCTCAATTATTGTAATGCTGCAGGTTTCAGGTTTTAATGAGTGAAGTTTGGCGTTCCTGTTGTTGTCGTAACGAAGTTTAAAGCAGCATTGATACCGCTGCTTAAAAATTAACGAGGCTATTTTAAGGCTTGTTTATCGTTATTTAAGTTGGAACGTTGTTATAATAGGTAATAATTAAATAGTCAGTAGCGCAGAGAGTCCAATGGAACTTGAACAAGATAGCAATTTAACACTTCCTTTATTTATTCTAGATGAAACTCTAAGTACCCGTGACTTAGCGCAGCCTGACTTGGAAATTTCAGTTATCTTAAGTGATGAGCTGCTTACTCAACTATGCCAGAACCCCAGTGCTGACAGTAGTATAGGTATTAGCATTGCAGACTATGAGTTGAATATCATCAATTCAAGCTTTGCTACCATAGCGCATAGCGAGCATGACGCTCAATTAACCATAACACAGGGCCCTCTATTAAGCGCTGTGGTGACTACTGTTGAAAACCTAACATTCGTATCACCACAAATTGATATGATGCCTACGTTCGATTTAGGTGATGAGACTGAATAATGAAAAAAAATATTATAGGTACTTTTGTACTGATTATCTTAAGTGGTTGTGCTTACTTAGGTAATGCACATTACAATGAATTATTCGGTCCTGAGCAAACACAAGATCGTATGGTTGCTCATAATAGCGGTGCTGGGGCTGAGTTTTTACAGCAGGTAAAGCCTGTACTCGATAACCTGTCTCTTATACACATCTCCGAGCCCACGAGACTCCTGAGCATCTCGT
>OJDI01000475.1_pt1 | contig 15932 bp, 13 predicted proteins | sample 1592601 | NCBI WGS metagenome assembly OJDI01 (sample SAMN05416845, study PRJEB24817) | seawater metagenome | isolation source: Sea water | place: Canada:Atlantic | collected 2013-07 | reverse complement strand
GGCTCGGAGATGTGTATAAGAGACAGACTCTAAACACCCTGTCAGTCTAGCACTGGCGTTTTGAGGCCGCTACAACTTTACCTATTGGCGTGCCCATTTCTATCCGTTCAACAATCACGCTTTGGTTTGAGCAAATCCTAAAATCAAAATCGATGTGCCGATCACCCTTGCCGAATGGCCAAAATGCCCCCCACCCGGCCTTAGCTTTGGTAGAACCTTCATCACTCGCACCTGATTCAGCACTCTCAAGATCAACATTAACGCCGACTGCATCAGACTCGGCGTCTGGACTCTGCAAACTTGCGAGCTGGCCCTGATCCTCGTCTGCATTTGCACCGCTACCAATCAACGTCAACCTACAACTACTGGCACGCGGTTCCTCTAATGTTATCTCCACAGGCTTACCGACTAACGCAGTGGTTCGTGCCGCATACCGTCGTTTACCATCGTAAATCCAAAATTTCTTTGCACAAGACTGGCCTTTTACAGCAGAAAAGATCATCCATTCAAAAACCGTCAGTGGGTCCACGGTGTCATGTTTCCAAGCGTTTTGAACGTTCAAGGCTTCGGGAGCGGTAGAGTCGATAAAGGATTTAACCACTGGCGGTAAACCCGCCTCAAAAACTAACGCTCTTTTCTCACGAACCCCATTGTCTTCGCCGGCTAAAACAAAAGTGCGCGACTGACCTTGTACAGATAACTCGGCCCGAGCTTGATAGTTTTTAAACCACTTCAATGGTCCGTTTGTGATGCCAGTGACCGCTAAATGGACAGGCGCGCGTCCGTCCACACTGGCGCTCAAAGCTGCCTCATCACTGGCAAATAGAGGCTGGCCGAATTCACCTGCGTTGACTGCAGCCTTGGCAAAGAATGCAGGCCCAATTTCAAAGTCCATCGCGCCCACTTTAATGAACTTCCATCGAAACTCGACGTTCTGCTTAGGCGTTTCTTGCCCTGATACCGCAGCTGTACCGAATACCGCCGTCAAGATTAGAAACACGAGTGCGCGAGAGGAAACACGCCCTGCTAGACTTATGGGTCTAGATACATCACTTGTTTTCCAATTGTTCATCAACCTCACTCGCTGCGCGTAGCGCACATTTGTCTCGTCGCTATCGCGCGGCTATTTCGTAACTATCTTACAACCCCGGCAATTGCTCCACCAACAACCGTTCAACTGCCTTTCTTACTCGACCTAAACCATCGCTTCAATAAGTGAGGGCCCTTGGGTTTCCAAAGACGCCTTCAGCGCCTTATTGAACTGATCTAAAGAGGTCGTTCTCCAGGCTGGCATACCCATACCTTCTGCTAACGAGGCCCAATTCAATTCTGGCTTAGTCAAATCCAACATACTCATGGCCTTGGGACCCGGATTATGCGCACCCACGCGACCAAACTCGACCTGCAAAATAGCGTATTTTCGATTCGCAAAAATAATCGTGGTGACATTCAGGTTTTCACGCACCTGGGTCCATAGCGCTTGCACGGTATACATAGCACTGCCATCACCATTTAGGCTAATCACTTGACGATCTGGGCAGGCAATTGCAGCCCCAGTTGCGGCTGGCAGACCATAGCCAATAGAGCCACCGGTCAGCATCAACCAATCATGGGGCGCTGATGTTCTGGTCGCCGCAGTGCACCCACCCCCACAGGTTCCGCCTTCGTCCACAACGATGGCGTTTTCTGGAAACAAGTGCGCAAGTGAGAGCCCAATACTCTGAGGATTGAAATCCCCCTTTGGCATATCAGGCCGCGACAATTCCACCAAATTTGGCTGCACAGCCTGGGCGCCTACCGCATCGACCAATGCCTCTAGTGCACCGTCAATATCGCCATCTCGCTCCACCAAAGTGTGTAACTCACAGCCCTCTGGCGTTAGCCAATTTGGCTTATCTGGATAAGCGAAAAACGTAATCGGCGGCTGAGTGCTGATCAAAATGAGGTGCTTGGTCCCTTTTAAAACTTCAGCCGCTTGTTCGCCAAAATAAGGCAGCCGCATCGCTTCTGCGCGCCCCGCACCTCTTTGTGACCGAGAAACGAAGGTGTCCGTGACCACTCTAGCACCCGTGGCTTGAGCGACTCGATCCGCCATCGCCAAGCGTTCTGCGGTGAGGATGCCATTAATTAGCATCACGCAGGGTTCTCCAGACTTCAATGCTCGAGCGGTTTCATTAACATTGTCTGCATTCACAGGTTCAGGCTGTTTTAGCGGGAGTGGTTTCGCAACTGCGGTGGTTCTATTCCACGCGGTATCCGCTGGTAAAATCAAACTGGCCACTTGGCCAGGAGGCGCCATAGACGCTTGAACTGCCTCAGCACCGTCTTGGGCCACATCATCTGCGGATTGAGATACCTTCACCCAGCCGCTAATGGGCTTGGCAATGCCTTCAACATCAGAAGTTAACGGGGCATCGTACTTGCGGTGAAATGTGGCATGGTCGCCAATAACATTGACCACAGGTGTGCGCGCTTTTTTTGCATTGTGAAGGTTGGCCAAACCGTTACCTAAACCCGGCCCCAAATGGGTCAAGGTTGCGGCAGGAGAGCCTTTCATACGACCATAGCCGTCGGCCGCGCCAGTGACTACGCCTTCAAACAAGCCCAGTACGCAACGCATCTGAGGATTATTATCTAGCGCTGCTACAAAATGCATCTCCGAGGTGCCGGGGTTGGCAAAACACACTTCCACCCCCGCATCTACCAAAGTTTCAACGAGGCTTTCAGCACCACTTTTATCTTTGCCCTGAACTTGATTTTGCTTGTCACTCATAATTTGGCTCCCCACCCTGCACACATAGTTACGTATAGTTTTTTTCAGGCGCAAAGATTACGGATAATGTAAGGCGAAGGCTAGCGTCCAAAACCCAACTACCGCAAAATCCCGACTGTCAATTGTCTGGCGTCGACTTTGACGCGCTACGAAAAACTATTCTTCAAAGATCAGCCGTTAGCTGCCGCCTTTTGACCCACGTTTTCAGCAGCCACTTTTTAACAACTATTTGACATATGAAGGAATGCAAAAAACATAAAATGCAAGCCAACCTAACCGAACTACTCGAAGCGCTCAGACGCACCCTGCCCTCGGCAGAGCTAGAAATTTCCACGTTAGATAAGGTGCCCAGCATTCAGCTGGCGCTGATCAATAGTAATTTCCCCACCGGCCCATTGCCGGAACAAGTCATGCGCGATGTCATAGCCAAACCTGCTTACTGGGCATTTTGCTGGGGCAGCGGTTTGGCGCTGGCTCAATGGCTGACCTGCAATCCAAAAGTGGTGGCGAATAAGCGCGTAGCAGATGTGGGTTCTGGTTCTGGCGTGGCCGCTATCGCCGCAAAGCAAGCAGGCGCGGCTCAAGTCTGGGCTTGTGATAATGATCAGCAGGCGCTACTCGCAACTAAAACCAACGCTGAACTAAATCAGGTAGATATTGAGTTATGCGCAGATATCAACGACTTGCCTCAGGACTTGGATCTCATTTTAATGGCGGACGTTTTATACGACCGCAGCAATTTCGCCTTGGTGGAAAAGATCAAGGCCCTTAACGGCACCTTGCTTATTGCAGACTCACGGATAGCCCATATAGATGACCCTGACTTCACGCTATTTCACCAGGCCGAGGCCCTCACCCTGCCCAATTTAGGCGAGTTTGATGAATTCAAAACTGTGCGTTTTTTTGTCACAGGCGATCCACTGGGGTTAATGAAAGGCTAACGTCAAGCAAATGGGTAGCTAAATCCTCATGCCCAGATATAGCGCGGCGCAGGCGTACGCGTTAACCTCTATGAGAAATAAAGAGAGGGAGAGACTCATGAGCGCGAACGATTACCAAGAAATCATTTATGAAGTAAGTGACCCAGTAGCGGTCATTACCATGAACCGTCCGGAAGCATTGAACGCTTTTACCGCACGAATGCTTGCGGAAATCCGCCACGCTTTTGCGGCCGCAGAACAAGATGACCGCGTTGTTGGCATCGTTTTAACCGGTGCTGGCAGGGGCTTCTGCCCTGGCATGGATATGAACGCCCTAGATTCAATGAGCAGCGGTGGTAAAGGTCAGAGCGACAACTTATCGTCTTTAAAAGCATCGCCAGGAGATGAATCCCTTGGTGATAACTTCCAAGTCACATACACATACCTCATGTCAGTGCGCAAACCAATCATCGCGGCCATTAACGGCGCCTGCGCAGGTTTGGCATTTGCGGTAGCCACCATGACCGACATGCGCATCGTCGAACGCAATGCCAAATTCAGTACCGCTTTTTCCCAGCGAGGCCTCGTAGCAGAACACGGCGTCAGCTGGACCCTGCCCCGGTTGATTGGCTCTGGCAATGCACTAGACCTACTTTGGAGCGCGCGTAAATTCAATGGCGAAGAGGCTAAAGAATTGGGACTTGCTGAACGCTTGGTTGAAGACGGTGAATCAAGAAAAGCTGCCGAAGACTACATACGCGGGCTAGCGGCTAACTCTGCGCCGGTTTCTATGCAGGTGATCAAAGCGCAGGTGTATAGACACCTGAATATGCCATTGGGCGAGGCCATGTTAGAAACCAACGACTTGATGGCCGTGTCGCTGGAGAAAGACGATTTCCGCGAAGGGGTGCGCTCATTCATAGAGAAAAGACCGCCCAAATTTTCCCGCGTTAAGGGCTAGTATTCTGAACATGCAATCTGAGACAGGCCTCGTGACTCATCACGAGGTTGTCAGCAATGGTGTGCGACTCAATGTGCTGGAAGTAAAAGCACAAGCTTCGCCAGAAGCAAAAGAATCCCAAAACACCCAAAATACTTTAGTCATGCTACACGGACTAAGAGACTCCGCTTGGTCACTTATGCCCATTGCCGAGGCCTTTAGTCACAGCAACGTTAGGGTATTGTTGCCAGAGCTGCGCGGTCACGGCACAAGTAGTCATAGCGACGCGTATAGCATCAACGACTATATTCTCGATTTGCACGAGGTAGTCACCTCCCTGACTCAAGGTCCAGTGATGATTTTTGGGCACAGCCTTGGCGGGCATATAGTGAGCAAGTTCGCCGCCCTATTCCCTGAGCTCACCAAAGCACTTGTGTTAGTTGAGGGCCTTGGGCCGCCTAAGCGTTCTAACGAGGGCGATATTGAGCAACAAATGCAATCATTGCGATTCATGCTGCTTAACAGACTAAAGAAAAAGGACCGCCCTTCTCGGCCCCTAAAAAACCGAGAGGAAGCTGCGGCAAAACTACGACACAACAACCCTCGAATGCAGGCCAGCGAAGCTGAGCGCATAGCCTCGCACTTAGTTAAAGAGGTAGACGAGGAACTACATTGGGTGTTCGACAGCCGAGCTAACAGTGTTTTCGTTGGGGTGAATTTGCAAACTAACACTAATTTTTGGCGTCAAATTAAGGCACCGGTTTGTGTTATCAGCGGCCGACTGTCTTATGAGTATTGGCACAAAGAAATGGGCAGCGAAGATTTCGACGGGCATTTTGCAGACAATGAGTTAGAAGACAGAGCCCGCGCCTTTGCCACACATGAACATCACTGGCTAGAGCACAGTGGCCACATGGCCCACTATGATGAACCAGAGAAACTGACACAAATTTGCAAAGATTTTGTGTTCAACCTAGCCGAATTAAACCATGAATAGCGCTGACCTAGGACACTGAGTAAAAACATAAACCATAGGTGACGCCACCAGACAAAGTTGGCTGAAGCATTTAGCCACATATTAAGCAAACGAGGGAGAGAGATAATGAGCGCAATTATTGCCAGCGACCTAGATTTCGACGGTGCCAAGGTTGTAGATGACTTGAATCGCCTACTTAGGCTACGAACCACCCCCATCGGCATGAAACTCTTTGCCACTCAAGAGGATATGGAAGCCATTCCGAAAATTCGTAGACCCAAAGACATTCACACAACCGATCAAATTGTTGGCCAAGCCTCACGCAACGGGTGGACCGTTGGCATAACTGCGGAAGATTTGGTGGGGGCTCAGTGCAGTACGGTGATCGGGCTACATCCAAGAAGCGAAGAATGGCTATCTGGCGACCGCATGAATGGTGTTTGGTACGGCTCCCCAGAGGATGCCGCCGCCCACCAAAACGCCATGGACGTTGTGCCCTTTGGCGACTTTGAGGCCATGGCGGTGAGCCCACTGGCAAGCGGTCGATTAAACCCGCCAGACATCTGTTTGATTTATGCAACGCCTGCGCAAATGATCATTTTCATCAATGGCTTACAGTGGACTGGCTATAAAAAATTAGAGTTTTCGTGCGTTGGCGAATCTGCTTGCGCAGACTCATGGGGCCGCGCTTTGTCCACGGGCGAACCCAGCTTGTCTCTCCCCTGCTTCGCTGAACGCCGCTACGGTGGCGTTATGGAAGACGAATTGCTCATGGCAATCCCCCCACACTTTTTACCCAAAGTAGTCCAAGGCCTAGAGGCCCTGGCCAAAAATGGCCTGCGCTACCCCATTGCGAATTATGGCGTCAACAATGATGTCAGAGCCGGAATGGGCGTTAGTTACTAACAAATCAAAAGATCAGTGACTGTATCGGTCTTTTTTAGTCAACTTATAGTAGACTTGACCGATAGTAATAGAGAACGTTCATTCAGGTCCGGTTAAATGAATTCGAAAAAAAGCCGAGATGCCGCTACAAGCTTAGTCGCTGCAGGTACTTTTTTGAGTGGTGACATTACGTTTTGCAACGAATTAGTCATCGCCGGAACGGTAAACGGCTCGGTAACCAGTACTGGCGACCACGATAGTATTGTGAAGATTCTTGAAGGCGGGAAACTCACTGGAGAAATCCTCGCCCCAAAAATTGAAATCTCGGGGCAGGTTGAAGCGAACATCACGGGCACTGCTAGCGTCTCTATTGGACCTACAGCTAACGTAAGCGGCGTGATCCGCTTCCTTAAATTGGCAGTTAGCCCCGGCGCTACCATTTCAGGTGAGTTGATCACAATGGATGAACCGACTGATGACGATGTGGCGGAGAACCAAACATCCACCTAACGCAGTGCAGTTTGGCCCCTACATGGGCAAGATTTTGCATAATTTACTGAAATAGCACACATATTTTTGGAGTATAGACATGGCTCAGAATGAATCTGATTACGAATTTTACGTTGGACCCGCTACCCACCTTGAGGGCGCTTCTCTAGCAATTGATGGCACCGCACGTATCGACGGCAAAATCGTTGGTAAAGTTGCAGTCAAACACCTAATCGTTGGACCCGGCGGCATCGTCCAAGGTGACATCTCAGGTGAAACAGCAAAGATCGAAGGCATCGTTGAAGACAGCTTACAGCTATCTGGCAAGCTAACGGTTTGTGCCTCTGGCAAGATCCGCGGCAACATCAAGTATGGTTCAATTGAAACCATGGAAGGCGCTAAACTGGTTGGTGAAATCTCAACTGATTGGGACGCTGGCGACACTTCAACTCCCCAGGTTTCTGACCGCCTTGAAGCATTCACTGCTGCATTGGCTGACAATGATACCGAGACAGATTCGGATCTTGTATAAAGATCACCAATTCGAGCAGAGCACTAGTTTGTACAATCAACCAGAAAAGCCCGTGGAGCGTCAACTTTCGTTGAAAAAACCACGTTCAGTGATCTTTGCCAACTCCAAAGGCGGCGTTGGTAAAAGCACATTAGCGCTTATGGCGGGGCTAGGGTTGGCTACCCAGCACCCTAGTACTAGAGTTGAATTGATTGATCTTGACGTTCAAAAAACGAGTAGTGATTCGCTCAAGCGCTTCACAAATCATAGATTTCAAGTTCTAGAAAATGAAGACTTTTTTCTTAACTCAGGTTCTCCCAACAATGGCAACCTGATCAATCATATGGGCACTGACTTCCCTTATAGCCAAGATCAAAAGTTCATTGTTTTTGACAGCCCAGCAGGCAACGAGCCTTCGCGAAGCACCTTTCTAACCCATTGCGACGTCGTCTTCGTGCCCACCTCGGTGGGTGACGCAGATGTATTTGCTACACAAAAATACCTAGTTGCACTGCAACAGTTGTTTTCGCGGCAGAAAGGCAACATGGAAGGGCCGCCCCCGCCAATTGTAATACTGCCGAACATGATTGACAGTCGAGATGAGTTTAACGAACTGAGGGCTTCCCTATCAGGCGTGTCAGCATACTTTGGTAAACCCCTCTACTACTCTCCGGTATTTAGAAGAGCCTTTAGAGAGGATGAAAACGATACGAGTGTCGCAACACTGCTCAAGCATGCTCAGCCGTACATAAAGTGGATGACCAATCTGATCCTCAAATCGGAAGCTTTGCCTCAACCACCGGGACGTCTGTTCCAGCTTTAATCTAGCGCAGATTTTCAACAACCCGACAAATATACTCTGATCGCGCAGTTGCCGGAGCAGACCGACTGCGCTGCCTCTCTAGAACACCCGCCCGTTACGCCTGTCTCAGGCATCTTTTTCAGACACCCGACTTAAATCCCTATCTTAGATCCCTGTCTGAGATCCCTGTCTGAGATCGCTACATTTGCCACCTAAGTACAACGTCTGAGCTGCTTGGCATAAATCGCCGCCTGCCTGGAGGCCTTCTTCGCATATCCCTTTATGGTCGATGACTTTTTCCACGCCCCTTTGGCGTAACCGCTATGACCATTGTAATAAGCAAGGTATAGATTATAGGTATCGTTTTTACGCAGACGCAGGCGCTTATTGCTACGATCGTTATACCAACCAATAAAGTCTAAGGCGTCACCGAAATTAGTGCGTTTAACAAACCGGCGTCCAGTGGCTTTCTTATAGTCAGTCCATGCCTCATCGGTTGCTTGGGCATAGCCATAGGCTGAGGACGTTCTTCCCAACGGCACACCCAACACGCGCTTGCGTGGCGGCTTGGCATCGGCCACAAAAGTAGATTCTCTATGCACAAAGGCAAAACCAACATGCACGGGTAGCCCCCAGCGCTTACGCGCCTTTTTCGCGTCTTTATACCAACCCTTGTTCTCTTTGAGGATATAACAAATATTGTTTGGATCCTTTGGTTGCCCCGCCGCGCAACCCCCAAGCAACAGCGCTGCGACTATCACCAAACCCAAGACTCTAGTCAGATACATCAATACCGTGCTCCTTCAATAGCGTAATCAAATCTTTTTCTTCTAATACAGTTAGCCCAAGTTGTTGAGCCTTTTCAAGCTTACTGCCCGCGCCGGGACCCGCGACTACTTTGGTGGTTTTAGCGGATACGGAACCCGCAACCTTTGCCCCTAGCGCAAGCAAGAAAGCTTTCGCAGCGTTACGCGCCAAGGTTTCTAGAGTACCGGTCAACACCCAAACTTCACCGGCTAACGGCAGTGCTTGTGTATCAACAACTGGCATCTCAGGCCACTGCACACCGAGCGCTACCAGCTGCTCAATAACGGCCAGATTCTCTTCATCCTGAAAGTAGTGATACAAAGAATCCGCGACAACTGGGCCAACATCATCCACCACTTCTAACGCTTCATGAGTTGCCCCCTGCAAGCCATCCAAAGTGCGAAAGTGTTGGGCCAAAGACAGTGCAGTGGCTTCACCAACTTCACGTATGCCCAGCGAATAAATAAATCTTGGGAAGGTGGTTTGTTTGGATTTCTCTAATGCTTGAAGCAAATTTTTTGCTGACTTCTCGCCCATGCGCTCAAGCCCACTGATTTGAACGGCGTCTAACCTAAATAAGTCCGCTGCACTTTTAACCAACTCTTCAGCCACCAACTGTTCAATAATTTTGTCGCCTAGGCCGTCGACATCGAAGGCCAATCTAGAGGCAAAATGGCGCAAGCACTCTTTACGCTGTGCCGGGCAGTGGTTTCTATTCGCACTACAGCGCGCCACCACCTCGTCATCTAACCGAACAATTGCGCTGTTACATGAGGGGCATTGGGTGGGTAGCTCAATGGCACGAGCGTCGCTTGGCCGTTGACTCAAAATCACGCTAGCAACCTGTGGAATAACGTCTCCTGCCCTGCGAATCATTACGCGATCACCCACATGCAGGCCAAGTCGGGCAATCTCATCCATATTATGCAGGGTGGCATTGGTAACGGTAACACCTCCAACAAATACCGGCGCCAATCTGGCCACGGGCGTAATCGCACCAGTCCTACCCACCTGAAACTCAACGTTGAGTAATTGAGTAGTGGCCTCTTCTGCCGGATACTTATAGGCAATTGCCCAGCGCGGCTTGCGCGTCACAGCGCCCAAAATGCTTTGCTGTTCTAGCGAGTTGACCTTCACCACCACGCCATCAATCTCATAACCTAAGCGGCTGCGCTGTTCCAAGATATTGTCGATGTAGTCCATGCAACCTTTGCTGTCAGTGACAACCTCTACCAACGGATTCACTCTGAAACCCCAGCCTTGCAACGACTCTAATACTTGCATTTGACTCTCTGGCACCCAGTCGCCTTCGGACCACCCTAAGCTGTAGCAGAACATTGTTAAGGGTCGGCTTGCAGTGATCTTTGAATCTAGTTGACGCAAACTACCTGCGGCGCCATTACGAGGGTTGATTAGGGGTTTACTGCCCTTTTCAAGGGCGCGCTTATTGAACGCGTCAAAATCATCCAATGCGATATAGATCTCTCCACGCACCTCAAACTTGTTAGGGAAACCCTCGCCAATCAACGTTAACGGAATGGCGCCTATGGTGCGCACATTGGCAAGAATATTCTCCCCTATCTGCCCATCACCTCTAGTTGCAGCCTGCACAAGAACACCATTTTCGTAGGTCAGCGCCACAGCCACGCCATCTATTTTCGGTTCGCAGGTGTAGCTGATTTGCGTTTCACCAGGCAACCGCCCAAGGCAACGTTTAACCCAATCGTCTATGTCTTGCGCCGAGGTCGATTTGTCCAGCGACAACATCGGTAACACATGGGTCACTTTGGCAAACTCAGACAATGCCGGCGCGCCTACCCGCTGGGTAGGAGAGTCTTCGCTGCGTAATTCGGGGTGGGCTTGTTCTAAAGCGTGTAACTGATCAAACAATGCGTCGTATTCAGCGTCGGCAATTTCCGGGTCGTCTAACACATGATAGCGGTGAAGGTGATGATTAAGGCGGGTGCGCAGAGCTTCAGCCTGCTGCAAAATTTCCTCACTGACACTCACCGGTTTACTATTGCTCCGGGCGCTGAGTAAGGCGTCGACGGGCGTAATCTGACAATCTTTGGCGCATGTGCTCAACAGTCTGACCCGTCAGCGTATTCATTTGATCGTCTTTCACATCCCCCCCTAAGGCCGCGGCCACTGTTCTGGCAGATAACAACATATCTTCAAGGGTTTCGAATGCGTCTCCTGGAACAGGCAGTTGCAAGAAAAAAGTAATGCCCGGCGTTTCTAACGCTTCCATATCTGCCAAATCAAATGTGCCTGGCTCAACAGCATTGGCGACACTAAACAGGTGCTCATCTGTCGCCGAATCAATGCGATGAAAAATACTCATGTTACCGAATTTCAACCCTTGACCGCGCAACGCTGCCACCAACTCAGGCCCTTTAAACACAGCACCAGACTTCGCCAGAACGCCAAGAATAATTAATTCGTCAGGAGACGCAGGTGCAGGCCTTTTTTCACTCTCATCGCTAACCGCTTTTTGCGCTACGCTCTGCCTCGACTTTGCATCAGCCTTGCCACCAGATTTAGCGCCGGGTTTTGCCTCCGACCTAAGAGAGGCGTCACTTGCAGAGTTTTGCTGGCGAGTTTGAGTCTGTGCGCCATCTTGAGAATTTTTGGAAGGCTGTGTGGCTAGCTGCTCGGTAAAATCATCGAGCGGCAAACTGCCTTGAGCAGGCTGCGGACTTGCATCCAGAACGGGTTCAATTTCTGCGTTAGGCGTTGCAATGCGCGCACCGCCACTGGGGAATTCGCCCTTAGACAAATCGTTTATTTCAGCTTCTCCGCCCGCTAATGGACTGGGTGAAATATCCATAGAAATATCGTCTTGCTTGGCCTTCCAGGCGACCCAAAGGCCGTGGCCAACCACCGCAACAAAGAAAAATCCGCCAACCAAAAGAATTAAGTCTTTTATATCCACATTAGACCCCTTCAACCCTCATCGGACAGTTTCAATAACGCACTGGCGTCATCGAAACCGACTAAAACATCATGACAATTATTTTTTCAAAACGCTCAAAACTTTACCTAAACACTACTTCCGAGCAGCGCCAGCTATTTTCTAGCTAGCGCAAACTGTAGGCTTAAGCTATGGCTAAAGCCGCAGCGGCCTCTACGTCTACAGAAACTAAGCGCGACACGCCGGGTTCCTGCATCGTTACACCCATTAAATAATCCGCCATTTCCATGGTGATCTTGTTATGAGTGATGACCAAAAACTGCACGCTCTCTGACATTTCCTTAATGAGCGCCGCAAAGCGTGTGACATTCATGTCATCAAGTGGCGCGTCAACCTCATCCAGCAAACACACTGGGCTTGGGTTCAAATGGAAGATGGCAAAAATTAGCGCAACCGCCGTCATGGCTTTTTCACCACCGGACAAAAGCTGAATACTAGCGTTGCGCTTGCCTGGAGGCCGCGCCATTAATGCCACACCAGTGTCCAGCATGTCGTCCCCTGTCAACTCCAAGTACGCATGCCCACCACCAAAGACTTTAGGAAACAATTCGCCAAAGCGTGTATTCACTGCTTCAAAAGTATCTTTAAAGCGGGTGCGGGTTTCGCGGTCAATCTTTTGCATAACTTCGAGCAAGGTATCCAACGCTTGCTCTAAATCTTCGGCCTGCGCGTCCAAATAGTTTTTACGCTCAGACTCTTGGTCGAATTCTTCAATAGCCGCGAGATTAATTGCACCCAGCCGTTGAATACGTCTGGACATACGCTCTAACTCTTCAACCCAAGCAGGTTCATTGGCCTCTTCCGGCATGTGCTCGGTTACTTCAGCCAGGGCATGCCCCGTGGTACCCAACTGTTCTAATATGTTGGCTTCCTGCACAGCCATACCTTGGCGTTCAACGCGTTGCCCTTCTAAGCTACTTCGGAGTTCGCCAACACGCTCTTCCCATTGGCCGCGCTGCGAATCACTTTGTTTGATTTCCTCTTCAATGGCATCTAAGGCCGCCCGAATCGTAGCTAACTCGGCTTCAACACTGGCCCTATTTTCTAATCGCGTTTTTAAATCTTGTTCTAACTCAGGAATGGGTTTGCGGGAAGTTTCGATGCCGCCGCTGATACCCTGCATGCGCTCTTGCAACTCGCTTTGCTGACTCAACATTCTGTCTCTGCCAGTAATACTGACAGTGAGTTGCGACTGCACGGATTCCAATTGCACATTGAGTTCGTGAAATTTTTCTCGACTGGAGCGCGCTAAATCTCGACTAGACTGTAGGGAGCGCATCAAAGTTTCGCGCTCATCGGAAAGTAATTTCTTTTCTTCTGCTTGAGATTCACCCAAGGCCTGCGCCTCAGCCAAACCTTGGCGCGAGGCTTCTAAACGACGACGCTCTTGAGCCAGTTGCAGCGCAACCTCTTCGCCTTCCTTAATCAGTTGCTGATGCCGCACCTTGGCCTCTTCAAGCTTGGCTTGGGTCACCCCATGATCTGTGCGGCGAACGCTAAGACTCTGATTCAGATTATTCGACTCTTTCTGCAACTCTTCGCGCTGAGCCTCCAAAGCTTCTAACTGCCCACGAATACCTTGCACACCCTGTTGTTGTTGAGCCAGAGCCTTCTCCGCCTCTTCAACCTGCATAGCCAAAGTTTCTAAGGCTTGGCCGCGTTCAATAATGCCGGCTGTTTGGTCTTGATCGTGCAAAATACGCATCCAATCAATGCCCACCCAAAACCCTTCGCGGGTAATAATGCTTTGGCCTTCGCGCAAATTTCTGCGCCCCGCCAAAGCCACCTCAGCGGATTCTGCAGCAAACACACCATGTAATAACGATCCGGCTGCAAGAGATTCTGAACGCAATAAAGAACTGACTGTCGGTAGGCCAAGATTTTCGTTGCGGGCATCAGTTGCGTGATAGGTTTGCCCTTCAACCAACGCCAAATCGCCCTCTTCTAAATGCGCAAGTGAGGCTGCGTAGTCGTCTAAACTCTCTACACGCAACGCCTGCATAAAGCGCCCTAACACAGTCTCTATGGCCCTTTCCCAACCGGGAACAACGGCTAAATTTTCACCCAGACGGCTTGCGCTGGCTAAGCCATTTTCATCAATCCATGCTTCCGCCTCATGGACATTTTGTCCCAACGCGGCCTCTTGAACAGCTTGCAGGCTAGCCAATTGCGACCCCAACTGCTGAACCTCATTACGCGCTGTTTCGAGTGATTTTTCGCGACTGCTGAGTGCTTCGCGATTTTCTGTCAACCCTTGTAGGCACTCAGAAATTCTCTGATCTAAGCTCTTGCTCTCGCCCTCTAAATCATTGATCTCCAGCGCCATTTGCTCGACCAACTGCCCACCCTCTTCTTGGGGTTGATCAGCAGACAGTTTGGAAAGTTCTTGAGCGCGCGCATCCAGACGCTGAATCAACTGCTCAAGATACTCTACGCGAGACTTTTGCACCTCAGCTTCACGATCATTAATACCAGCTTCGGCGTTGAACGTATCCCAGCGCTGCTGCCAGCGGCTGTTTTTATCTTCCACTTCTTTCAGTGCTTGCTGCACCGATGCATCTGCTGCGGATAACTCGGCAACTCTGGGCTGCAACTGCGCAATCCGCGCCTGCATTGATTGGATCTGACCTTCATCCGTCGCAACTTGTTGATTTGCCTCAACTTGTCGCTGTTTAACGGTGACTAAATCAAGCTCCAGTTGTTTCACCCTTTGCTGATTAAACTGCAAGGTCTCTTCTATGCGCGCAATCTCTTCACCCAGCTGATAGAAGCGCTCTTGAATACCGTTGAATTTGTCGGTTTGGTTAGAGAAATTTTGCCGCTTCAGCTCAATTTCTGCTTCAACCTTGCGCTGCTCTGCAATGGCTTTTTCCAGCTCAATCTCAAGTTCCACAATGTGCTTTTCCCGAGCACTCAAACTCTCTTTGAGCGCTGTATGCCGCAATGCATATAGTTGAGCGTTGAGGAGAGATTCTTCAGTTTTAAGCGTGCGGTACCGTTCCGCTGCTTGGGCCTGGCGCTGCAATCGATCTAACTGTCGACCCAGCTCTTCGCGAATATCATTAATTCGCTCCAAATTTTCCCGGGTATGGCGAATTCGGGTTTCTGTCTCTTTACGGCGCTCTTTATATTTGGAAATACCTGCTGCCTCTTCCAAATAAACCCGCAATTCCTCAGGCTTGGCTTCCACCAACTGAGAAATCATGCCCTGTTCAATGATGGAATAACTGCGAGGACCAAAACCGGTACCTAAGAACACATCTTGAATATCACGGCGGCGGCACTTGCTGCCATTGAGACGATAATTAGATTGGCCATCGCGGCTGACTTCGCGTCGAATCGCGATGTCTGCGTAGGCGGCGTATTCACCACCAATACGGCCATCTGAGTTATCAAAAAGTAGTTCAATGCTCGCGGCAGAGTTTGGTTTGCGGGTATTTGAACCGCTGAAGATCACATCGGTAATGCTCTCGCCACGCAACTGCTTAGCAGAGCTTTCACCCATAACCCAGCGCACCGCATCGATGATATTGGATTTACCGCAGCCATTAGGACCCACTACCGCACAGCGGTTTCCGGGCAACACCACCGTTGTCGCGTCGACAAAAGACTTAAAACCAGCCAGTTTGATCTGCTTGAGTCTCATATTTGAATCGTTAACCTTAGCTACGTAGACAGAGCCAAAATTGCTTTCGGACTGAGTGAATAAAAAATCTGTTTGACACCTGTAGAGCTATTACAACTGAAGGCCCCCTGCCAGCCTGCAAGCTTAATGGATCTGCCCGCTCTTCGTAATACTTTTGTGTCACTCTTCTACCCTCTACCGACCCTGTCTCTTATACACATCTGACGCTG
>OJDI01000472.1_pt1 | contig 15996 bp, 15 predicted proteins | sample 1592601 | NCBI WGS metagenome assembly OJDI01 (sample SAMN05416845, study PRJEB24817) | seawater metagenome | isolation source: Sea water | place: Canada:Atlantic | collected 2013-07 | reverse complement strand
GATTGGATTGGATTGGATTGGATTGGATTGGATTGGATTGGATTGGATTGGATTGACGAAGAATCAGCTTGTCGCCGCCGTCACTACTTTTCTTTGCCAGAGTCCTTGCCAACGTTTTTTTTGTCTTGCCGTGCTTCCCAAATTTTCCAGAACACAACAATGACCAAAGCGATCACAATGAAGTTGCCAACTATTTCGTGCAGGGGTATTGCAGGGGGTTCTAAGTCGTTGCGTGTACCAATAAGAACTACTAAGGGTATGCCAAACATCAAAAAGTAACGTATCTGGCGGCATACAGCACAGACGGGTTCCTTTTTGTCAGTCTTATCGCTCATGTGTCAGCAGATCAGGCAGCAAGAACACTAATCTCTGTTCGAGAACGGTAGATTTTCAAAGCTACTCTTCATGCTCTCACTGGTGCTGTTCATTTGCTCAATGATCTGTTGCATGGCTAAGAACTGACTTGTGTAGCGCGCTTCTACCTTAGCCATTTTTTCTTCTAAGGTAGTTAACTCCTCCGCATAGTCTGAATTCTTGCTCTTAAGAGAGGTTTGCTGAGTGTTTAGGTAAGAATTTGACGCTGTCGCGTTGGCAATCAGCTTGGTCAAATCACCAGCAATACCAGCAGACGCTGTACTGTTGGTAGACTGATCATCGGTATTTGCAGAAAAGGCTTTCACAACATCGGCATAGTTATCGGCTAGTGCGGTGTCTAGCTTCTTGTCGTCTACTTCCATTTGTCCAGTTTTGTTCACACTAATGCCCATATCGGACAAGGTATTAATGTTGGTACCCGGCGTAGACGAAGTGTTTAGTACAATGCTGCGAAGCTGTCGAGTCATTGACCTAAAAATACTGTCACCCGCTAATGGGCCGTCTACAGCAGAGCTAGCAAGTTCATCTAACTGACGTTTCGCTTCATTATAAATCGCTACAAAATCAACAATGTTCGCTCGGGCTTCACTGTTGTCTTGGTTGATGGCCAGCGATGCAGCCCCGCTCGTTGGTCCGTTCAGAGTTAGGGTAACGCCGGTTAACACATCGTCGATAACGTTGGTTGATCGAGTGAAATCTATACCATTGAGCGAAAGATTTGCGTCAGTAGCGCTTTGGACAGAGGAGAAGCTGAGTGTGCTCGCATCAGAGCTCAGTGTGAACGCTTTTTCCGCGCCGGTTTCACCGATCAATTGAATTCTATAGTTGTCGCCATTGCCACCGGTATCGACGATCTCTGCTGTGACCCCCAACTTGGCGTTATTGATAGCGTTAACCGTATTTTGCAACGTGGGCTCATTCACAACAATATTGGTTGTCGTGGTGGACGAGGCGCCAATTGTCATAGACAAGGTAATAGCCGCGCCGCCGTTTAAACTGGACGTAGTAGATGCAAAGGCGCTTGAAACACTGCGCTGTTCTTGAGCAATTTGGCTCACAGTAATTGAGTTGGATCCTGTTCGTGCGTTGCTGGTTGATACAGCAGAAAAGGCATCTTTTTGACTATTGCTAACACCGTAAGTTTTAAAATCAGACGCATCGTTTAGGCGCTCTGCCGCTGCGGACAGTACATTGAGTACCGATACAGCCTTGCCCATGCCACTAATGGTGGCTTCTGAGTTTGCGATACGGGTTTCAATACGGGCTTTTGCTGGCGCTCGCTCGGCATTCACCAAGGCTTCAACAATCGTTTTAGTATTGAAGGTAGCACCCGCGCCTAGCGCATTAATGAAATCTGTTTCAGCCATAAGTCTGTGTCAGTGTTTATTTTTAGTCTAATCAACAGTGTAGTCGGTATATTTCTTGAAAACTTTAGTTTTCTCTAATTTATACCTTAAATACACCTACTATGTACGCTCAAATGATCTTAATAAGGCAACCTCAAAATAAGGAGCGCTCTTATTGGCTTTTTAGGGCCTCAGCTAGCCGTCCTTTTTTTGACGGTTAGTTAGTTGTGGCGGTCAGACCATCGTGTCAAATTTCCGCCACTTGCATTTTATATAAAGCAATTACCGTGCCATTAGCTGAATAATTTCAGAGTGTCTCAGCAAGTTTTGGGAATCAAGCGCCCCGTGTCGCCAGTTTACGCGCTTTTGAACAAACGGTCTTCACTAAAGCGCATTGATATTAGTGTCTTGGCAAACGCTGGCAATGGCTGAGTTACCTCTAGTTGCCCTGTCTTTTATAACCATTGGCTCACTCTGATGTTGATCTTACGCCCTATTCAGTTGATGGTGCGTGGCTTGGTGGCGTCGAATTACGACAAAGCACGCTCGCTAGAGTCTTTGTCGGTAGCGGATTCGGGCTGCACATTTGGTTGGTAGCGGCCATTAATCACTGACAGCTTGTTTTTTATGGCTATCGCAAAATTTTGGGTGTTCCTATAAAGTTGACAAATTCTTCATCTACAGAAGTCCCGTTAAGTGTCTGAAACGATCATAGGCAACAGTGCTGCGACTCAGGACCTATTAACTCTGATAGGTGCTATCGCCCCAACAGAAGCCAGTGTGCTAATCACAGGTGAAAGTGGTGCGGGCAAAGAGTTGGTGGCCCAAGGCATTCATGACAAATCATTGCGCAGTGCGAATCCCTTTGTGGCGGTTAACTGCGGGGCAATTCCTGCCGAGCTTTTAGAGAGCGAACTTTTTGGGCATAAGAAGGGTTCTTTTACAGGGGCCATAAGCGATCACGTAGGAAGAGTGCAATCTGCCCAGGCGGGCACCCTATTTCTAGATGAAATAGGCGATATGCCTATGGCCATGCAAGTGAAGTTGTTGCGCGTGCTGCAAGAAAAGGTTGTGGTGCCGGTGGGCTCGAACAAGCCCATTCATGTAGACATAAGAGTTGTAGCCGCCACCCACAGAAACCTTGAAGAGGAAATAAAGGCAGGGCGTTTTCGTGCCGACCTTTATTATCGAATTAATGTGGTGCCGGTATGCGTTGCACCGCTGCGGGAACGTAGAGAGGAAGTGCCTGCCCTAGTGGAGCACTTTGCAAATATTTTTGCGGCAGATAAAAACACCATCTTGGCCTTAGATGGCAAGTTTTTGCGTGTAATGAAGGCCTATGATTGGCCGGGCAATGTGCGTGAACTGTCGAATATGATGCACCGACTCTCGGTTCTGCATCCCGGCCAACGCCTATCCGTGCAAGACGTATCGCCCACCATGCTGCCGGTGGGGATGAGTGAGCTTGCTTGTGTTGTGGGTGATTCAGAACAGTCTTCATTATTAGACATGATGTTTGATGATGAGCCGCCAGTCGCACAATCTGCCGATATCCAACGCGCTGGACCCGCAGCTTCCGGCCCGCAGGAGTACCTACCTGAAGAGGATAGAGAGTTTGAATCTATTATTATGCGCGCTCAGGGGTTCGATGACTTCCGCCAGCAAGGGCAGTCTTTGAAGGGTATTCTGAGCGATGTTGAGCAGGACATTATTCAGCGCGCATTGAGCGAAACCGACGGCAATGTCAGTCGTTGTGCAAAATTATTGCGTATGCAGCGAACAACGCTGATTGAACGCATAAAGAAATATGATCTCAAAGTGGTTGCCGCCTAAATACTGACTTACTTGAGTTTTGTTTAAGCCTAAGTGCATTAAGCACATAGGCTTTTATTGCCCTGTCGAAATCACGACACTTTTCTTTTCAGCAACACGGCAAGTGCCGGCCAAAAACTGGCAATTATCCGCCACCCCTTCGTAACCCACTGTTTTATATACACTTTAATATTGGCACGGCAATTGCTTAAAGACATGCATCAAATGTTATTTGCGAAGCGATTTTATGTACCAAGAACAATCAATAGACCTTATCTGGGACGAGTCCTCCCCCATAGACACAAGTGTTATGGCATTGCTGACCAAGGCGGGTTTCCGTCCTCAGAGCATGGGCCCTGCCGAAGTTGCTCGATATGTGGAACAAAACGGCTTTGGCCCCTGTGTTTTGTGTATGCACCGCCGCGAGTTGCCTAACATTGAAATGATTCGTACTCTCAAGCAGCATTACGGCTCCAAGATCTATTTGGTTCTGCGCGTTGCGCCCGGTGATTTGGACAGCGCTATTGAAGCAATTAAGTGCGGTGTAGATGACGTGATCTCAGATGGTGACGATCAACTGCGTCGCTGGGAAAAAATTGCCAGTCTTGCGCGCTTACGTCTACTCAAGAATGATTCTTACGTGTTTGTCGATGAAACCAGCCAACATTTACTGGCTTTGGTAGAAAGAGTCGGCGCTGCGGAAGTGACTGCACTAATGTGCGGCCCTACCGGATCAGGTAAAGAGGTATTGGCTCGCTTAACGCACGATTTCTCTCCTCGTAGAGAAGGCCCCTTTATTCCCGTTAACTGCGCGGCACTGCCAGAGTCTTTAGCAGAAAGCTTGTTCTTCGGCCATGCCAAGGGCGCTTTCACCGGTGCCACCAAGAGCACAGACGGTTTCTTTACTCAGGCCCAGGGCGGCACACTATTTCTAGATGAAATTGGCGAACTGACCTTAGCCTTGCAAGCGAAGTTGCTTAGAGCAATTCAAGAGAAAGAGATACTACCCGTGGGTAGCGCTGTCTCGCATAGAGTAGACGTGCGCATTGTCGCCGCTACCAACAGAGATCTGCGTGCCTCCATTCGCAACGGTATGTTCCGCGAAGACCTATATTTCAGAGTCAGTACGTTCCGCATTAATGTGCCCGGCCTATCCGCACGCTTAGACGACATTTTGCCATTGGCAAACTACTTCCTAGTAAAGCACGGACGCGAAGATGTCATGCTGCAACTTGCGCCAGAAGCATCGTCCAAACTTTTGGCTTACGCATGGCCCGGTAATGTTCGAGAACTAGAAAACGTTATTCAGCGTGCGATTGTTTTGACTAACGGCGGTGTTATTGATGCCACCAACCTCATTTTTGATGATCCCATTGAAAACTATGGTCAAAGTCATACACAGAATTTTCCTCCTAGTTATGGTGCTAGCTATGGCGCCAGCCAGCGCTCAAATTATCCAGAAAGCCACGGTAGCAATGATGTTCAGTATTTTGACGGTCATCAAGCGGAAAGAAACACGGCTTGGTCTGAGGGTATAGATCGCGTGAGCAATCCGTTTGCAATGCAAACAAACAACGGCAATGGCTATATTCAGGCGCCGGAAACCCAGCGCAGCGACTCAGGTCCTGGGCTACAGGGTGCTATGGACGCAAATGAATTCCGCATCATTGTAGACACCATAAAGAACACGCGTACGCGCCAAGAGGCAGCAGACGTATTGGGCATCAGCCAACGCACATTGCGTTACAAGATCGCCCGCATGCGTGAGCGCGGTATTCAAATTCCTAAGCGACGGTCGGCATAAATCATGAACAGTGTAAGTAATCATTATCAGTCCCAAGTTGCTGACTTATTGAGTCAGATTAGAGCGCAACAAAGCCGCAACGACCTTGTTCGTAGTGACTCTGGCACTGCGCTTAGCCAATTAGTTCAAGGCGCAGAGCAAACCTCAAGTAAAGGCTTTGGTAACTTAATGGTCGATGCGTTGAATGACGTCAATGAGACCAGCCATGCCAGCATGGTTTTGAAAGATGCATACGAAAAGGGCGAAGACATTCCCCTTACAGATGTGGTTTTAGCAATGCAGAAGGCCTCCATTGGCTTTGAAGCAACCCTACAGGTGCGTAACAAGTTAGTTCGCGCTTACGAAGACATTAAGAATATGCCGGTTTAAGGCCCTGCCCTAACCCGCATTAGCTAATAAATAGAGAATCCCATGGCAGAAGCTACTCTTGATCCAAATTCAAACGCATTAATGGCAAGTCCATTAGGTGCGGGTACGGCCGGTTCAGCATCGAATTTACCTAGCACCGGACTGGGTGGCCAGGTAAGCGCGCCGCTGGGCGATAACCTGGGCAACGGCCTAACTGAAACGCCCGGCATAACTGGGCCGTTAGCAATTCTAGAAAACCCAGCAGTAAAGCAGGCGTTGCCGGCGATTTTCGCACTCATTGCATTAGCAGTTTGCGTACTCTTCTATTTATGGGTATCAGCGCCTACCTACCGCTCAGTATATCCTGGTATGTCTGAAGCAGATCGGCAGTCCGCTCGAGAGGCTCTATCAGCTGCAGGGTTTGCCTCGCGTATTGATCAAAACACTGGCGCATTAGAAGTAGAAGAAAAGCGCTACCATGAAGCGCGTATTCTATTAGCTTCCCAAGATATTCCCCGCAGTGCCAGCATCGGTGGAATGGATTCACTCTTAGAACAAGGCTCCATGACTACAAGTCGATTTATGGAGCAAGTCAGTTATCGAGCAGCAATGGAATCTGAGCTGGCTAAATCGATAGCAGAAATCAGCACCATTAAGGCTGCCAGAGTTCACTTGGCAGAACCTCAGCAAAGTGTCTTTGTGCGCAATCAAACACCGGCTAAGGCCTCTGTTGTAGTGATGCCCTACCCTGGCCGTGTTGTTTCTCTCTCCCAAATTCGCGCCATTGTACATCTGGTTTCTGCCAGCATTCCCTATTTACCAGCGGAAAATGTTGCCGTTGTAGATAACACAGGCAACCTTCTGACGGATACAGAGGGAGAGACCGCAATGACCCTCACTAACGCTCAGTCTGATCACAAGCGCTCCCTAGAAATGTCTTATCAGCGGCGCATAGAACAGATTCTTTCATCAATTCTAGGGTTGGGTAATGTTCGTTCTGAAGTTGATGTTGCTTTAGATTTTACTGAAGTTGAAACAACTTTCGAGGAGTTCGATAAAGGCGGCCAAGGGCCTATGACGCGGTCGGAGTCTATAGATTTCGAAAAAGACGCTATGGTGGGCGCTTCTGGAATGCCCGGCAGTTTCTCTAATTCGCCACCCGTGTCCCCAGAGTTAACCGCCTCGGGCGCTCTTTCGGAGAATACCAGCTCGGATATGGCCAGCATGGCGAGCTCCTCTTCAACGCGTAACTACGAGTTAGACAGAGAAATCCGCTATGTAAAACAGCAGGTAGGGCGTATTGATCGCATCTCGGTTGCGGTAGTTGTGAATCAAGATTTTCTAGCCGCCGCAGGTGTAGAGGATGGTAATCCTCAGGGCATCTCTGAAGAGGAATTGGCGCAGTTTGTTGAGGTTGTAAAAGGCGTGATAGGGTTTAGTGAAGGTCGCGGCGACACCGTGACGGTGGTGCCATCATCTTTTGCAGTACCCGTAGATCAAATGCCCGAACTGCCTTGGTATAAAGACCCGGAAATGGTCGATTTGATTAAGTACGGTGCCAGTTTGTTACTTATTCTTGCAGTGCTGTTGTTTGTTGCAAGACCGATTATTAAGGCGAATATGCCAGAAGAGGAACTCGACATACCGTTAGCGGCCCTAGATGGCGAGCTCACAGACGGCGATAGACAAATGATCAGATTGGGTGAGGGCGAGACGCTTGAGGAAATCAAGGCGAAACTTAAGCCTAAGAAGTCCTCCATACCCATGGACATGTTGGATACGGCAAATACCTACGATGACAAGGTCGCCGTGCTTAGAATGCTGTCAGCTGATGATGCTGGCCGCGTAGCCAACTTACTTAAACGAATGATAGACGCGTAATTAAGACCACTTAGTTAGGCAAGTACTAAAGGAATAGAACAATGGCTGAACAACCGTTAGTAGCACCAGCAGGCGCAGCGGAATTATCCCCAGAGGTGGCTCTGGAGCTTGAATCCCTACGCCCGACCGAACGCGCAGCACTGCTGATGTTATTGTTAGGTGAACAGCAGGCATCAGACATTGTTGCCTACCTAAACCCAAAGGAAGTGCAGGCGGTGGGTTCGGCAATGGTCAACGTCAGTGATGTTTCCCAAGAGGCTGTGAGTTTGGTTTTGGACGAATTCATTAACGAGCTGAAGAAACTGACTAACTTAGGTCTTGGTTCGCCAGACTACATTGAAGGCGTATTGAATAGAGCTTTGGGACCAGAGCGCGCGTCTTCTGTGTTGAGCCGAATTTTACCCAGCTCGTCGAGTAAAGGCTTAGAGATTCTGGCCTGGATGACACCGCGTGCAATCTGCGACATGGTGGGTGATGAACACCCTCAGGTCATTGCCATTATTTTGTCGGTACTTGAAGATGAAACCGCAGCGGATGTATTGACATTCTTGCCTGCAGAAATTCGTCCTGAAGTGGTTCGCCGTGTGGCCAACCTCGACACTGTGCAACCCAATGCAATGGCAGAACTAGAATTAGTTATGGCGAAACAATTCGCGCACTCTACTACAACTTCATCTGCCGCTGTTGGGGGTGTCAAGGCAGCCGCGAAGATTATGGGCAAGACCAAGTTGGACCTTGAATCTGCGATTATGTCCGACATTAACTCTGTAGACGAAGATCTGGCGCTGCGTATTCAAGACAACATGTTCGACTTCGATAATTTGGTTGATCTGGACAACAGAAGTATCCAGATTCTCATGCGCACACTAGAGCAAGAACAAATGGCTTACGCATTAAAGGCGGCGCCAGAACCTGTTGTAGAAAAGTTCCTGGGCAATATGTCTCAGCGCGCCGGTGCAATGTTCTTAGACGAAATGGAAATGATGGGCATGGTCCGAGTGACCGATGCAGAAGAGGCGCAGCGTAATATTATTCGCCAAGCACGTAAGTTACAGGACGCCGGTGAGATTATTCTCGCTTCAGCTGATGGAGGCGGTTTTGTATAATCGCGAGCCACAGCCATGGCAAAGAAACAGCACTAGGCGAGACGAACTAAATGCAGCCGGCTTTGTACTGGATGGCATTTTGTCAAAGGTCAAAACGGTTGAAACTGAGGAAGAGAATAAATTCGTTATCTCTTCGGTACCTCAAGACAAAGCGCAGGCCGCGCCAGCGGTTGAAGTTGCTGAAAGTGAAGTCTTAGTTGATTTTCAGAGTGAGCCGTCAGAAACGCCAGAACTTATAGAAGAGGTTGCGGTAGATTCGGTCAGCGCTGAGGAGCGAGAACAAGAACTCAACGCTGCCAAAACCCAAGCTTTTGCCGAGGGTCAAGCACAAGGTCAAGCGGAAGCTCGGCAGTCTATGCGTGTGGAAGCCGAAGAGATGTCGGCTGAGCTAAATATAAAGTTACGCGATGAGTTTAGTGAATTTCTAGCAGCGGTAGAGGAAAATCTAGTCGACCGCCAGAATCTGTTTGATCCGCTGAAGAAATTGGCGCTAACGCTTGCAGAGCAAATAGCCCGTGCTGAACTTACTCACAACGACGAAAGTATTCGTCGCTTTATAGAGCGGAGTATTGCAGAGATAGAACCTTCTCAGTTGACCAAGTTGGTGTTACACGTATCCACCGCTTGGCATGAGCGTTTGCAGAGCGAGCCTCTGCAAACTGTTGTACAAAATTATGAGGTGCGCGTTGATGACAAGCTCAGCGTTGGCAGCATTCGGCTCACGATTCAAGACACTACGATTGAAGATTTGATTGAGCGGCGCATTGGCCAACTATCTGAACAATTGTTTACCCCTTCGCCCATATCTGAAGATCAGCAATTGCTTTTCCCTGAAGAGGGCGACGACGGCTTTGTAATCCCTGGGGATTTCGCAGAAGTAGAAGTAGATGACATTTTCTTTAATGCGCCAAAAGAATGAGTAAGGTATTGGAATTTCCCAGTTTTAACGACCATGTCAATGATGCGCAGCTGCATTTGCGTGGCCCCGCAATGCGCCGTTATGGTGTTCTGACAAGAATTGTTGGACTGACCATTGAGGCAAAAGGCATCACGGCAACAGTGGGCTCTATTTGCCGAATTCTAAAAAATTCAGCTGTAGAAGGCGTTGAACAAACCAATAAAGACGACTATGTAGACGCTCAGGTGGTTGGTTTTGAAAGCGGCACCCTATTTATGATGCCCCTTTGGGATGCCTTCGGTTTGCAGGCAGGTGCTAAAACCTACTTACTTTCCGAGACCGATAGCGCTGCTGTTGGCGATGAGCTTTTGGGTCGTGTAGTGAACGCCCTTGGCGAGCCGTTAGATGGTATGGCTGAAATTGTTTGCGGTGAGAGCAGTGGCTTAATGGGCAGCCCAATCAATCCCATGGAACGTAAACCCATTGACAAAATTTTGGACGTTGGTGTGAAAGCCATTAACGCAATGTTAACCGTTGGTTGTGGCCAGCGCTTAGGCCTTATTGCGGGTTCGGGTGTCGGTAAAAGTGTTTTGTTAGGCATGTTGACCAAATTTACCGCAGCGGATGTTGTAGTAATTGGCCTGATTGGCGAGCGTGGACGCGAAGTAAAGGAATTCATCGAACAGATTTTAGGCACGGAGGGCATGCAGCACGCAATTGTTGTGGCAGCCCCCGCAGATAACTCACCGTTATTGAGAATTCGCGCAACGCACCTAGCCCACCTTTACGCCGAGCATTTTCGCGCTCGTGGCAAAGACGTTTTATTACTTGTCGACAGTTTAACCAGGGTCGCCCATGCGCAACGAGAGATCGGATTAGCCATTGGCGAACCTCCCACTTCCAAGGGTTACCCGCCTTCGGTATTTAGTTTATTGCCCAACTTGATTGAGCGTTCTGGCACAGGCAAGGCGGACCAAGGGTCTATTACCTCTATATACACACTGCTTGCTGAGGGCGATGACCTGCAGGACCCAGTAGTCGATTTGGCCCGGGCCTCGTTAGATGGCCAAGTGGTTTTGAGCCGCGCCTTGGCAGATGCAGCCCACTATCCCGCAATTGATTTGGCGGGTTCAATTTCTCGTCTAATGCCTATTTTGGCGGACTCGGAGAACTTCGATACGGCAAACATGTTCAGAAGGTTATGGACCTTGTATCAACAGAATTTGGATTTAATTCAAGTTGGCGCCTATGAAATGGGTACTAACCCAGATTTAGATCGCGCCATTGCTTTGCGTGCAGATATGGAAGCATTTCTGCGCCAACCCATGGATCAATTAGCAACTTTTGAAGCATCGGCTCAAGGGTTAAAGGAGTGCTTAAATGTCTAAACAACTCAAATCCTCAATTCAACGCTGGGACACTTTGGCTGAGGGTGTCGGACAAAAAGTAAATGAAGTGCAAAAAGTACTTATTTTGGTGCGGGATAAGCAAACGAAACTCGATGAAGAGCGCACAAAATTAGGGGATATGAAGCGCGAATATGCGACCAAGCTGAAGGAAGTGCAATTAGAGTCCCACGACATGGAAAAAGTAACCTATCTGCGCCGATTTCTAGGCCAGTTAGATGTCGCCGTAAAGGCGGTTGCCACCGAACTGGAAGTTTTAGCTGTGCAGCACAGCAAAGTTCAAGAGCAGTTTAGATCGCTGAATAGCGAGCAGGTGAAATTTACTACGCTTGCCAGTCGCTCGCGCAAACAATTGAGTGATATGTTGCAGCGGGCAGATCAAAAAGACCAAGACATGATGAATGTTATGCGTTTCGAAGCCCTAAAGCGGTGATTTTGACACTCAACTTATTGATGGCACGCATATTGCTTTCCATTGAAATAAGTAAACGAGTTAGATTGAAATATTATGTCTGATAATTTTTTGTCCTTTGTCGGTAAGGTCGGTCAAAGCAGCCCTGATAACAGTGCCGAAAAGTCGCCATTGGCAGCCACTAAGCCCACTCAAACTACTGATTTTAAAAGAATTTTTGCCAAAGAGTCTGTTTCTCCAAATGAGGGCGGCGTAGCGAAAGATGCCGCGCTAGAGGAAACTAAAGTGGCGCAAATGGCGGCGGTAGACAACGTTCAGGACCCAATGTCCGACAGCACAATTGCTCCGCTTGGGCCGCCAATTGCCCCTGACAACGGCAACCCGTTGCCAAAGTTGTCTATTTACACGCCTGGCTTACAGGTTGGTCGAGTCATCTTAACGACGTCTAGTCCAAAGGTGAATGAAGATAGCCTCACGGCTTTTGCTCGCGCTCAAGGCATCAACGAGTCAGTGCTTAAGCAATCGCTTGCTTTGGCACCAAAAATGACCGCGCAACAAGGCGCAACTGATCAAGTTCCGGGGCAAAGTGCTATTGGCGAATCTGTGGTGGCTATAGAGCCGAACACAGAGGCAGCTCCGTCAATTTTAAGTGGTCTGTTGAGTAAGAGCGCACTGGCACGTAATCCAGTGGAAGGCGTCGCTAACAAGGCATCGCCTGAGGCGTTAGCTGAAGTTGCAAGCCCGGCAGGGGTTGCAGACAGCACGTTGTCAGCATTACGCGCGCAACAAGCCTTTGGTTTGGCAAAATCAGATGCTAAGGCTGGCGATACGCGACCGGGTGGCGGTGAGTTGGTAAACCCTTTGGCCACTACGATGATCGGTGCGCACGACTTGCGCGCTCAGCGCCAGCAAACAATGGCTGGCGATACGCGACCGGGTGGCGGTGAGTTGGTAAACCCTTTGGCCACCACGATGATCGGTGCGCATGACTTGCGCGCTCAGCGCCAGCAAACAATCCGCGAAGGCGACTCGGCGCAGGCGAAGAAAGAGTTTACTGAAAATGCTGTGGACGGTTTGGGCAAAGAGATAGAAGCCAAGATTTTATCCGAAAAATTATCTATCTCTGAATTGAGACAAGCTAGGCAAGCAATTGATTCAGCTATGGAATTCGCTCGCTCGAACGTCCAGAATGGGGCAGAAAATTTGTCCGCTTCGGCTGCGGGTGAAAGCGCATTTGCTGCTACCTCAACGCTATCGGCGCCACCGGTGAGCGCACTTCAAGGCGCAACTACTTCCGTAGCGCCAGTGGCTACTAGTTTAGGCGCAGTATTGAGTGCCAATGATCCGAGTTTAATGCAGGCGCGTATGCAGCCCTATCAAGATTGGGCTGAAAAATTTGGCGAAGTGCTAGGGCAAAAATTGTCCTTGGCAGTGAAGCAAGGCACTTGGGCGGTAAAGTTAAATTTGAACCCCCACAGCTTAGGTGAGATTGCTATTTCACTGGAGGTTGGAGAGAAAGGAATTGAAGGCCAATTGTCGGCAAACGATAGCGCTGTTCGTCAATTAATGAGTGACGCACTGCCAAAGCTTCGCTCTTCGCTAGAGGAGCTTTTTGGCCAAAGCGGTAACGTAAATATTGAAGTGGGCGATGATGACGCGTCCAAGGGTAAACAGTCATCTGGGGACATGGTGGAAATAGCCATAGACCTTGAAGACGAAATTTTTAATGGCAACAAAGTTATGGCAGGCAGCGGTATTACCCTGCGAGATGGTTTTGATGTCTTGGTATAGAACTTACAGGTGCACTGCGCCAATAGTTAGGAGATTAAAGTGGCTGAAGTAGAAGATGTTGAACCATCCGGTGGCAAAGGCGGCCTGATTAAAATTATTCTTGTTGTTCTTTTGGTGCTGATTGTGGCTATTGGGTCAGCGTTAGGTAGTTTGTTTTTCACTGGTTTTTTTGACGCGCCTGAGGAAGATGCGGCAGAAATGGCCATTGCCGAGTTAGAGGCTGAAATCGAAAATACTGAAGCGTTGCAGCAGCCTGAGAGAGTATCTAAGGAAACTGTAGAAGAAGAAAAATTCAAACCCGCGTATCATTCTTTTTCTGCGCCGTTTGTTGCAAACGTAATGAACTCGCGCAAGGTTTTGCAAATTTCCTTAGCCATCATGACCTACTATGATGAGCGCGTAATAGAGGCAATAACTACCCATGAGTTGGCAATCACTTCGTCAATTCTGGACCGGTTACGTATGATTACTGAGGATGAAATCAAAGAGCCTGATTTTCGTCGTGAGCTTGCCGAAGATTTAACGTTGGTGATTAACGAGGTTCTGGAGAAGTTTGAAGAGTTTAAATTTGCTGGCGTAGAAGAGGTTTATTTCACTGGATTTGTGGTTCAGTAAGACGCTAGCCCTTAGTTTTAACGCGGCGTAATCATTACATTGCGCCCGGTCTTGAAAAGGCCCCAAAAGGCTTTTTAAGACTTAAAAAAGATTTAGAAAAAATTCAGAAGAAAAATATGGCTGATGACAATAGTAGGTTGCTGTCCGACGAGGAATTGCTCGCCATCGAAGAAATGGTCGCTTCGGGCGACTTAGATGGTGAAGGGTTTAACGTGGGTGTTGCCGCCAACCGCTATGATCTGACATTACAGGACACCAGTGTTGGCGTTAACGTAACGGCTATCGAACAGATCAATGATCGGTTTCACCGCTTTTTGCGTGCCGGCCTGCTAGAGGATTTGCGTTATAACCCTAGGCTCAAAGCGGGTCGCATAGACATTATTAAATACAGTGAATACGTGCAGAGCACCGAACCGCCGATTTCTGTGAATGTATTGAAGATCGACCCATTACGTGGCGAGTGTTTATGCCTGATACATCCCCAGGTTGTATTCAGTTGTCTAGACAACTGGTTTGGCGGCAACGCACGGACGCTGACTTCCGTGCCAGCAGGCCGCATCTTTACGCCCACAGAAAACGCTGTGATCGAAAAAATACGTAACGCAGTTTTTGAGTCATTGACGGAAGCTTGGGCGCCCTTTCTCAAGATTGAATGTGAAATGGCTTCCGCGGAAATCAGCGCGGTGTTTGCCAATATTGCAGCAGACGACGATATGGTCATTCTTAATCGCTTTGAAACCGACATCATGGGTGATGAGGGTGATAAAGGTTTTGTCGATATTGTCTATCCCTATGCCAGCTTGAAATTGGTTCGAGATGTATTGCGTGCTCGAGTGGAAACCAGCGCAGGTAATGCTCAAGCAGACAGCGATTGGACTAAGTCGTTAAGTGCAAGTATTGACGAAGTGGAAGCAAAGGTTGTGGTGAAAGCTGCAGAATTTTCTATTTCCATTGACCAATTATCAAATCTCAAAGAAGGCGATTGGTTGCCGTTTAGAGCGCCAGATCACGCCGAAGTCTCCGTAAATGGGTTCCCAATTTTTAACGCTGATGTTGGAAGTCGTGGAAACCAGGTAGCGGTCCAAATTGTCAGCAGCGTTTTGCCAGAGGAAAAAAATGAGTGAAAATGAAGAAAATTTAGACAGCCCAGAAGCTGAGGTAGAGGCGAATATTGACCAAGAAGTCATCCGCGCAATTCCCATTTCAATGACCGTTGAAGTGGGCACTACCAGCCTAAAGCTGCGTGACTTGCTGCGTTTATCACAAGGTAGCGTGCTTGAGTTAGACCGCTCTGTGGGCGAACTGATGGATGTGAAAATCAATAATACCGTTATAGCTAAGGGTGAAGTGGTCACAGTGGGCGATAAGCTTGGTATTAGTGTCGTTGAAATCGTAGCGCCTCTAGAACGGGTTAAACCGGTCTAAAACAATGGAAGTCTCTCCGCTCGCATCGGCGGTTCTCAGCTTTGTATTCGTTATTGGTTTATTGCTTCTAACGCTGTGGTTTCTAAAATTTAAAGGGCTAGGTGGCGCGCCGAAGGCTAGTGGCGAACTGCATGTGGTGCAGACGCTACGTTTGGGCACAAAGCACAACCTCAGTGTAGTCAAATATGGCGATCGCACATTATTGCTTGGCGTAAGCGGACACCAAATAACGCTGTTGGATAACCAAGCTACTGCCGATACGGCTGCAGATAAAACTGATATGAGCGAGCAAAGCTCAACTTCCGCAGATCAGCCACAAGAATCTTTTACGGCCCACTTGAAGAACCTCATCGCTAATCGCTAAATTAAGCTCAATGCCCCACAGCGGCCCATGTCGCCTTGCACCGCTTTGGCTTGCGGTTCATAGTGATCACTCATCTAAGAATAATAATGAAGGGCCCAGACCCAGTGAAAAAAGATCAAGATTCTCTCGACGATGACATATACCGCAAAAAACTATTCGAATTAGGCTCTTTGGTGAATGGCAATCGTGCGCGCAGTCATGCTCACCGAAGCCAGATAATAGACAACGTAACCAATGGCCTAAGTAGTCTACTAACGGCCTTTAGTCGAAACCGCAATTTGATGAGTGAGTCGACCACCAATATTTACCGCTCGCGCAGAATTTTTATTGAAAAACATCCAGACTATCAGTTACTCAACGAAGTCCAGCGACAGCGTGTCATGGATGAGATTGAGTATCAGTGCCTCAAGCAG
>OJDI01000465.1_pt1 | contig 16213 bp, 9 predicted proteins | sample 1592601 | NCBI WGS metagenome assembly OJDI01 (sample SAMN05416845, study PRJEB24817) | seawater metagenome | isolation source: Sea water | place: Canada:Atlantic | collected 2013-07 | reverse complement strand
ATTAATCAACAAGCATAATAGTAGACGCCCTGCAGTTAAATAAGTTCAAAAAAGATCGCACTAATTTTAAAATAAATTAATTTTTTATAAGTGACAGCATTTGTTGCTCATCGAACTGTGTAAAACTCATTGATTTGTCTGTAAATAATGCATCAACAAGTGCTTGTTTATCTTCTTGCATTTTAAATACTTTTTGTTCAATTGAATGACTCATAATCAACTTATAAACAAAAACTGGGTTTGTTTGCCCAATGCGATAGGCACGATCGGTGGCTTGTTTTTCTACTGCGGGGTTCCACCATGGATCGAAATGAATAACCGTATCGGCTTGCGTTAAATTAAGCCCAGTGCCGCCTGCTTTTAAGCTAATTAAAAAAACAGACGTTTTGCCACTGGTAAACTCATCAATAACTTTATCACGATGGCGAGTTTGGCCTGTTAATAAACTAAAGTTAATATCCAACTCACTTAATTGCTTAGCAATTAAATCTAACGCTGATGTAAATTGGCTAAATATAATTACTTTACGACCCAAACTTAGCATTAAAGGGAGGTGAGTAGATAACCATTCTAATTTGGCAGACCCGGCTTGTGTATCAGGTTCAATGAGCTTTGGATGACAACAAATTTGTCTTAGCTTCAGTAAAGCCTCTAAAAAGGCAAGTTTACTTTTTTGAACGCCTTGCTCAGCAAATAAATCAATAAGTTTTTCTTCAAGGGCACGTGTTATTCCTTGATACATTTCTTTTTGTTTGGGCTCAAACTCAAACTCTTTAGTTATTTCTGTTTTTTGCGGCAGTTCTTGCGCCACTTGTGCTTTTGTTCGGCGCAGTATAAACGGCATTATGAGTGCTTTTAATTGCTCTGCACGCTGCATGTCGGCCTCACGCTCAATAGGCGTTTGAAAATGTTGTTTAAAATGAGCCTGAGAGCCTAAAAGAGAGGGCATAGCAAAGTCGAGTAAAGACTTGAGTTCAAGCAAGTTGTTTTCGATTGGGGTACCGCTTAAGCACAATTTAAAATCAGCATTAAGACGTTTTACCAATCGAGATACTTGCGCCGTGTCATTTTTAATATATTGCGCTTCGTCTAGCACTATATTTTCAAAAAAAAGCGGTGAGTAATAAGCTATATCACGTTTTAACAAAGGGTATGTAGTCAGTATGCACTGTGCTTGCGCTAGGTGTTGCAGTGGCTCGTTACGATTAGACCCAAATATGGTGGTTACCTTTAATCCTTTGGTAAATTTAAGTATTTCGTTTTGCCAGTTACTCACTAAACTGGTTGGACACACGATTAGTGTAGGACCTGCCTGCGGACGATTGTACGTACTCGTTAAAAACGCAATAACCTGCAGTGTTTTACCTAACCCCATATCGTCAGCTAAAATGCCACCAAGTTTGTGGCGTTTTAAAAAACTAAGCCAATCAACACCTTGCTGTTGATACTCTCTAAGTTCGACAGACTCATTTAAACCATGCAGCGATACGCTCGGCATTGTTTTATGTGTATTGTTAAGCTCCTCAAGATAGAGCTCGAGTGAATCGTCGTGCAGCTCAACATTAATTGCAGTGTGTTTTACAAGTTCTGGCAAGTACGAAAGGGGTATATTAAATTCGTCACGTGTTTTTACAAACTCAAAACGTTGCTTAAAATCAGACAAAACGTTCATGGCTGACTTATTAATAACACCAAATTGGCGGCCAACAGGGTAGTAATGAAATAACTGACTTTGTCGATTTAACGATTGATAAAGTGAATCTTCGTTGCTAAAAAGTTGTGAAAGCTTGCTGCTGTTAATAAGCACTTTACAGTGCATTTGATGCCCTGCAGCTCTATTAGCAATCAATGTAACTTCACTTTGCGGATTGGCGATATCCATCTTACCAATAGTTACTTTCCAACCATGCTCTTTAAAGCTCGGAAATACCTCGTAAGTTAACCAGTGCAAATGAATTGCTGATTGCTTATTAAAAGTAAACTCACTTTGTAAACCCCCTTTACAAAACTCAAAACCTAAATTAACAAGCTCATTGGTTACTGTGTTTTCAAACGCGCTGTTAATTAAATTATTTGGCGCTGTACCTGCGGGGTAATGTTTATTTTTATACTTAAACGATAAAGACAGCCTTAAACCAGCCTCTTCCATAGTCACTTTAATTACTGCATTACTCGCTGTATGCGGTAAAACAGATTGCGTATTGGTAGGATGGGGAATAACACCCGCACCAAAATTATCTGCAAGCTGTTTATAAATACGGTCGAAATTAGGGCTGTGTATTGCAGGCATGGTTTGTAAGTGGGCTATTTCATCGCCACTTAACGGTGTACGTATACGGCCAACTTTTAAATGGTCAAGGTCAAGGTATGTAGGAGGTGTAGTTTTGAGTACCGCCCAATTTTTACTTTGTTCTAAATTAACGACTAATTTTGTAAGCTCTTTTTCTTGTTGCCAATTAAAACTAAGCGCCTGGCCACTTTGAGGCTTTATTGCAGTTCGAGAACGATGCAAAAATAAGCGCTCGGTTGCAATCAACTGCTGTAACGCGCTAAACCCCCATTGACCTTTTAACTCGAGACTACCAACTGCATTTTGTGAACGAATCCAACTATAAAGTCTAAAGTCGCTTTCAAGTAAATCATTTGGCGTTATAAAGCTATTTAATTGCTGGTCGGTTAGATTGCGCCCTAAGGTATAATTTTGGTCTTTGTCGAAATTAGCTATTTTAGGAGATATAAATACTTTTTTATTTTCAACACTTAATACAAAAAGTAGTACTTGAGACGGTGTTGTTGATTCGGTACTTTTAAGTGTACTTAATTCGCTGAACCAATCATTTATAAAATAGTCTTCGCCATACTCACCAGAGTGCTCAATTTTGAGCTTTAACAAAATGGCTGCTAGGTGTAGGCATTTAGATTTGATATTACAGGTACAGTGGGTATCAACAGAATAACCCGTTGGTAATTTACTGATCTCGATTCGCTGATTATAAGAGGCGCCGGTATCACTTTGAACGGTTGAGTCTATCACCGAAAAGTCACTGTTATGTTCTAACCAGGCGATTTTACCATTTTTATAATACGCTTTACCCTTTGCCAACACATTTGGCTTAAACAGTTTATTTATAAAACGCTCAGAAAGAGGAAACTGGGTAGCCTGCTCATTTTTAATTTCTTCAAAAATAGCCAGTAAATCATTTTTTGATAAGTTAGCAGACATGTCACTCAAAGGATTAATTTTTTAAAATAATTTTCCCAGTATATGCCTTATAAGCGCTGAGCTAAAGCACTATTCACTGTAATGTAAACTGGTTGGAGTTGATAGGTTAGTAAAAATTTGGTTTAAGGTGTTAAACAGCAGCGTAATAAAAAAACAAACAGTAACCCACAAATAACAAACAAAATATAAACACCTTACACACAGCGTAGGGGCTTTACAGATCATAATTTTACTAAGAGATAAGATAACTACAGAAGAAGGACCAGGAAATGGGTAGTAGTTAGTAAAAAAATGATCTCATTAAGGCTATTTAAGTAAAACAGCTATAACAACACTAATATAGATCAAATTTTTACTAACTAGACAGACTGCAAGATCATAGTTTAACTAACTGATAGGACCTAGCAGATCGTTATTTTACTAACTAATTAAATGCACTTAATAACTTAGTCAACTGCTCTAAACGTTTGTCTGTCATCACTTTATTATTAATTTTAATCGACACATCGCCACTTTTTAAATTTCGTTGCAACATTACATACTCGTTTTCCAACACAGCCTCTTTCTTTGAAGGGGCTTGAGGTTCTGCAGTCAATAACTTAGTGATAGCCATAGCACGCTTGTCGTCACTTGTGATGGCGTTTACCTCAGTGTTACTAGCAACATCAGCTACTAACTGGTTAAAGCTCTCAGCATCGCGCTCCTTGGCAATAACAAGCTTTTTAGCGACTTCTCTACCAACGTGATTTGCTGTTGGGTACAAAGCAATAACAGAAGACGGTATTTGCTCATACGCTTTTATTGCATCTGCAATTGCTGTGTGGGATACACCTTCAATGGCTGCAATTTCGCGATACGATCCTTTTTTACCTTGTTCAAGAAGTTCGTTTTTGGTTTGTTGATAAGCTTGACCTAATTCCCACAAGCTGGGTGCTATATATTGGTCAGACGAAACAGCTAAAATTTTAGCATCTTGCTCTGTGAAATCGCTTGAACTTAAAACAAGATAATCTGCATTACCTAAAATACACGCCATTCTGCGGCGAGAACCAGCGAGTACTAAACTTGTATCTCCTTGCTCCCAAAGCAGAGCAGGATGCTGATTTCGTCCGTCTTCACGAATAGCAGGAAGAATATCCGACACCGATTTTTCGTTTAAAAGCGACTGAACACGACGGTTTTTGCCATAAACATGAGTCGTTTTTTCAATATCAGCATGTGAGATTACTTTACAAACTAGGGTGATTTGTCGCGAAGAATCACTCGGTGCTGGCATTTTAATTACATCGCCAGCATTAGCTTGTTCTAAAAGCGCATCAAGGCTGCTATTTCCTACAGCTGTTGCAAATGGGTCTAAGCGGGTGTCGTTTTTACGTTTTTTAGCCATTATTATTTAACATCCTTACTTAGGTGTATTTAATTTTGATTGAGTAGACTGCCAGTTTGATCGGATCAGCATTTCAAGTTCGTCAACAACATCTTTAATATTTTCTTGTGCTCGCATAAGAGACTCGCGACTTGCTAAACTGTCTGATGCTTTTTGATCAAAAATGGTATTAAACGATGATGAGCTCGCCGTGATAGCTGAACTGTGGTTAATTGGGTAACTCATTACTTGGCGACCAAAAGCACTACGTACATCTTTAACAATGTCACGTTGTGAATGGTTACCTTTTACGTAATTAGTAACTAAAAACTGCATAAAGTCCCAACCTTCATGGCCAAGTGCGGCAACAGTATGATAAATCTCACCTAAACGTTTTAAATATTTATTATTAGCATCAAAATCAACAGCTTCTGGATGAACAGGAATTAACATAGCTGTAGATGCCATTAATGCATTATAAAACATAAAGTTAAGGGTAGGGGCAGTGTCGATTAGTAATATGTCGAACTCGTCTTTTACCGGATCAATTACCTTTTCGAGTAATTTGTGATAATGACGTGTTTCTTCATAATTTGATGTGTCTTTGAGTAAAGTGGCGGTTTCGTGTTCAAAGTAAAAGTCATCCATACCTGAAGGTAAAACACGAATATTAGGAATATGTGTTGGTAAAAATGAACTTGAAACAAATTCTGGCCAGGTTTCACCGTCGTCTAAGTCGATACAATCGCGCATTAGATCTCCGACAGTAATGGGATCGTGTTCACTCGATGGGAAAAAACTAGATGAAGAACCTTGAGGGTCTAAATCTATAATCCCAATCCGGTATCGCTTAATATTAGTGGTGGCAAGTGCCGCTGCAATATTAACCATACTGGTTGTTTTGCCACAGCCCCCTTTGAGTGAATTAATAACAATAACTTGTAGTTTATCACTATCAGAACGGTGATCTGGCTTTATGTCCATAATATCTGCCATTGCAAATATATTAACCAATGTGTAAGCATAATGGCCGTTAGCGCCCCGTTTGATATTCAAATCGTCAAAGTCGCCATTATCATGACGACGTTTTAGTGTACGATTGTTACATCCTAATAAATCAGCGGCTGCTTTTTGGGTGTATGTTCTTAATTCTTTTTCTTCTGATTTAAGATGAGCGCGATAATGTTGAATACGTCCTTCTAATGACTTTTCAGCAACTTCGGCAGTTGCTTTTAAGAGTCGATAGGTATCAAGCGCATTATTGTTAATTGACATACTTTCCTTCCTCAAAGTTAAGCAATTAGTATAATGTCCATTCAAATACCTGTAAACAACTATTTATGACGACATGTGTTTTAAAAAGAAGACATCATAATATAAATTTACACCTTTAATATTGCTTAGTATAAATAAAGAAGTTTAAAGGTGGTTAAATATATAAGGTAATAAAGGTTAAGAGGTTAAAAGTGTAGTTTAACTATATGATAAATATAAATAAACTATAAAAAGTTAGATCAGCATTATACGTGGTTAAGATCAGATCTTTAATAACTAACAGATCAGCATTTTATTAACTGCTAAATAAATTTTATAGTTATACACAGCTTACCCTTAAGGTTATAAACAAATAGGTCGATTAAGATCATGCTTTTACTAAGTAAATTAGAATGTTATGCACCGTTCAATGTAGAAAAAGCAGTAATCAATTGGTATAGATCTGATCTGTAGTAAGTACAGATCAGATCTATGCTAACTAACTAAGTCCTTATCCACAGGCTAGTATGAAAAAGAGCAAATTTGTCGTGCTTTGCAGTCTAAATTTAGCATAGCAGTGGACAAATTTATAACTGAGTTAGTAAAAATGAGATTTGAAATGCACGTGTTAGTATAATAATGATCTTAAATTAAAGAAAAATGCTAGTACTTAGTATAAAACTGATCTGAGGAGATTAATTAGAGCCAGATCACTTTTATACTAACTTAAACATTTAACTTTTTTTGTTTTATGTGTTGTTATTAGCTGTCGCAATAATAAATGGAAATAAGAACAATGAGCCGAAAGGTCAACATCTCGGTAGATAACTTGCCTGATACACTAAGAGGCCAAATTCACGGGGTGGAAAGTGCAATTGATAATGAAAGTTTAGCACTATTTACAGATAACAAAGATGTTCGCATTTCTATCGAGAATGCAGCTCATGGTTTACGTGCCTATTCAAATACATTTAATCATTACGATTTATGGGGACGTTTTGTTCGATCGGGTCATAAAAAACTTCCATTAGAAGAAGCGCCTAAAAAAACAATCATTACACGTAAAATATCAGAAAAAGTAGATGGTATTTTATACGATGGCGAAATAAAAATAACACCCGCTGTTGTTAGTACCCGCAAAGACGGTGAAGATATTGAATACCTAGTATGGCCATCAGATAGAGAAGAAAAAGTAGAACGAGCTCTTATCCGTTTAGCCTCAAAAGGTAAAATAGTAAAAATAAATTTTAAGTCCGGTATTCAATATGCCGTTGTTTTTTCGATGAACGAATTAGCACAAGAACTGAAAGCCGTTGGTCAGTCCATGCCATATCCTGCAATTAAAGAATCACTTGAAGCACTTCAAGGGTCAAAACTTTCATTTAAATACTCTGCAACAGATACTAAAAATTCAGATATTGATGATTCATTCTACGAGTCAAATATGAATTTTTTATCGTCTTTGCATTTTAGTGGGAAAAAAGGTCAGGGCGGTAATGTTAAATGTGTTGCCTGTTTAAATGCTTTCGTTCATAACATGATCGATAACTTAGAATATAAAGGTTATTATTTTAACAGTGCACAAGAACTAAAGCGTGGTTTATCACGTTGGATGATGCTGCGTTTGTATCACTTATGGCGCTACGCGGCACCAGGTAAAACATATCATTTTAGATTACTTTCTATTATGGAAAAATATGGTTCGATATACTCAACCGACAACATAACAGAAAACAAATTAAAAGCATTACGTCGTGATATGACAACTACCATGAAAGACCTTATAGAAAAGGGTGCCATTTCAGAATACAGCATTACCAATGTTAAAGACGATAAGACCGGTAATATTATAGATTACACCTATGAAATGCATCCGTCAGATCAGTTTTGTGATGAAATACTTACATTGAATAAGCATAACAAACGTATAGAAATTCAAGGCGGTAAACGCATAGTTGAAAATGCCGTTTTAATAGATGAAGATAAAATAGAAGAAATAGTCGAAAAATAGTTTATTATTTATCTTTGCTATACAAATACTAAAAGGCCACTAAATGTGGCCTTTTTAACATAATTAATTTGTTACTTGTTCAAGGTAAAGCCTATCAACCAGGAAATCATAATCTCGTTTTCGAGGATGACTATCTGGCTTTTCGTAATCTGGTAAAGTTCCTATTTTAACATCGGGCTCTGGGTTTATTAATATAAATGGTAATGCAGCACTAACGTGGTAACGATTTTGTGCAGTGTATCTGATATTTACTTGAGGACTAACTCGAGTAGGGCGTCTTATTCTTAGTTTTTCCTTTTCACCTAAGCTAGCAATCCTCATTTGTTCTTGAGCGACTAGAGATTGCCACTTTTGCTGATCGATCATTCTTGGATTTGTATAACCTGCAGATTTACTCAACATTTCAAGAGCCATCTTTTTAGTGAGGGTTTTAGTTGCATGTTTGTGCATCCATGTAAATCTAACAGAAAAAGGTGATTCACTCTCACTGTGTATTTTTCTGTATGCAGCTAAAGTAATTAAATTTGGTACTGCATTATGAACAGCTTCAAAACGAGCGTCGTTGTTATCAATACTTAGAATACATTCCTTAAATGCTGCTTTAGCTTTATTAACCTGATTAATCCTATCATTGAGTGCCTGTTTATTAGCATTTTTTATAACTAACAAACCAGGGTGCCTTTTAAGTACTCGGCTACTTAACCCTGACTTTGTATACATATCAGTAAATGAATTAAGAATAGCTCGTAGGGCATTATCCCCCGTTAGTTTTGAAACGGGTATACTTTGCGGGACATTATTTTCTTCACTAGTAAGAACCTCAGGCAATTTATAGTATTCAGCTTTTGAGTATTCACATTGTTTGAGTTCATCAATTAACAATGAGGTTAGCTCACTCATTAAATCAAACTGACTTCTTATTTTTATTTTAGAGACCATCACACACCAAGAACACATCTTACTTTAATCAGAAATGATACTAACCTTTTGCTTTGATCGCTAGATCTTTATAAATTTATTGTTGCAGAGATAAACATTAATTAAAGTTTATGTATGATGTGTTCTTTGCTGTTTAGCATATAAGCTCTTATTTATATTAGATATTATTAATGTTATAGGTGGGCCGCTTAAACTTGGTTGTGCTCTATTAGCATATATAAGTATAAATACAATCCTCATGATTATAATTTTTAAATTTAACTGTAAAGTTTAGAATACAATTGACGCAAATTAAGTATGATGTGTTCCTTCTTATTCTGTATATAATATCTGGTATTAAGCTTAGTGTTCTCGAACTCTTTGAAATTAACATTTATAGGTGTAATTAACTGATAATAAATGGTTTTAATATTAGTTTGATTAAGCTAATTTATGAAATATACACATATGGAAAGTTGTTAATTGGTGTTTATAACTAGCCCATAACAAAATAATTAGTAAATAGTGAATTTAGTACTTGAACAGAGGTACGTGCATACGTTAATTTCAGTACATCAGGTAAAGTAGGAATGAGGAAAGAATATGCAATCGTGGAACCCAAATAGCTGGAGAGAGCTGCCAATACTGCAGCAGCCACAATACCCAGATCAAGACGTGTTAAAATCTGTTGAAGGCCAATTAAAAACTGCACCCCCATTAGTTTTTGCAGAAGAAACTCGTAGTTTATTTAAGCAACTTGAAGATGTGTGTGAAGGCCGTGCATTTTTACTTCAAGGTGGCGACTGTGCAGAATCGTTTAGTGATTTTAATGCAGCAAACATTCGCGACACATTTAAAACAATTTTACAAATGGCTGTAGTTTTAACCTACGGCGGTAAATGCCCAGTTGTAAAAATTGCCCGTATGGCTGGACAGTATGCAAAACCACGTTCTGCTGATTTAGAAACCATTGACGGTGTTTCACTTCCATCATACCGTGGCGACATAATTAACAACATAGACTTCACAGCTGAAGCCCGCATCCCCGATCCGCAACGTTTAATGACTGCTTACCACCATAGTGCAGCTACATTAAACTTACTACGTGCATTTGCACAAGGTGGCCTTGCAGATTTACACCAGGTCAATCGCTGGAACATGGGGTTTGTAGCCGCCAATCCTCAAAAGCAAAAGTACCAACAGCTTGCTGATAAAATTCAAGACGCATTAGAGTTTATGGAAGTGTGTGGTATTAATTCTACTATAGCACCAAGCCTTAAAGAGACAGATCTCTACACATCTCACGAAGCATTGTTATTGGGCTATGAAGAAGCACTAACACGACGCGATCACTTATCAGGCGACTGGTATGACTGTTCAGCGCATTTTGTTTGGATCGGTGAGCGCACACGTCAATTAGACCACGCACACATTGAGTTTTTTAAAGGAATTAAAAACCCAATTGGTGTAAAAGTAGGTCCTGGTATGGACCCAGATGAATTAATCCGCCTAATTGATGCATTAAATCCTGACAATATTCCAGGACGATTAACCTTAATTACACGCATGGGTGCAGATGTACTGCCAGAGAAACTACCAGCACTCGTACGTAAAGTACAACAAGAAGGGCGTAAGGTAATTTGGAGTTCAGACCCAATGCATGGCAATACTGAAAAAGCGACCTCTGGATACAAAACGCGTAATTTCGACAATATAATGCGCGAAATCAGCCAGTTTTTCTCTGTTCACAAAGCAGAAGGTTCATATGCAGGTGGCGTTCATCTAGAAATGACAGGTCAGCACGTTACAGAGTGTACCGGCGGAGCGTATGGTCTATCAGACGACGATTTAGCACAACGTTACAAAACACAGTGTGACCCACGTCTTAATGCAGACCAAGTATTAGAGCTAGGATTTTTAGTTGCTGATTTATTAAAAGACGCACGTAAATAAAGACTCTTACATATAAAAAAAGCCGCTTAACAGCGGCTTTTTTGTGGCGTAAATATTTAACTAAGTTAGTACTTACGACGTTCTAAATCCGTATCCATCAATATTTTTGCAGAAATTTCTTCAACAGAATGATGGGTTGAATTGAAGTAAGCAATTTTATGACGCTTGTAAAGCATTTCAACCTCACGTACTTCAATACGACACTGCCTTATAGATGCATATTTAGAGTTGGCCATGCGTCGATGCCTAATTGCAGCAAGTCTCTCTGGGTCAATAGTTAAACCAAACAATTTATGTTTATAAGGTACTAAACATTTCGGCAAGCCTTCGCTTTCTAAATCTTCTTCGGTAATAGGGTAGTTTGCTGCTTTAATGCCATATTGCAACGCTAAATATAAGCTCGTTGGGGTTTTACCACTTCGGCTCACACCTATTAAAATAATATCAGCCTCAGAAAAGTTTTTGATATTGCCGCCGTCGTCATTCATTAAAGCATAATTCACCGCGTCTATTCTAAAGTCATAACTTTTTTCATGTATAGAGTGTGTACGATGCATTTTTGGTACAGGTGCCACCTGTAATTCTTTTTCAATTTTTTCGCTATACGTGGTCAAAAAATCATATGGGATAGCATCCGCTGACTTTATGATTTCGCTCAAACTATGATTAACAAATGTAAAAAACACAAAGGGCTTTTCACCCGTTTTAGCAGCTGTTGCATTTATTAACGCTTTAATTTCGTGTGCTTTTTCTTCTGTTTCTACGAAAGGAATAGTTTTGTGATTAAAATCGATTGGAAACAAAGATAACGTTGCATGCCCAAACACTTCTGATGTAATTGCTGTTCCATCAGATATATAAAATGCAGTTCTCATAATTAACCTTTTTGTTACTTTTAATCCCTAAAATGGGTTACTCACGGTTTACGCGAGGACTGTTGCCAGTGTAGAATGAAGGTGGCCTTTATAAAAGGTTTTCTTTCTTAACTCTCACAGTTTCAACTACAATTTGTTTTTTGGAGAAAGACCCGTGCAAGAATACGTTCTCTGGTATCAAGAGCTTGGTATGCAAGATGTTCCTCGAGTTGGCGGTAAAAACGCCTCTCTTGGTGAAATGATCTCTAACCTAGCTAACGCTGGTGTACAAGTACCGGGTGGTTTCGCAACAACCGCCGATGCTTTTAATGAGTTTTTAGATCAATCAGGACTCAATGCCAAAATTCATGACATCCTAGATACACTCGATGTTGATGATGTAAATACACTCGCCAAAGTAGGTGCCGATATCCGCCAATGGATAATCGATACACCATTCCAACCAAATTTAGACCAAGCCATTCGCGATGCATACAGCCAACTTCATGGTGATACATCAGCTGATGTGTCATTTGCTGTACGTTCATCAGCAACCGCAGAGGATATGCCAGACGCATCTTTTGCAGGCCAACAAGAAACATTTTTAAATGTTGTTGGTATCGATTCGGTTATGGTTGCTATAAAGCATGTATTTGCATCTTTGTTTAACGACCGCGCAATTTCTTATCGTGTTCACCAAGGTTACGATCATCGTGGTGTTGCATTATCTGCAGGCATACAGCGTATGGTACGCTCTGATAAATCAGCATCTGGCGTTATGTTCAGTATCGACACTGAATCTGGCTTTGAAGATGTTGTATTTGTAACCTCAAGCTACGGTTTAGGTGAAATGGTTGTGCAGGGTGCTGTTAACCCAGACGAATTTTATGTACATAAACCAACATTACTGAAAGATAAGCCATCTGTAGTACGTCGTAATATTGGCTCTAAAGCCATTCAAATGATTTATTCAAACGACAAAGCACATGGTAAACAAGTAGAAATAGTTGACGTAAACCCTGAACTTTCTAACAAATTTTCGATTACAGATGAAGAAGTACAAGACCTTGCCAAGCAAGCTGTAATCATCGAAAAACATTACGGTCGTCCTATGGACATCGAATGGGCAAAAGACGGCAACGACGGCAAACTATATATAGTACAAGCTCGTCCAGAAACTGTGCGTTCAAACGAAGATACAAATGTAATGGAGCGTTTTCAGTTAAACGGTTCAAGTAACGTTGTTGTAGAAGGTCGTGCAATTGGTCATAAAATTGGTAGCGGTGTTGTTCGTGTTCTTGACTCGATTGATGAAATGGATCAAGTGCAAGTTGGTGATATTTTAGTCACAGACATGACAGACCCAGACTGGGAACCTATCATGAAGCGTGCAGCAGCGATTGTTACAAATCGTGGTGGCCGCACATGTCACGCAGCAATCATTGCTCGTGAACTGGGTATCCCTGCAGTTGTAGGATGTGGCAATGCAACCGACTTAATCAAAGCTGGTCAAGAAGTCACTGTATCATGTGCCGAAGGCGATACTGGTTTCATTTACGAAGGTATTTTAGACTTTGAAGTGCTTACTTCACGTGTTGACGAAATGCCAAACCTACCAATGAAAGTAATGATGAACGTGGGTAACCCGGACCGCGCATTCGACTTTGCACGTTTGCCACACTCAGGTGTTGGCCTTGCACGTGTTGAATTCATCATCAACCGTATGATTGGCGTGCATCCAAAAGCATTATTAAATTTCGACGCACAAACAGATGCCCTTAAAGAAGAAATAACCGACATGATTGCTGGTTACGATTCACCAGTAGAGTTTTATATTTCAAAACTTGTTGAAGGCATTTCTACGCTAGGTTGTGCGTTTGCTCCCGAGCGAGTAATTGTTCGTATGTCTGATTTTAAGTCGAACGAATACGCTAACTTAGTGGGCGGGCAACAATACGAACCTGAAGAAGAAAACCCAATGATCGGTTTTCGTGGTGCAGCGCGTTATATATCTGAAGACTTTCGCGACTGTTTTGCACTAGAGTGTGAGGCAATCCAGCGTGTACGCAATACTATGGACATGACTAACATTGAGATCATGATTCCTTTCGTACGTACACTTGAAGAAGGTAAACGCGTAATTGAATTACTAGAAGAGCATGGCCTAAAACGTGGCGAAAATGGTCTTAAAGTAATTATGATGTGTGAGCTGCCGTCAAATGCATTACTTGCCGAAGAGTTTTTAGAGCACTTTGACGGTTTTTCAATTGGATCTAACGATTTAACACAGTTAACACTAGGTTTAGACCGAGATTCTGGTTTAATTGCTCATTTGTTTGACGAGCGTGACCCAGCAATTAAAAAGCTTCTTTCTATGGCAATTCAAACAGCCAAAGCAAAAGGAAAGTATGTAGGCATTTGTGGACAAGGTCCTTCAGATCACGAAGACTTTGCTGCATGGTTAGTTGACCAAGGTATAGACTCTGTATCATTAAACCCAGATACAGTAATCGAAACTTGGTTATACTTAGCTAAAAAATTAGCTAAGTAACCTGTTATAGCTATGTAAAAGCCAGCATATATTGCTGGCTTTTTGTTGGTCAATTTATTTTAACTGCGTGCTAATTTTTTATCTAAATACTGACAAGATTTAGTCAGTGCTTTTTGACAAAGGGTCAAATAATAACGCGCTTTTGGGTAATAAAACGAATAACACAATAAACCAGCCATAAAAAATATAAGTGATGGACCAGGTACAACCGCAAATATTAATCCTAATAAAATAAATAACGCACCCATGATCTGTAATACAATTTTTTTCATATAAATGACCTCTCATGTAGTTAACTTGATTATAATTACAGCAGCGCTTAAATCGACTAAAAGAGTGTTACAAACTGTAAATTCTTCAATTTCTATTAGCAATCAGCATGATATAATTAACCAAATATCTAAAAGTATGCCGTTATGATCGCAACAATTACTCAGCAAGATGCCGCGTCAGACCTTGTCGCAAATTACCTAAATACATTACAAAAGCAAGGCTTTACCGGTGATACCGATGCAAGTTATGCAACACGTATTACCGCTTCAACCGATAACAGTATTTACCAGCAATTGCCTCAAGGTGTCATTTTTCCCAAAAATGAAAAAGACATTCAACTTGCTTTGCAAACTGCATCACGGGACCCTTTTTTATCATTAACATTTGGACCGCGCGGTGGTGGAACTGGCACTAATGGTCAGTCTTTAACACCAGGTATCGTTGTTGATTTATCCCGCTACATGCGTGAAATTCTCGAAATTAATGTCGAAGAAGGGTGGGTTCGGGTTCAAACTGGCGTAATAAAAGATCAGCTAAATGACTTTTTAAGGCCTTATGGATTTTTCTTTTCTCCCGACTTATCTACCAGTAATCGTGCAACTATAGGCGGTATGATCAGCACCGATGCTTCAGGGCAAGGTTCACTTGTTTACGGTAAAACAAGCGATCATGTTTTAGGCCTTACAACCTATTTAGTAGACGGTACACCAATGAGTACCGCTCCAATAAACGTCGAAAAAGCAAAAATAATTGCAGAGCAAGACACGCTAGTTGGCACAATATATAAAACTGTACTTAATATAGCCATCGATGAACGTGATGCTATTTTAAATAAGTTTCCACGGTTAAATCGTTTTTTAACCGGCTATGACTTAGAGCACGTCCTAAGTGATGACTTACTTACTTTTGATATGAGCCGTTTAATAACAGGTTCAGAAGGTTCACTAGGTATTGTCACCGAGGCAAAATTAAACCTTACACCGATTGCCGAATTTAAAACACTTATAAATATTAAATACGATAGCTTTGATTCAGCACTTCGACACTCTCCATTTTTAGTTGATGCCCGTGCAACTTCAGTTGAAACTGTCGATAGCAAAGTATTAAACCTTGCTCGCGAAGATATCATTTGGCATTCAGTATCGGACTTAATAACCGATGTACCAAATAAAGATATGCAAGGGCTCAACATGGTTGAGTTTAATGCAGTATCACCCGACGATATAAAAGACAAAGTAGACACGCTTTGTACATTGTTAGATGAATGTGTAGCCAATCAAACCAATGGTGTAATAGGCTACCAGCTAACAAATGATAAAAGTGACATTTTAAAAATTTACGCAATGCGTAAAAAGTCAGTTGGTTTACTTGGAAACGTAAAAGGCAGCCAAAAGCCATTGGCCTTTGCAGAAGATACTGCAGTACCGCCTGAAAATTTAGCCGACTATATAGTTGAGTTTAGAGCCTTACTCGACAGTCATAATTTACAATATGGTATGTTTGGCCATGTTGATGCCGGTGTTTTACATGTAAGACCCGCACTGGATATGTGCGATCCTGAACAAGAAAAACTTTTACGTACCATTTCAGATGAAGTGGTTAAACTCACAGCCAAGTACGGCGGTTTAATGTGGGGCGAACATGGTAAAGGCTACCGCAGTGAATATGGACCTGAGTTTTTTGGTGAACATTTATTTACCCAACTGCGCATAATCAAAACAGCGTTCGACCCATATAACCGAATAAACCCAGGGAAAATATGCACACCTATCGCTGTCTCTTATACACATCTCCGAGCCCACGAGACTCC
>OJDI01000461.1_pt1 | contig 16289 bp, 17 predicted proteins | sample 1592601 | NCBI WGS metagenome assembly OJDI01 (sample SAMN05416845, study PRJEB24817) | seawater metagenome | isolation source: Sea water | place: Canada:Atlantic | collected 2013-07 | reverse complement strand
AAAAGCATCGATGTGATGGCCGACAACCAGATCCTGGTCCTCCGTGCAAAAAAATTACTGGAATGCCATCAGGGTTGCCGCATTGCTCAACATAAAGTTGATGTGTTTGTGCTGTGGTTTCATTGATTATTGCTGCATTAGCAACGCTGAGATAGTAATGCTGAAAAGGCTCAATGGCTGGATAGAGAGATAACATTAACATAAACCCTAAATTCTATAAGCTTTGACGTATTCGGAACTAGTATCGGACCATACTAATTCGGTAAGTACTTTGACTCAATGTTTAAAGTAAATCAGTTAAGGATAGTGATTAAAGTGTTAGCTTATAATAAAAGAGCTAGGAAAAGCAGTAAGTGCTTCTAAAATTCATGGTTAATCTATATTAGCTAAAGACTAAATCCATATAAACTTCAATTAACAAACGCTTTTTTGTAGCCCCAAAGATGAGATACTTAACTACCATTCTCGCAACTGCTGCATTTCTTTCAATCGCCCACGTTGCATCATTAACGCTTCAAACAGATCATCGATTGATGTATTAGCTGAATTTAATCCCGGTAAGGCGATATTCCCTTCGGCAAAAAATCTTTTCATTTGTTGTATCTGCGCGTCATTATTTAGTGTTGGAATTTCTGGCGTTGGCATGAGGCCATTTATACTTATTGCGTAACCCACTGAAGCTTCTCGTATTTCATTTTTGCTGTATTGTTCATTTGTATTTGCTTGATTAGTTTGAGCTGATGCCGTTAAACTTTGGTTTAAAACAGCTGCGTTGGTGTTGTTGTCTAACCAAGCTACTTGCCACCAGTGCTGAATTCTTTCTTTCGATTGTTTTAACTTCTGCTCTGTCGGCAAGCGGTCACTTTTCTGATTATTTACTTGGCTATCGGTTGGCAGTAAATTCCATAAGTCGTTATTAGGCCAACGAGCGAATGGCATGCTGTGGTCAATATCGTAACTTTGCATTAATGATTTTTCTGACCATACACAACGTATTTGCTCAGACTTAGGTAAACTTGTTTTAAGCTCTTCAAAACGTTTACGCACTTCGGTTGTAGTGCGTTTTGGCTCTTCCCAATTTAGGGCTTGGTATAAGTGATACTGTTGTTCTGGGGCTGAATACTTAGCATTACCTGAATAACTTGCCATGGTTTTAACCCATTCGCTGACCAATACAGGTTCAATCCAGCAAGCATAACGATTGAATGCTAGCCAAGTAGATTCAGGCAGAGAGAACTCGCCCCATTGTTCAAGTGTTTGTAAATCAAGGAAGATACTGTCTTTTGCTTTTACAGTTTTACTGGCAACTTCAAATACCGTTTGAGTACTATTGGCTGCTTGATTTGGAAAGGTAATGTAGCGACAAGGCATAGTTTTAATATTGCTCACCGCTGCTGAAATAGTTTTATGTAGTGAAATAGCGTCTTCACCGGTAAACAAGTTGCCAATACGGTAATCTGAAGCGGCTCTGTGCGTTAACTTATGCCAGCCATTATCTTTCATAAAACCCATGTTAGGATCAGCACCTGGTCTTTGGAATATACTATGTTTATCAATTAAATCTTTGTATTGATGACACCAATAAAGCGCGACTAAGCCAACAGGTAAAATAACGCGATCGCCAAATGGAGAAGTTTCTCTTCTAAGGACTGCACCGGGGTGGCCATCAGCAATGCGTAGTAAAACTCTTAATAAAGCTAATTTATGTGTTGCTGATTTTCCGTCATTAAGTGCCACATGTCGGATAAATGGAAATGCGCCAGTACCATCGTCTGGCATTTGCAATACAACCGTTTGCCATGAAACGTGATTTCGGCCTAATTTGTCTTCCTCTTTTGGGGTTTCTAGCTTGGTAAACAGCCCAACTTCGGCAGCTAAACGTATTAATTCATCAACACATACATTGTGCATTTTACGTTGTTTTATCTCTTCATCGGTTTGCCCATGGCGCAGAGAAATAACTAACTTACCGCCCGGCTTAAGCAAGTTGGCAAGTTTACGAATAGCACGCGCACGTTCACTTGGTGGAACATGCATCCAAACAGCGCTTAAAAGTATTAGATCAAAGCTGATTTCTTGTTTAGTTAAATGGCTTAATGACGGTAGTGAATCTTCTAGCCACTTTACGTTTAAACCTGAAGTTTGAAGTGCTCCAATTTCTGCCAGTGTTTTTGCAGGTTCTACGGCAAATATTTGAATATTGTTTTTATCACCATGGGTTGAAGCGGCTAATTCAGCAATATGCTTTGCATCACGACCAGCTCCAGCACCTAAATCAAGAATACGGGCATTAGGATTTGCTATAACAATAGGTAAAAACTGTGACCAACTTTGGTGAACCTCATCAAAGGTTTTTGAGAGATACTGTTTAGCTAGTTCATCAGCATTGTCGTTATAAAACTGTGGCATCGATTACAACATCCTATATACATGCAGCGCATGTAACTTCATCCATGCTGCGTTTGTTAGCTTATAGTAAGTGCTAACAATGCAGGGTTTAACTTAGGTAACTGAATTTAAAATCATATTTTCAATCAGTTTATGTAATTTCCATAATGCTCTATTTATTTTTTATTGTCTGTAACTATTTGTACAACAATATGATTTTTTATAAAGAGGTATTTTGAACAAATAAAAAGGTATAGCACTAGAAGAGTTGCTATACCTTTATTTTAAGAGGCTTTGCTAGCGGTATAGCTAAAAATAGGCTATTTGAAATGTTATTAGTTAGTGCCTATTGTAGAACCGCTATTGTTTATTAAGGTTTATTCTTTTAATTGGTATTCTAATCGACACCAACCTGGTTGGTCTTCTATGGGCTTACACCCTAAAAATTCCCATAGGCCATCTTCTTCTATTTCACGTTTATTGGCTTCACAATGTTCACAGGGTATTTCACGATGCTCAGACATTATTGGCCTCCTTTGCTAGTTTACAAACCAAGTTTCTGTGTGCCTCTATCACTGCAGCATATGTGGGTGAAGCACCATCTAGTTTAGAAATTGCAGAAAAATATAGTTTGGTAGACGATTGTCTTTTTTCAATTGTTTTATCGTTAAGATATTGCTGCCACCTTTGTTTAATTTGGTTTCCAATGCCCCCAACGAGGTTTGCCGCGTTTGCTGAATCTATTACCTGTGGCCATTGTTCATCTTTCAAAGAGGCTGCACATTTAAGTGTATGCAATGCTGATTTTTGCTGTTTGTTTAGTTCATCTTTGTATTCTTTAACGGCATCTCGAGCTTTAGTGTTAAACGCTTGCCTAACAAATCCTTTTGTTGCTAAATGTTTAGCAGCAGTGCCCGTTGCAAAATATTGCCCTACTTGCAAACCATCGGGGTTAAGATCATCAGCATCAGGCACTTTCATGGTGGTATCGATGCTGGCAATTACAGAAGGGTAAACATCAACATCGTTTACATTGCCAAGTGGAATATACGAGGCTTCTATTCGCTTATAACCGATATTAACCGAGGGCTGACTTTGAGTAACGCCAACTTTGAAACCTAGGTTAGTACTTGTACCAAAAAACATCCCTAATTTACTGCCAGTTAACTCCTTCTCATCATCAGTATTTTCACTATAAGTGCTTGCTTCATCTACGACTAAATTTGCGGCTTCGCCCGTTGCATAAAGCTGCTGCACTTTCGGCGCAAATAAACCACCATCGGTTTTTATTGATGACACCACAGGAGGCAAGGCACCATTGCTATATACAGGTGCAAAATATCCTTCTACTCGGTCATATCCCACGGTAATTTCAGCCGGCGTCGTTTCAACATCGGCAATACTTAGTGAAGATTTGGTGACGAAAACGACTTTGTCTGTTGTTGTACAGGCAGCAGTTAAACAACTTAGTATTAAAACAATAGCTGATTTTCTACTCGCTTTTATTTTTATCATCTTCCTTTCCATTACCTTGTTCATTAATTAGTACAAGGGCATCGTTCTTGATGGAGGTAGTTGATTCTTTGTTGTAGCCGACACTTACTCCTGAGTACAGCGGTCCGTTACTAAGCAAAATGCCAACATTCGTAACTTCAATTTTATCTCCTGCTTTAAGTTTATCGTTTTCAACGCCCTGCATAGTTATATTCATAAAACCGACCATATTATGGTTGCCTTCACTATCAATATAACTAATAGCGCAGCCCGACATAACAAACATTAAAATCAGATAAACACTTAATTTAAGTAACTTGCTAACAAACTGCATGTAGACATATTCCTAATAAAGACAACCAGTGATTTGAAGTGCTTTAATTAGAATAGTAAATATCGCCAAATTCGCAAAAACATTACTATTGAATACTTCTTTTAGCTTTTATAAACACGGGGGGTAGTATTAATTATCATTACTATTATTGAGCACTTTAGTTGTGCAATGTTATGAGCATAGTCGTAAGATTAAATAGAAATAACATTATCAAAATATCAACCAAGACAAGGTATTTATGGGATATTCTATTAACGCTGTGCTAAAGTCATACCCATAAATCGACCTAATGTTAAGTACTTACAAATAACTTTATATCTAAAACTATAATAAAATACCGAAACGTAAGGTTACCTAACTAATAAAACTCAACAAGTTGTTTTACATGGATAAAATGAATCAAAACTCTTCTGCTCAATCTTCTACTGACCAAGCGACTATTCTTTGGCACGATTAATTACAAAGACAAATAAAGCATTGTTTTAATTGGCTTTAATATAGCGCCATATTTTTTTGATGCACTTTTTGATGCACAACAATAAATTTAGCAGCTGTTTTGGAAAATATGCTACAGAGTTTAATAGGAAGTTAATATAATCATTTTTAGCTTCATGGCTCGATTACTAACATTTTATCAGCATCCGCTTTTGTTATTAGCTTAACTTCTAAATCATTCCCTTTTGTTTTCCTTTATTCATATAGTCAGAGTTTTCAAATAGGGCTACTTTTTTATTTTCCATAATTAACTTCTTGACCTTAGGTTTATTTTTTGTTTATTTTTTGTTGAAATAAATTAAAAGAGTTTAAAGAATTTTATTGTTTAGATTTTAGCAAAAAAATAAATAGCAAATATATAACTTACCATGCGTTTGATTGGCTAATTAGGCCCAAATCAATCTCAATAACTTAACTTTCATGTTAATGGCTTATTCGCTTACAAAAAAGGAATTAAACGGGGGTAAAACACGAATTGCTTTTACGTCAGATGCTTTTCTTTGGCCTACCAGCATGCCCTGGCGAAACACGTCGACCTATTACACGTTCAATTTGGTTTTTAAATCGCTCTGATCCCAATACAAAATTTCCGTTTGTGCTCAAGCGTATATCTTTAATAACTTGAATAGAGAGTACATTTTTGAATAATTGGCGATAAGCAAATGCTCTTTCACTGCTGGTACTTGCCAAACTAATATATAAATAGTGAGGTGTGATCATTGAATTTTTCTCACCATGGGCGTTATATCTGTAACTGCTCCACGGGTATTTTTCAGGCATATCTACCATATTTGCTCTTACGGGGTTTAGTTCTATGTATTTATAACAGCTCATAACATAATGCTCATCTTGAGCAAGGCAAGATTTAAAACGCCCCTCCCATAATGTGCCACTACGGCGATAAGTTCGATTAATATATTGAACATAGCGTTGACCTAAACGTTTCATTAGTTGACTCAATGCAGTAGCGCTTGGTGGTGTTATAAGTAAGTGTACATGGTTGGTCATTAACACATAGCAGTGTACCAAGCAGCCATATTCATTAGCATATTCTTCAAGCCAATTTAGATAATATTGATAATCTTGTTCGCAGAAAAAACACACATCACGGTTATTACCACGCTGAATAATATGATGGGGGATGTTAGGGAGTGAAATTCTGGCTCTTCTTGGCATGACAGGCTTCCTTGCGCTGTATTAATAATAGATAAACCATAGCACATGAACAGTTGTATTTAGTTATTAATACTCAGGAAATGCTTTTGCATTTAACACATTATCCAGCTCAATTAACAAACAGAAAGCTAATTAACCGTGGTCTGTCCCCTATTTACTTATTAAATGAATATATCATTGGGGTGCAGATTAAAAGTTGATTATAGACAATAAAACTCCTTCATTCCGGGGCTTAATTACAACTAATACAGCTCTTTATTGATCAGCTTATGTTTTGGCAACAAACTTAATCTTCAGCTTAAAACCGCCTCCACGCCTTGATAACAAAACACAGGCGAGGAGTAGTTTTTTAAGTATTATAAGTCCTTTATTTTGCTTATTTAACTAGCCTTTAAAGTCATTTAGCTAACTAATTGCAATTAAATCTCTATTTTCTCTTGCAAATTTATCCATTAGACCGTCATTTCCGAAGTTTTTCTGGAATGAATAATCTTCTGCACTTATGAAAACACATAAAAGCAGTTCGTAGGCTTCGTCACTAAGTGAATTGAAATTACCTAAATCTGATAAAATATTTGATACTGCTGCGGGTAACAAAAGAACTCCTACCTTGTCGTTTTTTATTAAATAATCATTATTAAAACGCACCGTATCCCTCACTTTAAATCCTTTACTTTTATCAGCATTTTCAAGTTCTGAAATCAAATAAGCAATAGATTCAGGATCTCCATCGGTTACAGTCATAAATAGCTTATTTGAATTAGTAGGGAGATTAAATACTATGTATATCTCCTCACTAACATTAAGCTTTACATATGCTGTATATTCAGTTCCCGTCCCACTGTCAAAATTTAATAACTTCGCCTTGTCCGTAGCTAGCTCAAGCTCTAAAACATTGTTAATAATATGCGCATGTTCTTGTTCGTATGTTTGATTGGTCATATTTACATCTTATCTAATTTATCTTTTACGTGGCTACTTGGGTTAGGTGGAACCCACTTGCCATCGCCTGTTGTTTTGCTTGGCATTTTGGTTCCTTTTCCTCCTGAGCCTCTATTACAGCTCGTACACGAGTTAACAATGTTTTCAGATTTATTTAAAGTATCTTTCGCTTGAGCTTTGGTCATTTCCCCACCATTGACTTTCTTCTTACCCTCGTTTAATGGTATGAAATGATCTCCTTCATTGGCATTTTGAGCACCACAGTATTCACATGTGCCACTTGATCTATTTTGTGCTTCAGCCTTTCCTTCTTTAAAGTTTCCACCTCTTAATTCTCTTGTACTACTGATTTGTTCTTGCGAACCTATATCTGCCGTAGACTCTGGTTTTGAACCACTAGCTGATTGACTACTCTCAGCACCATTTCCTTTAGAGCCACCATCAGTTTTCGATACATTATCAGGCTTTTGAACATTAGATGTATCAGTCTTTTTGGATGCTTGACGTACATCGGCAATCTTATCAACTCCAGCTCTTGTAAACTTACTTGCTCCCGCAGGCACAAACGGAATAGCCGCTGCGGCAGCGTCAAGAGCCATATCAGTTAATCCTTCTGATACCATTGCATCATTGCCCGTCACCGCACCATATACTACCTTACCAGCATCATAGATTACATTACCAACATCCCACACTGTTTCCCAAATGTAACCTGTTGGATCAGTCCCACTTAAGGGGTTATTCATACCATAGCTATATGGATTAAGTGCCTGACTATTACCAGGAGACATGATAAACGGATCGACACTCAAGAAACGCCCAAGGTTATAATCATACACCCGCCCGTTCATATGAATAAACTCAACTTCATCGAGATGCTCATGATCAGTGAACCCACGCCTAGTCGTATTATCATTATATTGACCTAACACTGCACCGTAACTACTTGTGCTCGACAAATTACCATTGCTTTGTCTTGGTTTGCCGAAAGGGTCAAAGTTTCGATACGTCAAGTTATTACCATACTGATCACTGATGGTTGTTGTACTACCTAATCGATCTTTAAAAGTGAATTTTAAGCCTTCATCAGATGATAGAATGGCCACATCGCTAATATAACTAGTGTGCTTTTTAACTCCATTCGTTGTTTCAACTTCATATAGCTTGTCAATATAATGGGTGGTGGTGGTTATGCCACTTTTAGTTCGTACTTGTTTATAGCGAGCATTATCTGCGCCATAGTACAAGTTAACAGAGTAAAAAGGGTCAGAGCCGTTTTAAGTTATCATAAATCGTTAAATGACATTAAAATACAATGGCTTAATTTAGCTTCGACAGACTTAAAGACCCTGAGTCAGAGGAGAGAAAAGGTTAAAACGGCTCTGACCCCTTTATTCCCCTGGGCATTTTATATCTGCCCATGCCTGTGTGCTTGATAACAAGACAAAGGCGAGGAGGAGGTTTTTGATCATAGTATTCCCTTAGCTAATTTATTTGATAGCATCATTCATACTAGGAATGAATATTTCTACCTCATCTGAGCCTTTATATAGCGAAAGTAAAAGTTCGGACATATAAAACTCATCAGAATAATCTCTAATAAATATTGACTCGATTTCACCTTCTGACATGTAAAAAACGTCAACCTTAAAGCCCTCTCCGCTGTACGAATCAGAGTCATGTGATAAAGCCATCTCAAACTCATTATTGAGCTTTTGTACAACATCATTATTCATGTGTTTTTTACTATCAAATTCCCAGCCAATATCAGTTAGTTCTTTCGTAGCTGAAATTGGAATTATGAAGAGAGACTTATACTTTTTCTTTATTTTCATTTTTTCTTTTCCCAAATTTCAACAGGTATTTTATCTACTTTAGCTTTTTTGGCTGCTGCTGTACGGTGATGACCATCTTGTAATTCTAACTTACCTGTTTTCGAGTTTTTGACCGCAGAGACAGGATCATCTCCTTTTTTAGGTTTGAATCCATCTTTTTTCATTGCCTTAGCGTATTTTTTCACTTTAGAGCCTGACATATCTGATTTGCTTTGAGTCGGCACTAAATTGTTTGGATCAACCATTTCTGTTTTTGAAGTCCAGCCATCTCCACCTTCTTTATTGATACTATTTTGATTACCAATATCAGCCGTAGACTCTGGTTTAGAGCCACTAGCTGATTGGCCATTCTCAGCCCCATTTCCTTTAGAACCACCATCAGTTTTTGAAGCACTATCAGATTTTTGAACATTAGGCGTATCAGTCTTCTTCGATGCCTTTCTGACATCCGCTATCTTCTCTGCACCTTCGCCAATACCTCTTCCTATTTTACTGGCTCCCGCTGGCACAAAAGGTATCATGACAGCAGCGGCATCAAGCGCCATGTCCGTTAGACCCTCAGATACCATATTATCATTGCCACTGAATAGGCCATAACCTACTTTTCCAGCATCATAGATAACATTAGCTACATCCCAGACTGTTTCAATAACATAACCCGTTGGGTCAGTTCCTGCTAAGGGGTTATTCATAATATAGCTGTAAGGATTGATCCCTTGGCTATTGCCAACAAACTGTATAAAGGGATCAACACTCAAGAAACGACCAAGGTTGTAATCATAGACCCGCCCGTTCATATGAACGGGGAGACTGTAAGGTTAATACCTCAACAGAAGGAATAAGCTTTTAAAGAACAATTGGTTGCGAACCAGTAATAGGCTATAGTACCCATTATTATGAAATTAAATCAATAGATATAGAGCAAAATTATTGTGGGGTATTTACTACTTAAGAGTGGTATTTTGACTATAGAAATGAAAACCCCAGCTCTAGGCTGGGGCGAATTCTTTAGGTCTTTGCATAAGGTCGTAAACTAATTAGTTCATTGGAACCTTACGCCAACCTTGTGATAAAGTTTATGCCTATTTGACGCTCTCGTCAATATCTAACTACTAAAAAGAAAAGAAGCATCGGATGCCAAGAAGTATAAATTACCGTCCATCTCTGATTGACGAGCTTATCACAAATGAAAGATTAAATAGTTACGCCCCCATATTCAAACATGCGGATGACTTAGAGCTTGTTGGCGCATACCTATGGAATATGCACGTTTGCGCTTCACTTTATCCTCTTCTAACTGCCGCTGAAGTTACTCTCAGAAATTCAATTGATGCTGCATTAACAAATAGTTTAGGACGATTTTGGTGGAGTCGTAGCCGCTTACATTATAGATCATTTGGACAAGGCGGAAATGAGCCTTTTGCTGTTTCAGCACTTAAAAATAACTTTTCTAAAGCCGCAAATCAGGTTAGGCGTGATAAGCGAGATCGTTATAGCATTCGTAATGCAAGGCCAACACACCACGAAGTAATAGCAAAAACAGAGTTTTCAACATGGGAATTCATTCTAGATCATGAATTCATGGGGCCAAATTTAATCTGGCCTGCACACCTAGGTTCTGTTTTTCGTGGCACTTGGCCCACATCAAGAGCTTCAAACATGCTTTCATCGACTAAAGATTTGGTAAAAACGGTTAGAGAGTTTAGAAATAGAGTTTCACATCATGAGCCTGTTTGGAAGCGCTTTGGTGTTAGAGATGAAGCAGAAGCAATTGCTCACCTTCACGAAAAAATAGGCAAAATTAAACAACTAGTGTCTTTGATATCGCCAGAAAAAGAGCAGTTAATATTAAAAAATGGATTGCTTTCGAATGCTGAAAGAATGTGTTCAATCAGTGAACTTCGTAGGTTCCAGCATAATATTGAAACGCATAAAGTTAAGTCTATTTCGAAACTTTCAAAATTATCCAAGCAGGCCAACGATGACAACTCAACGAAGAAAATTACTCTTTATAAATACGGCAAGACTCAATTTCTTCTTCAGCCCATTTAGTAATAAATAGTAAATTTTAGCTTTCATTATCCCTAAGAGGATGATTACGCGATATGTACAAATTAGGATTTTGCACCGCAGGGTGGAACTTCTGATAATCCTCACTCATCTTCTTAACAGCAATATGCGTATAGCCTTGTGTAGTTACAACACTAGCATGACCTAGTATCTTTTGAGTCGTTAATAAGTCAGCGCCATTATCGAGTAAAGTTGTCGCTGTGGTATGACGATATAGATTGCTAGCACCGGGCTTTGATACACCCGCTCTACGCTTGTATTTATTCACTAATGCTGTGATTTGACTACCGTTAAAAGGCAAACCTCGGTTATCCAGAAACAGATAGTCGCCCGACATAAAGTTAACAAACTTAGGGCGGATCTTGTCTTTGTAATACAGTACTGCATCAAGTGCTTCTTTAGCGATAGGAACAATTCTGTCCTGACCACCTTTGCCATTGGGTACAAACAGCAACAACGCTTCTTTGTTGATACCATTTATCTTTAATTTGGCAACATCACCACGCCTAAACCCACACGCAAATAGTGCTGCAAGTATCGCATTATCTCGCAAGCCTTTATCACCATGATAAGCCGTTTGATTGGCTATCGCTGCTACCTCATCTGATTGCAATATGACTTGGGTGATTGTTTTGTCAGCTTTTGGGGTTTTGACTTTATCAGACAAATTATCTTTTAAATATTCATTCTCATATAGATACAGACAAAATATACGAACAGCGGTAATTTTATTACGTCTTGTTCTTTTGCATATTAGGCGCTTGGTTTGCGGATTTCGATAACCGTGAAGGAACTTAATAAACGCCAAAATTCCTTCACGCGTTAAGTCAGATACATTAAAACCAACATGCACTAAATACCACCGAACAAACAATTGAAGGTTACAGCGTTTACCTTCAATTGTGCGCTAGCTTTGCTCCTCTAATTGGCAATACTCTAAGTATTGCTCCATTGCTTGGATTAATGGTAAATGCGTGGACATGACATATCGTTATTTTGTTGAGAGCCGTTTAATTCTTTAACCAACAAATTAAAGCGAAGTGATTTAGCCCAGATGCTATTGACGCTTTCACCTGTAAACATATCAAGCTTATTCACTTTAATGCCTACTTGCTGTAATTCTCTGCGCACATGCGCAAAGTATCTATCACCAACAGGTGTGCGTGAAAATGCAATGGTGATTGCTTCAATACCATTTTCCAGCAATTGGTTCACATGCGCCTCGTTGAAATATTTAAAGTCCAACAACGCTATCGCGTTTTGAATCTGAGCGATATATAGACTCATGACATCAAAAGGTGTTTCGCACAAAATAACATGGTTAGATGCACCTAACGCTTGATGATTAAAGAACAGTCCTTCGATATCAGGCTGTACCGTATAATGGGTATCACCACGAACTGCTAACGGATAAGGAGCAATACGCTGACCAAAGCTTGCTATTAACTCACCATTTCCATCAAATATAGGCACAAATATCATACCGCGATAGGTTTCATGACCACTACCTTTTACTAGCTGTAATCGCTGATAAAAACCTCGTACCATGTCACCTTCTGGCGTGTCACGCAATGGTAATATTTCAGCCAATGTTCTATCTGAAAAACCCAATCGAAACTCATCTAAAACGCCAGAGTCATTAAGCCCTAAGCCTAGTGTTAAATATTTTTGTGCTTCCGGCTGTGATAGCAGCGACTTTTGATAATGTTCTAACAGCTTTTCAGACCAAACTTGCTCTGTCTCTGCGCTGACTAAGCTAGATGGACTAAAGCCTTGCCATGCTATATCAGTGGATGGTTGCATTGTTTAGCCCTCCATTTAGAAACTTCATCGATTTTGAATTTAGATGGGTATGACTTAGGGCGAGAGAAAGACGCATATCAAAAATACGCCACTGCCATTCATCCCATAATGCAAAGTCACAGGGGTTAAACGGTAATAACACTTTGCACAACTTGATATTATGATGCTTAGCGAACTCAGCCATTTTGCTCAAATCAAACTGTGGTCCATTAACATCGCAGAAGTAAGCCAACGTATGAATGCTAAGTTGATTTAGCGTAGCGAAGGTTTCTAAACAAATATCGTTACCACGCTCAAAAAAGCCGTAGTGATAGCCATGATTGTCCAATTCAATCGCATCAAGAGGAGCCTCGCAGCGAAGCGCTACAGGGTCAGCCTCTTGTTCTGCAACTGAAGTTATCACCATATCATTGAACTTTAATGGTGTTGATTGAATCGACTCAATGAATGCAGGTGCATGTACACTGTTTAGCGGCTGCAATGACTCAGTTTGTGAAATTATCATAACGTTATCCTTTTAGATTAATGAATGATTGACTCAGGAGGCTCTTTAAAAGGCCAGTAATGAGTCCTATCCACCAAAGATTTTTTTATAACTTCAGGTAATTTTGATTGTTGAGTATCTTTACGCCAATGCTCAGCAGTCATATTAATCACAATAAGCAACGGCTTTTTACGCGCTTTTAAAAATAACGATAGCAGTGACACATCTTCAATAGGCTTGTCTTTAAGTAACCAGTCATGAATCAATAACATATCTACTTTGTTAAGTTCTTTAGTTTTAGTATCGAATTGCTTGGTACTAAACGACACGCGTAAGTCTATAAGTAGCTTATTAAGTGATATAGCCAACGTAGATGTTGCTTTATCCACAAACTCATTAGCAATGGCACTCGCAAACTTTAATTTATCGCTACCATTAACTCCAGTGACCACTTGATGGTCGCCTACACGCGTCCAAGATTTCTTAACCAAGGCTTCAACTTCTGACTGAGCAATCTTAGGCTGTTCACCAAAATCAACATCCGATAACGCAGCACAAGGGTATGGTATATTCGCTTCTTCACGGATCTTTTCCGCTTTTTCATTAGCTTTGTACTGTTCAACAAAATCAATGGCGTATACCAGTACTCCTTCAAGACTTAGTGATTCATAATCTTCCAGCGTTACAAGTGTTGATACTCCTTTCGCAAATGCAGTCATACGATTGGCTCTATAGCGATCTAAAACTTCCTGACTAATGGACATAATTATCTCCGTTGGTTGGGTTATTTGGTGCATTAAACTGATCTAGCAACGCTAGGCAGTCTGCTGTAATTATTGGGTTAGCTAAGTCACTTGAAATAGCTTCAGCTAGCGCTTCAATATCAAATTCATCATGGGAGATGAGATAGTCACAGCAGCCAATAAATAGTGTTAGTTCACTCTCCTCATGCAACGCTTGTATTTTTTTACAAGCTTTACGACCTTGATAGTCAGGCGTAGAAACTCCGTTAAACTGTGCATTAACTAGCGTGACAACTGATGGCGCAATGTCTTTAGCCCAATTAACAAAGTAAGCTTGCGTTTCAACAAAATATTTTTGATATTTCTTAGGCAAGTGAGACGGGTTAATCTCATGAATATCACCACGCTTAAGACGAGTGTGAACACATAACGATTTGCTACCAGACATAACTTCAATCTCTTTTTTACGAATGAGCAAGGTTACATAAGTAATTTTTTCGTCATAAGGGATTGGATAACGCACACCATCGACAATAAAGTTCCATGTAGAAGGCGGTTTAATTTTTCGCACCTTCTCTGGCATTACAAAGCCTTTTTCTGGTAGTTCGCCCAAAGCTGGCAATTCATCTCTTATAAATTTATCCTTTCGAGATTCGTTATCACCCGTCAATACTCTACGGTTTATCTCGTCTTCGTATTTAGCTATTACCTCATTCATTTCTTCCAATGTTTTAAACTTCATTTTCTCTAAGTTAGGAAAAACTTCAGATGTAAATATTTTGACCGAAGCTTCTGCTAGTGCATTGAAGTTTGGCATCTTTTTTGGAATTGGATTTACAATAAAATTAAAATGACGCTTAAAAGCCTGATATGTTTTATTTAGTTTTAAGTCAGGTAACGGACTTGTCACTAATGAGGTTGTATTGTCATGAACAAGGCGAATAGTTTTACCACCTGCCCAATATTGACTGTATTGAATAAAGCCTAGCCACTCACCTGTTGTTTGCGTTGCTGTCGCTCGATACTTTTGAAAGCCAGAGTGTCCAAAACAGCCAACGATGAAATTAGCTTCAAATTCATCATTATCACCATAGGCCAACTTAACCCCTGCAAAATCTACAAAGAAGACCTCTCCGGGGTGATAAGTTTGTGACAGCTTAAGTTGTTTACTACCAGCCTTTTCTGCATCTCGCAGCGCCTTATAAAAGCGGGAAGGTTTCCCCGCTTTTTCAATATATTTCTTTTTATGTTCTTTAAAGGCTGATTTACGAGTATATTTTGATTTTTTTCGATAACTCGCTCTGACTTTTTTTAAATAAAAATCCGCGTCAATCGCAGCTAAATGAGATTCCCTCTTAGGGTGTTCAGGGTGAAATAGAAGCTGTTTTTCTTTGTCATTAAACATCGACAAATATGCCGTAGAAATACCTAGCTCTTCCATCTGCCGTTCATAATTGAGGATAACAGGATGGGTTACGCCAATCACTCGGCCTTTTTCACGAGATGATAGATTATTACGTTCTTTTAGTTCCGCAATAAGATCAATTTGTTCACCCGTAATTGGGTTTGGCATAGTATCCTCCAATTCAGTATTGAAGGCGCGTAGACAAATCATCAAAAAACAAAGAAGTTTTTTGATTTTTCGTTAACATAAACTAAGCTTGAATAGTCGAGCCGAAAATTCGATATTCAAAGTGGGCCTTGAGTGTTAGAGCACTCAGGGCTTTCTTACGTTTGCGCCATTACTTTTCTTGTTTACCGTGTGCATCTTTTGCACTTGCTTGTCGAGCCAAAAACCTTGCAATTTCTGCGGTTAACGCAAATTTTCCGCGTCTGTTTGGTAGGTTAAACAAGGGGATTGGCATGTTATTACGTGCGATTGCCTGCCTAACGGCACTGATGCTGGAATAGTTCAATGCCTTGGTAATATCATGCAATGTTAATATGTGCGAACCATAGGTTGCCCTTAATTCAGCATCAATTTGCGCCATCAAGGTTGCTTCTTCTTCATCACTCATCCAACTTCCCCGTTTAACTTCGTGTGACTTTAAAAGCTAGATTCAAACAATGCAGTTAGCAAAGGGTGTATGTTTTCATCAAAATTAGGGGTATTTTGATGACCGAACTATACTAATTTATTGATTAATAGCGACTTGATAATTTTTGGCTTTAAAATTTTTCAAGGTGAATTTTTAGAAACAACCTAAATGATAAAAATATTTTCAAATGGAAACTTCTGAAAACATTGAATTTTTACATTACAAAAAACTGCCAAAAAGTATAAAGATTTTGGCAACTCAAACGGCTGTGCGAGATTTTATGTTCAAGCACAACCTCAAAACATACGAGCAATTGAAAAAACATATAAAACATCAATTCAAAGAAAGTGATGCCGTATTGAAAAGCGTGGAATATAATTTTTGGCGAAGAAAATTGAAGGGGGAGGTGTTAAACAAATCAAATGGCTTTATGTAGTGGTTTAATGATCTCGGACACAATCTAAGGTGGTATTATTACCACTTACA
>OJDI01000455.1_pt1 | contig 16406 bp, 14 predicted proteins | sample 1592601 | NCBI WGS metagenome assembly OJDI01 (sample SAMN05416845, study PRJEB24817) | seawater metagenome | isolation source: Sea water | place: Canada:Atlantic | collected 2013-07 | reverse complement strand
GACTGCCAGGTAATGAGTGTGTAGGTGAGGGCTTAAATAACGGTACTTTTCCTAATGCTATTGGGCATTTTAGAACTATATGGGGCCAAGAAGTATCTTCTAGCGCTGTTATGGGCTGTATTGATGATGCAAAAACAGGTTCTGATATCTTACAGCTAAAGCGCGCCGTATCTAATCCTTTAACCGTTAGTTCTAACAACAATTACTATATTATTTCAAATTTAAATGAAGCTGAAATTTTTACTGGCGGCGCTATCCCAGTTATACCGAATAGCCAACTTTGGGAATATCAACATCATATTTACTATATTAGAGATGAGGCGCAAGGAAACAATACCGTACCCGTTTTAATGCAAGGTCGCTTGACGACAAATATGACATTTGCTCCTATTATTGACGGTATTGAAAGGATTCGTTTTATGTATGGCATAGATACCGACATACCAGGTAGTGCAGGATACGGAATTGTTGACGCCTTTGTTTCTGCGGAGAACATGACACTCAATCAATGGGATAACGGGAATAATAATAGGATTTTAGCCGTACGAATTTATGTATTGTCTCGTAGTATTCTCCCAGATAGTAAATATACTAATACCAACACTTATAATTTAGGTGATGTTGCCGTTACGTTTAATGATAATTACCGTCGTCTACTCTTTAATTCTACAGTAACTCTATATAATGCGGGGGTCGACTCATGGTAGCTTATAACTATAAGCGTAATGGATTTATAATCCGTCGTAATTTACGTAATCAAACCGGAGTTGTGCTCATTGTAGCGCTTGTTTTTTTGATTGCACTAACGGCTGTTGCTGCTGCATTAATGCAAAACTCAACCACTGATATGAAAATGTCCGGTGCAAGTGAAGAAAAGGTTGTGGCTACACAAGAAGCAATAAGTGCGAGTGATGAAGTGATTTTTCGACAAGTAAATGCTGCAGTTGGAAATAATAAGTTCGCTTTACCTATCGTTCGCTTTAAAGACGATGATTTTAGAAATGTTACTGGCAGTTTAAATATAACAAACACCGGTACTGATACCACGGCAAATATAAATATTGCCAATAATGAACTCGAGTTAGAACCAGATTGCCCCCACTCCAGATCTGCTTCATCAGCTCAAGTATTTACTTGTAATGTTATACGCGTTCAAGTGGTCCGTACGTATGGACGAAAAAACAGCAATGAAGTTGAAGTAAATACAGGCGTTGCTCAGCAACTTTTACGATAACTTTTTGGTGTTTAGCTAAATATTGGAGTTAAAAAAATGAAAAAGATTTTATCTACAAGCCTACTTCTTTTAGTCTCATGTATCTCATTTGGTGAGGATATAGAATTATACATAAGTAATGCGGTAAAGCTTGCTGGCAGTAAAACTCAGGTGCTTATAATTTTTGATAATTCAGGCAGTATGGGAACAACGCTTTCCGTGAAAGAAGATTATGATCCTACAAAAACTTACCCCGCTGTAGGTGGTGATAACTTACTTAACGAACGTTATATCTACTTTAGTAAAGGTGGAGCTGATGGAACTTCCGGTTTACCCGTTCCTGACAGTAACAGTGAGACTCGACGTTTTTTAAAGTCGATTAATAGTTGTGAAACGGCCAAAAACATTTTAGCTGAAAACGGTTTTTATTCTGGTCATATTAGAGAGTATAGCTTTAAAGGCGCATCGGGTAGTTGGAGTGAAATTCCAGATAACAATGGCGCTAATATTAACGTTATTGATTGTGAAGATGATGTATTAAAGTCTGATCCTTCAAATATTGACAGCCTTCCTGATGGTTACCCAATCAATTATGTTGGGACTGAACTTCTTCCTATTTACCATAGCCCAATTAAATTAACTTCTGATGTGGATTGGTCAGGTCAGTTTGTTACGCTTTACTCTGATAATTACTTACGCTGGCACCATGGCGAGAATATTGCGCAAAAATCGACAACTCGCATGGAAATTGCGAAAAAAAGTATATCTAATGTAGTTAAAGCCGCTCCGTCGATTGATTTCGGACTACAGGTTTTTAATTATGACTATGGCGATGCTGCAAATAATGCCAACGGTGGGCGTGTTGCTTTTGGTATTCAACCGATGACAAGTGCCAGTGAAGCTGAATTTTTAGATATAGTAAATAACGAAGTGTCGGCCAGAACTTGGACACCTTTATGTGAATCACTTTATGAAGCGCAACAATATTTTGCGGGAAAAAGTGTCGATTTTGGTAATGATGATGTAAATCTATATAATCGCTTTGGATTTCTTACTTATAGAAAAAATATCCCCCCAAGAGATACTACAATAGAATTATCTGGTAAATATATTAGTCCTTTTTCAAATTGTAGTAGTAAAGCGTTTGTTATCTTAATTACCGATGGCGTACCTTCATATGATAATGGCGCCGATAGTAAAATTGAAGCATTAACAACTATTGATGAAGGCGCAACAGTTAACTTTAGTGGCAGTAAGTTTGGTGGTAATTATCTGGCAGGCCTTGCTGAATGGATGAATGAAAATGATCTCAACACTTCTTTACCTGGCAGACAGACAGTTTCAACCTATACCATTGGTTTTAGTGAAGGTGCACTTGATGCCGCACCATTATTAAAAAGAACAGCAGAGTTAGGTGGTGGAGATTATTATCCAGCTACCGATAGTGCTCAGCTCACCTCGGCATTGTTAAATGCTTTAGAAAGTTTAGAGCCTAGTAATGACAGCTTAACTTCAGCTTCTGTGGCTGCCAACAACTTTGACAGAACCGAAACTTTAAACTCTGTTTATTATGCAATGTTTCAACCTGAAAATGGGCCTCGCTGGCAAGGAAACCTTAAGAAATATAAGGTGGTTGATGGCAATCAAGTGGGTAAGCATGACAAGTTAGCGCTTGATTCGAGTAATGGACATTTCTCTTCAAGTGTAACAAGTTTTTGGTCGCCAGATAACGCTAAAGATGGTGATAAAGTACCTGAAGGCGGCGTGGCTGAAATGTTACGTAATAAAAGTAATCGTGTTATTTACAGTGATATTGGTGCAAGCGGCTCCTTAGAGCTTTTAACTAAAGCGCAAGCGGAAGTATCGTTTGGTGGTAATGTTGCGTTAGCTACAGAAATGGATGTACATGTTGATGATGTTGATGCTTATTTAAACTGGGCAAAAGGGCAAAATGTCGATAATGTAAAACTGTCAGATGGCACTGTGCCGAGTATTCGTCCTGATGTTTTTGCCGACCCTCTGCATTCAAAACCTCTCGTTGTAAATTACGGTGATAGTATTCGAATACTGATAGGGACTAATGCCGGTGTACTTCACATGTTTGAAGATAATGGTGGATCAGTTGATGAAAGTTGGGCTTTTATGCCAAAAGAGTTTTTTAAGAAGATTAAACCGTTACGTCAAAACTACTCTACAGCTGAAAAAGTTTATGGTGTAGATGGCAATATTACATCATATACACAAGATAAAAATGGTGATGGGATCATTAATGGTACTGATAAAGTATGGGTGTTTTTTGGTCTGCGACGTGGTGGCACTTCATACTACGCATTAGACATTAGTGACCCGAGTACGCCAGACAAGCTTTGGCACATTGATGCATCGTCAGCAGGGTTTGATGACTTAGGCCAATCTTGGTCTCAGCCAAAGTTAGGTTACTCTAAAGCAAATATAACAGGTTCCGGAGAAACCGCTGTTGCAGCACCTGTACTATTTTTCGGCGGTGGTTATGATGAAAGTAAAGATGCAGATACACCTGGTGTGACTGACTCAGTAGGTCGTGCTATATATATGATAGATGCTCAATCAGGGACATTACTATGGAGCTTAGCACCAGAAAATGGCAGCACAGCTTTTAGTGGTACTGATAGTATTCCCTCTAGTATAGGAATTTTAGATAGTGATGGAGATGGGTTAACCGATCGCCTGTATACTGGAGATACAGGTGGTAATATTTGGCGTGTAGATATGCCAAGCGCTAATCCCAGCGACACTGAAGATCCATGGACAGTTTTTAAATTAGCAAACTTAGGTGGAACAACAAATAATACTGATTTACGATTTTTCAATGAACCGTCTATTGTGCGGACTTTTATTAGTGAAACTATCGAAACAACCGTTACAGATGAAGATGGTGAAACTCAAACTATCGTGAGTCACCAAGAAAAACCATACGATGCAATACTTATTGGTAGTGGAGATAGGTCAAACCCATTAGGTTCAGACACAAATGATACCTTCTTTATGATTAAAGATGAAAATATTAAGACGAAATCATTTTATAGCTCAGCTGAACCGGCAGCCCCTGCGGCTCTTTTAAAAAGCGATTTGTATAACTATACAAATAACCCTTTTGATCAAACATTAACAACCCAGGCTCGAGAAACATTATCGCTTGCGGTGAGCAATAAGTCTGGCTGGTATATTGATCTTGAGGGCGCAGGTGAAAAAAGTACAGCAGATGCAATTGTTATTAATGGCGTGGCTTTCTTTACAACATTCATTCCCCCTAATTTAGACCCTAATATTGTGCGTTGTGAACAACCTAATGGTACTGGTTTACTATATGGCGTTGATTTAGCGTTAGGTACTGCAGTATATAATTGGAAGAATAATACTGGGGATGGCGACGGAGATGGAGATGGAGACGGCGATGGCGACGAGACTTCAGAAGGTCCTCCTGATGATGCGACAAGAACTACTATTATTAGTGAACAGTTTCTTGGAGCACCTACGTTAATTGTTGTTCCAGATGGTACAGGTGAAACGGTTGGTAATATCATTGTGGGACGAAAAGTGGTAAATACACCTTTTACCCTACAAACAATGAGAACATATATGTACATTAAAGAGGAACAGTAATGCCAAAAATGAAAGTGTTTAATGGCTTTACATTGGTTGAGTTGTTAATAACCGTTGCTATAGTTGCTATATTGGCAGCTGTAGCCTTTCCTTCTTATACTGACTTCGTTGCACGCTCAAACCGCACAGAAGCTCAGCGTGAGTTATTGAGAATAGCTAATTTACAAGAGCAGTTTTTTGTCGATACAAGAGCTTATACCTCGAATATGACAGAGCTAGGGCTTGGTAATGACCCATTTATTACTGAAAATGGTTTTTACAGTATAGATGCTGCTTTAGCCAATGGTGGCTTTGTATTAACGGCAACAGCATTAGCGCCACAAAGCACTAATGATAGCAGTTGTCAGACTTTATCTGTTAATGAAACAGGAAAAAAACTACCGGCAAGTGCCTGTTGGGAGCAGTAATATGAAAATATACTTAATGACCTTAATCGTTTTAATAAATGCTAGTTTCGATGTTACTGCCGCGAATAATATCACCGGTAAGAATTATAGTGTTGATGCTAAGTGCTATGTAGAGCTTGAGGATGGCGAAAAATTAATTTATTTGGCTACGGTTAAAGAACACCAAATTAATACATTAGTTGATACCATAGCAGGAAAAGAAGTTCCGACACCTTATACTGCAAAGAAACAACTGGTTCAGAAGGCATTTGAATGTGTTTTGCTTGAATCAAAGTTTAACTCAAGAAAAGCGAATGAGTTATTTGAAAAGCAACCGCGTTAGAGTAGGGGAATGGAGAAATATTGCCTGTCTATTTTTTGTAACGCTTTGATTAATTTATATAATTAATTTAATTCCGCAAGTTTGTTGTTAATTAACGTGCCCAGTAACTATACTGGGCACTTAGTTATTAACTACATGAAACTGCTGTACCATCTCTATTATTATCTTTGCCATCATTATTTGTGTCAGATGTAGCATAAACCCGCCCAGATAACGATACTTCTACCCCTCTTGATAAATTTGCATTATCTTTAGGACAGTAGCTAAAGTTGCTATTGCCACCTGTTACTAAACGGCCAGTAGGCGCAAATATAATTATGTTCTGGCTAAATTGCAGAGTGTCGCCAGTGGAAATTTTTCCTTTAACCTTTATTAACTCTTCATTCGCACTAACAAAATTACTATTGTTTGCTAACGTATTGTCGTCATTAATAAAAACACTAATTTCGTTTTGCCAATTTGTTGTACAAACAGTACCATTTAATGGACAAATAGTAACATTTCTCCCACTATTTATAGCGCTGTTTCTAGCTGACAACAATAATCTATGCAGTTCGCTTACTTCGTTATCGACTCTTGATTGCACGATAAACTGGCTTAAACTAGGACCAGCAACTGCGGTTAATATGCCAATAATAGCAATACCAATAAGTAATTCTGTTATTGTAAACCCTTTAATAAATTTAGGTTTTATAGGTTTTTTAATGTATAACTTAGACATAACTACAGCTACAGTTAAGGTTGATACTTTATTTATAACATTGTTGTAGGTACTCAGCTAGCAAATTTTGTACGTAGTCTGGAGGCAACGTAAGAAGAGCGGGTGATGTATTTTATAATCTTACTTTTTTCAGTAAGTTTTTTTAACACGTTTTTAAGCTCTTATTCAACATAGAAGCTTTCATATCAACTTCTGCTAACTAAGTAAATACGTTAAGTAATATGTTAATGTCGTTACTAATTAATAACTAGATAAAACTTATTTATTTCTGAATAAGAGTAGGTAACTGCTTAGTTGTTGCACTTTATTTTAACGCCTGTACGCCTAATATTTGTATTGTTAGTTTTGCTAGATGCACTGACATAAGCTCTACCCGAGCTAGCTACCACAATGCCTCTATTTTTGTCATTATGAAACTCTGGGCAGTAGCTAAATGTAGCGTTTTGCCCCCAACCTGCTAAATGTCCTGTCGAAGCATAAGTTAAGCCAATGCGAGTTTTGCCATATTGTAATTTGTCACCAACTTTTATTGCGGACTTATTAGCGACAATTTGTTCGTTTAATTCTGGTTCAAATACTTTATTATTGTTGCTGTCTGTAAATACGCTCAGTTCTTGATGCCATAAATTTTTACATTTACCTTTATCACTTAATGGGCACAAAGTTACGCTGGTATTATTAGATAAAGCACTGTTTCTTGCCGTTAAAATTAACCGATGTAGGCTAAAAATTTCGTTATCAACGCGGGTAAAAACAATGAAATTATTAAGACTGGGAACGCCAATAGAGATTAAGCTCATCATAATGGCAAGCCCAACCATAGTTTCGATAATAGTGAATCCTTTGCACTTTGACATAACAACTATTCCTTAGTTGAATAAACTTTTCAGTGCTAGGTATAGTCAATAATATCGAAACTTTCCAAGCTAAATTAACTAATTTTCATATATTGTTGGAATTGGTGAACGCTTATGTTGAGTTTTCAAATAGATAGCAATAATTTTTTCTTCAACTGATTTATCTGTATTTTTACCTTCTAAGAAGTCGTCTAACTGGTCGTAACTTAATCCTAAGGCATCTTCATCTGTTTTGCTTGGAGCTAACTCTTCTAAATCAGCTGTAGGGGCTTTATCGGTTAATTGGCTTGGAGCACCTAAAGTTCTGGCAATTTCCTTTACTTGTCGTTTTGACAAGCCAAACAGTGGAGCAAGATCACATGCTCCGTCACCCCATTTAGTAAAAAAACCGGTAATATTTTCAGCAGAATGATCTGTACCTAAAACTAAGCCGCCTAATATTCCTGCAATGTGGTACTGCATTACCATGCGAGATCGTGCTTTAACATTACCTTTAGAAAAGTCTATTTGTGCAGCTGATGCGGTTAACAGTTCTGCGCTTTTAAGGGCGTTAATAGTTTCGTTGTGAATACCATCGGCACCCGCTAGGATATTTGTAGTTAAACTATGCGAAGGCTTTATAAAATCGAGTGCTAATTGTGCATCGTCTTCATCGGCTTGTATATTAAACGGAAGTCTGACTGCTATAAACTGATAGCGCTTTGTGCTTTCATTGTTTATAGCATCAATAGCGAGCTGTGCTAAACGTCCACAAGTTGAAGAGTCAACACCACCACTGATGCCCAAAACAAGTGTATTCAAGCCAGATTGAACCAGTTTGTTTTTGATAAAATCTACTCGACGTTCAATTTCAAACGTAGGATTAATTTCAGGTAATACCTTCATCTCATTGATTATTGCCTGGGCGTCCATAAAATTTCCTTCTGATAGTAAGTAGATTATAAGTTTTAGCTGTTTTGAGCCACTATATGGTCAGTGTAGCAAAGTCTAACTTCGATTAGAACTTTTGCACTATAGCTGTACAAATACTTGCTATTATGTAGATAATGATAGTTATCAGTATATTCCGATGCGTAAATCAACTTATAGGCTATGAACATGAAAAAAATAGAAGCGATTATTAAACCCTTTAAAATGGATGATGTACGTGAAGCACTCGGTGAAATTGGTGTTACGGGCATGACCGTATCCGAAGTTAAAGGGTTTGGACGTCAAAAAGGGCATACCGAGCTTTATCGAGGTGCCGAATACATGGTGGACTTTTTACCGAAAGTAAAGCTTGAAATTGTTGTCAAAAAAGAAAATGTTGAACGATGCGTTAATACTATTTTGGAAACAGCACAAACAGGTAAAATCGGTGATGGTAAAATTTTCATCACTGATGTAGAGCGCGTAATACGTATTCGTACTGGAGAAGAAGACGACGAAGCGATTTAATTAATGATAATAATCGTAAATAACACATAAAAAAATACCAGCAGATGCTGGTATTTTTGTTTTCAGAGTTAATGTTTTACGTAATAAACAATTGTGTATTGTTGAAAACTCTATTTAGACACTAACGGATTATTAGGATAGTTAGCCGCTAATACTTGTTTAGCGTTAACCTGTAGATCAGTTAATCCTAATTTGTCATAACAGAAAACCATAATTTCCAATGCTTCTTCTGTTTCTGCGCTAGGAGAAAAGTATTCTACAATATATTTCCCTCTATTCGCTGCAGAAACATAAGCTTCACGCTTTAAGTAATAGCGTGCAACAGACAGCTCATATTTAGCTAAGCGTGATTTTATCGCGATCATACGTTGACGAGAGTCCGCTGCATATTTACTTTCAGGGTATTTCTCTAATAGTGTTTTTAAATCTTTAAATGCCTCGCGAGCAGCTGTTGGATCACGGTCTGAACGATCGATGCCTGCTAAGTTTTGAAATAAATTTTCTTGCGTAGCCACATTTATTAAAGCACGCATGTAATAAACGTAGTCTATGTTGGCATGTGAAGGGTTTAATCTTAAAAATCTATCTGTTAAGGCTAGTCCTTGCGCCGCATTTCCACTCTTGTAATAAGCGTAAATTAAATCTAATTGAACTTGATGAGAGATAGGACCATAAGGAAATCGTGAATCTATCGCCGATAATATTTGAATTGCCTTTTGATACAATCCATTGTCAAGTGATTGTCTAGCATCAGAAAATAATGCTTGGGCAGATTTATCTGGTACCTTTTGTATATCTTTTTCGTTTGTACCTGAGCAACCTGTAATTGCTAATACTAGTGCAAGGCACATTATTTTTATTGTCACTTTTTCCATAGACTTCAATATCACTACTTTGTTTTAGTTAAAATAAATATCTTCCTCACTATAATTACTTAATGTAATTGCTTTAGCAAAGAGGTAAAATAAGCACTGGCATTCTAACCTAGCAATCCTGCCTTGCACAGTGCTAATTAATAGAGAGTTTAATGGCTGAGATAATTCAACACCGGGACACGGTTCCCGAATCATGCTTAGGCAAACGTTTCGACCAGACTTTGGCGGAAATGTTCCCTGATTATTCACGTTCACGTTTAAAAGAGTGGATTTTAGCCGGTCATGTAACGGTTAATGACATTGTAGTCGATGTACCTCGCGAAAAAATGTTCGGTGGTGAGCTTATTGCCATCAATACAGAAGTTGAAGCAGAAGTACGTTTTAAAGCGCAAGATTTACCACTAAATATTGTTTACGAAGATGACGATATTTTAGTTATCAACAAACCTGCGGGTTTTGTTGTTCACCCAGGTGCGGGTAACCCTGATGGTACAGTGCTTAACGCCTTACTTCATCATTGCCCGCAGCTAGATGTTGTGCCGCGTGCAGGTATTGTGCACCGTTTAGATAAAGACACAACAGGCTTAATGGTAGTAGCAAAAACGATTGCAGCTCAAACTAACCTTGTTGAATCACTGCAAGCGCGCGAAATTACCCGTGAGTATGAAGCTATTGCAAATGGCATTATGACCGCTGGTGGCTTGGTTGATGAACCGATTGGTCGTCATGCAACAAAACGCACACATATGGCGGTAACCTTTTCAGGTCGCCCTTCGGTGACACATTATCGTGTAATGGAAAAGTTTAGGTTACATACCCGGTTGCGTTTACGTCTTGAAACAGGACGCACACACCAAATTCGTGTACATATGGCGCATATAACGCATCCACTTGTTGGTGATCCTGTTTATGGCGGCCGACCTCGTCCACCGAAAAATGCCTCGGAAGAGTTGCGTGATATGCTACGTCAATTTAAACGTCAAGCTTTGCATGCTGCAATGTTATCTTTGTATCACCCAATTACCGGCGTACAAATGACATGGCATGCCGATGTGCCTGAAGATATGGTGGCACTAGCTGATATCTTACGTACAGATACAAAAAATAATCTCGTTGATAGTGATTACTAAATCTGTTGATAACATAACGTTTATTGAATGGCCAACATCAAAGGTGTTGGCCTTTACGACTAACCGGTTATCGCCATCGACTCTCCGGTTATCAGGCACTAAAAGCCCTTTATCAACAAACGTCAGAAATACAATACTTACTGATAATATTCAAAACAATACTTGCCCGTCACTTTCAATGTTTGATGCCTTTAATTTAGGCGATCATGTTGATGACTGCCCCAATACCGTTACTCAAAATAGAAAGTCACTTTTAGAATACTTACCTGTATCAACAAAAATTCAATGGTTAACTCAAGTTCATGGAAATAATGCTGTTGTAGTTGAGCAACATCATGATATGCCTTTGGTAGCCGATGCCGCGATAACGCGTAATAAAAAAATAGCATTAGCTATTATGACTGCAGATTGTTTACCTATTTTAGTTTCTAATAGTGATGGTAGCGAAATCGCTGCTATTCATGCTGGTTGGCGACCATTAGCAGCAAATATTATTGAACGTACACTAAAATTAATGCACAGCCCAGTAAATGAACTTTATGTTTGGTTGGGACCTTGTATTGGTGAGCATGTATTTGAAGTTGGTGCGGAGGTTAAACAAGCTTTCTGCCAAAACTCCATAAAGTACAAACAAGCTTTTAAACCTGTATCATCAGAAAAAGGTGATAAGAAAAAGTACCTTGCTAATTTACACATGATGGCGCAATTACAACTTTTAGATTTAGGCGTTAAAAATATTTCTGCGCTTGATGAGTGTACTTTTTCCTTGAATCAAAAATATTACTCTTATCGAAGAGATGGTTTAACAGGAAGAATGGCGAGCATAATATCTAGTAATTCATGAGCGTGTTTTACCTCTTACTTTTAATCTATCATTCGTTGATCTGCATCAAATATTTTACATGCCACTGCTTGAAAAGTCCTCATTCTGTCCTTATAACAAAGGTAACTAAACTGTAAGCCCAGTAATATGGCATTAGGAGAACGTTAATGCGTTTAGACCGATTTACTCAAACATTTCAAGTTGCAATATCTGATGCACAATCAATAGCATTAGGTAAAGATCATCAATTTATAGAACCAATACATTTAATGCTAGCGTTACTAAATCAAAACGCCAGTAGCATTATCCCCTTATTAAAAAGTGCAGGTATTAATGTACGCACGCTAAGAACTCAAGTCGAAACGGCTATTGATGAATTAGCACAAGTTTCTGGAACCGGCGGTGAAGTTCAGTTGTCTGGTGCTATGGGCAACATTTTAAATCTTTGTGATAAATTTGCACAAAAGCACGGCGATAAATTTATTTCCTCTGAAATTTTTATTCTGGCGGCACTGCAAGATAAAGGTAAACTTGGCCAAATTCTCAAAAATCTTGGCGCAAGCGAGCAACGCGTACAAGACGCTATAGTACACATTCGAGGCGGAAAAAATGTTGATGATGCTAATGCAGAAGAAGTACGTCAAGCACTCGACAAATATACGGTTGATTTAACTGAACGAGCTGAACAAGGTAGGCTAGACCCAGTAATTGGCCGAGATGATGAAATCAGAAGAACAATACAAGTACTACAACGTCGCACTAAAAATAACCCGGTATTAATTGGTCAACCTGGTGTAGGTAAAACTGCCATTGTTGAAGGATTAGCACAGCGTATTGTTGATCACGAAGTACCTGAAGGCATTAGAAATAAACGAGTACTTTCACTTGATATGGGAGCTCTAGTTGCTGGTGCTAAGTATCGCGGTGAATTTGAAGAACGCCTTAAAGCTGTTCTGAGTGAGCTAAATCAACTCGAAGGTCAGGTAATATTATTCATCGATGAACTACATACTATGGTAGGGGCGGGTAAAGGCGACGGTGCTATGGATGCAGGAAATATGTTAAAACCTGCACTCGCTAGAGGTGATTTGCATTGTGTCGGCGCAACTACTCTAGATGAATATCGTCAATATATTGAAAAAGATGCCGCTTTAGAGCGTCGCTTTCAAAAAGTTTTGGTTGAAGAGCCAAGTGTAGAAGATACTATTGCGATTTTACGCGGGCTTAAAGAGCGTTATGAATTACATCATAATGTAGAAATTACTGATCCAGCCATTGTTGCCGCTGCTACTTTATCTCATCGATATGTTAGTGACAGACAACTTCCCGATAAAGCAATTGACCTTATTGATGAAGCCGCATCAAGTATTCGTATGCAAATGGATTCAAAGCCAGAGCATTTAGATCGATTAGAGCGCCGTTTAATTCAGTTAAAACTGGAACAAAGAGCATTATTAAAAGATTCTGATACCGCGTCAAAAAAACGTTTAGAGCTAATTTCAGACGATATAGCGTCATGCCAAATTAGTTATGACGAATTAGACGAAGTATGGAAAACAGAAAAGGCTGCACTGCACGGAACACAGGCGATAAAAACAGATTTAGAGAAAGCCCGTATTGAACTTGAAGCTGCGCGTCGTGTTGGTGATCTAAACTCGATGGCAGAGCTGCAATATAGTCGTATACCAGATCTTGAAAAACAGCTTGATCTGGCGAGCCAAGCTGAAATGCAAGAAATGACCTTATTAAAAAATAAAGTTACTGATGTTGAAATTGCTGACGTATTAAGTCGCGCAACCGGAATACCAGTAGCAAAAATGCTTGAAGGTGAAAGTGATAAATTGTTACACATGGAAGATAACCTTCACAAGCGAGTAATAGGACAATCTGAAGCAGTGGTGTCTGTGTCAAACGCTATTCGAAGATCAAGAGCGGGTTTAGCTGACCCTGATCAACCAATAGGTTCATTTTTATTTCTTGGGCCAACAGGGGTTGGTAAAACAGAATTAACAAAGGCTTTAGCACATTTTCTTTTTGATAGTGAAGACTCGTTGGTTCGGGTTGATATGTCTGAATTTATGGAGAAACACTCTGTAGCCCGTTTAGTTGGAGCGCCCCCTGGTTATGTTGGCTATGAAGAAGGTGGCTATTTAACAGAGGCGGTAAGGCGTAAACCTTATTCTGTTATATTGCTTGATGAAATTGAAAAAGCGCATCCTGATGTTTTTAATATTCTATTGCAAGTACTAGACGATGGTAGGCTGACTGACGGCCAAGGTAGAACCGTTGATTTTAAAAATACCGTGATCATTATGACTTCAAACATTGGCTCTGACATTATTCAAGAATACGGTGATGACAGCCAATATCAGCAAATGAAAACACGTGTTATGGCTGAACTTGGTCAACATTTTAAACCAGAGTTTATAAACCGTGTTGATGAAACAGTGGTTTTTCATCCTCTGCTTTCTGAACAAATCAAAAGTATTGCGAGTATACAAATATCAGCTTTGATCAAGCGATTAGAAGAACGAGATATCAGTATGACCGTGTCTGAAGAGGCTTTGTCGTTTGTTGCTGCAGCCGGATTTGACCCTATTTTTGGCGCTAGGCCTTTAAAGAGGTCAATACAACATGAAATTGAAAATCCACTAGCACATCGGTTACTTGCAAATGAGTTTTCAGCAGGAGATCATATTTTAGTGGAACTAAATGACAATAGCTTAACATTCACTGTTAATAATTTGGAACATTAAGCTATTCACTGTAAAGAAGGGCGTTTAAAGCTTAATAGGTAGAAGTATAGAGTTCATTACTCAGTACAATAAACTTCTACCTGCTTTTTATTCATCTCTAATTGTTGTTGTTTTTCTAAGGCGCCTAAAACTTTCACATTACCTTGTTCGTCTTTATATTGAATTTTATCAAAATTTTGTAAAGTGCTGAGATTATCTTTTGCTGTAATACATTTATCCTGATTCATACTGTCAATTGCTTCATTGTTTTCTTCAGCTGACAAAAGACTATTGTCACTCACTTGTTCACTATTCGCGGTTTTATCTTTTTCTATAGTGGCTGAAGATTTCTGATTATTAGCCATACTAACTTCAATGTAATCGTCATGTTCAGGTTGATTCTGACTAAAATGGACTACATCTTCCTTGTCAATCCAACGATAAATAGTGATTTGTTCGGCTGCGAAAACATCGGAATACACTAATATCATCGAAAAAAGCGACAATGCCTTAATATTCATAACGGTACCTATTCATAAATTAATTCTTATATTGCTAATATTTAATTACATTTGAAATGACTAATAACGACATAAATGTAATATCTACTGTGTTTTATAGCAACACAAAGAGCAGTTTACAAATTTTTATCTTTTTATTAATCATTCATTTGTACTACAACTAACGTATATAAATAAACTTATGGTAGATTATCCCCCTATAATTTTATTTAACTTATTTACGGTTTTATCTATGCCTGACAAAAATAATGATGATTCGTTACAAACTCGCGGAATTTACCTTTTACCTAATTTACTGACTACAGCAGGTTTATTTTCGGGGTTTTATGCTGTTGTATCATCAATGAATGGTCACTTTATCAGTGCTGCTGTTGCAATTTTTATTGCCATGATTTTTGATGGCTTAGATGGTCGAGTTGCTAGAATGACGAATACACAAAGTGAGTTCGGCGCAGAATACGACAGCATGGCTGATATGTTATCTTTTGGTATTGCGCCAGGTATTGTTGCTTATAATTGGGCACTATCAAGTTTCGGTAAATTTGGTTGGTTAGCTGCTTTCGTCTATGTAGCTTGTGCAGCATTGCGACTAGCAAGGTTTAATACCCAAGTTGGTATAGCAGATAAACGATACTTTCAAGGTTTAGCTAGTCCAGCTGCCGCAGGTGTTGTAGCAAGTATTATATGGGTTGGAAGCGAATACCAAATTAATGGGCAGGATTATGGCTATATCATTGGTTTAATTACCATTGTAATGGGGCTGCTAATGGTCAGTAACTTTAGATATAACAGTTTTAAAGAAGTTGACTGGAAAGGTAAAGTAAACTTTGTTGTTGTATTACTTATAGTACTAGCATTTGTCGTTGTTGCTTCTAGTCCAGAAAATATCCTACTAATAATATTTGGTTTATATGCTTGCTCTGGTCCGTTTACAACTATTCGATCTGTTAAGAAGTTAAAACTAGAGCATGTAGTCGGCGACGACCAAGATGCTGATTTTAAAAGTGCCAATGTAAGTAAAGATTCGAATAGCACTGATGAAAACACTAAGTCAAAAAGTAATTAGTCTAAATAAATGATTTAAACTAAAAGCTTTCATAAAGCAGGTCTAAAACACTTTATTACAGATTGAAATTTTATAAATGTACAAATGATAAAGTTCAAAGAAGCGCTAGTTTAGCGCTTATTTTGCATATTTAGCGTGAAAAATATACGGTATGTTCAATTAAAAAGCAAACAAACACATTTATGCAATTTAATTACAATTAGCGGTTGACGTGAGATGAAAAATCTCTAAAATGCGCTCCACTTCTTCGGGACAAGTCGAAGAGGTTGTTTTAATGAGTTATCTAGCGCGGTTTAGGCTAAATTAGTTAACTTAACGTTTTAAAGGTTCGTTTCGAAAGTTTTAAAAACTTTTAAAATAAATTCAAATAAAACGTTGACATTGAAACAGAGTTGCGTAGAATGCGCATCTCGCTTCAGGCAAGGCCTGCAGCAACGAAGCAAAGCGAATGAGATTTTGTTTCGGTTAGTTTTTTACTTCGAGTTTAAACTAACGTTCTTTAACAATTAGTTATCATGCAATTTGTGTGGACACTCACATTAACGTTGATTTTACATAGTTACCTTCGGGTAACACAAAACAGCTTAATATGATGTCACACAAAATAAGTATCATTTAGGTCTTCGGATTTAAATAATACGTTTTATGTAGTTACTT
>OJDI01000433.1_pt1 | contig 17113 bp, 19 predicted proteins | sample 1592601 | NCBI WGS metagenome assembly OJDI01 (sample SAMN05416845, study PRJEB24817) | seawater metagenome | isolation source: Sea water | place: Canada:Atlantic | collected 2013-07 | reverse complement strand
AGTTAAATTTAATTGTTAATATAGACGTAGAGCTCTATTGACTGTACTTATATTTAAATGTTTTAATATTGCAGTCCCTTATTCCAGTGAGATTAATCATCAAAGGTTAATTATCACTAATATAGGGCCAGAAGAGGAGCGTTAGCCAGGTAATTATTGTGAAGAGATCAAACTCTAGTGAGCAATAGTGAGGGGGTATAACGCCGAGGTAATTATATTTTTGATGATGTAATTATCGGTTGTTAAGACTTAATTATATATAGTTATGTTAAGTTTTTTATTTTACGAACTAAATGAGCTCGTAAAATACTAGGTTGAATCCTTGCAACTGTCACCTAATAGGTGGAGAGCTTCTGGCCTTTGTTAAGGCCAAATTTCGTCCTTGAAATTTTGCCTCTACAAGCGCCTATAAGTTCTCCGAGCGACAAGAGTTCGAGAGAAATGAATCAAAACAATTCGAAAGAAAACCCACAAACATCAGATCAACCTTTGGTTTGGACTGCACTCATAACGCCATTATTTGATAATGACGAAATTGACTACGACAGTTTACACAAACTAGTTTTACAGCAAAACTCTGCCCAAAATGGCATTTTATTACTTGGCAGCACAGGTGAAGGGCTGGCATTAACCGCGACAGAGCATTTAAGTATTGTTGAATACGTTTGCGCTATGGCGTTACAAGTGCCGATCATGGTTGCCGTTGGGGGTTATAACCTAAAGGAGCAACTTGCTTGGATTGCCAAGTGTAATTCCTTGCCAATAGATGCTTATTTGCTTGGTAGCCCTATTTATGCAAAACCAGGTCCTGTCGGACAAAGGTTATGGTTTAACAGCCTACTTGATGCGGCTAACTTTCCTTGTATGCTTTATAACGTGCCTTCGCGTAGTGGTGTGGAAATTTCAATTTCGACACTGCAAGCATTACAAAGTCATAAAAATTGCTGGGCATTAAAAGAAGCCAGTGGTGACCTTCATAAGTTACTCGCCTATAAAGAACATTGTCCTGAGCTAGCATTATATAGTGGCGAAGATGCCATGATGCCTTATCTTGCCGGCGCTAAGGTTAAGGGTTTAGTGTCTGTATGTGCGAACGTTTGGCCAATGGCAACTCGACAATATGTAGCGATGGCATTAGCACATCAAAATGAGGGACTTTTCCCGCTTTGGCATAAAGCAATCGCCGCACTATTTCAGGTGGCAAGCCCTATTCCTGTAAAGGTGTTAATGGCTGAACTTAAATCAATCAGCAGTGCGCAATTACGCTTACCTTTATCTCATAAAGAAATTGCTGAGAAAAATGCCTTGCTTGAAGTAAATCAAACAATTCAACAATGGCTTGAGGCCAACGCTAATCATCCTTTAGCCCATGTACACTCAATCGAAAGCATTTGCAGTGTAACCGAACTACATTATTCAACCCCCACTAACTTACGAGAAGTAAATTCATGAACTGGCAACAAACATTAGCAGACTTAGAAACAGGTAAAACTAGATCAGCACAACAAAATAACGATGGCTCTTGGCAAGTAAATACCGACGTAAAAGAAGCAATTTTAGCGGCATTTAAAGCAGGAGAAAATATTGAGTTTGACGGAGCATACAAAGGCTTTGTTGATAAACATAATTTACCTGCGCGTGAATTTACCGTCGCCGACCAAGTAAGAATGGTGCCGGGTGGTTCGTCAGTTCGTCGTGGTGCTTATGTTGCGCCTGGCGTAATTATTATGCCGCCAGCTTATATTAACGTTGGAGCATTTGTAGATACTGGCACCATGGTTGATAGCCATGCATTAATCGGTTCATGTGCGCAAATAGGTAAAAATGTGCATGTTTCTGCGGCGGTACAAATTGGTGGAGTACTTGAACCTATTGGTGCTAGTCCAGTAATCATTGAAGATAATGCCTTTTTAAGTGCTGGCGTAATTATTGTTGAAGGTATCGTAGTGAAAAAAGGTGCGGTGTTAGCACCAGGCGTATCTTTATCAGCTTCAGTGCCAGTGTATGATTGTGTAAACAACCTGATGTTAGATAAAGGTGCAGATATTCCTGAAAATGCGGTAGTTGTGCCAGGTACGCGCCCTGTTAAAGGCGGTTGGGCTGAGCAACAAGGGCTTAACATGGCTTGTGCGTTAATTATTAAGTATCGTGATGAAAAAAGTAATGCAGCTTTAGAGCTTGAATCTGTATTGCGCTAGGAACTAAAAATGACTGCAATGTTAAACAAAGCAACTCGGCCAAATTGGCTGAGAAATTCTGTTATTAAATCACTTATCGAGTATCAGCAAACTCAGCAAAGCGGTGCTGAGCTCATTGAAGATGAAGTTGGCTTTTTTCTTTATGATTTAGATTATCTAGAGCAGCATTTGTCCAAGTTGATACAACAAGATGTGATTAAACTTTGGTTTGCTGTAAAAGCCAATCCATTATCACGGGTAATTTCTACCTTAGCTGAACAAGGTTTTAATTTTGACGTTGCGAGTCAAGGTGAGCTTAGCCAAGTGTTAGGACAAAATATTCCTGCTGACAGAATACTTAATACGGGACCGGCAAAGTCAAAGCAGCAAATGAAAGCATTCTTAACGCAAGGAGTTAATACTTTTGTTGTTGAAAGCTTGAACCAATTGCAATGGCTGAACGAAGCAGCAAGTGAACTATCTTGCCAACCCCAAGTGTTACTTAGAGTTCAATTACAGTGGGCTGAAGGTGAGAAAAATCCATTAGGTGGTAATGAAGTCACCGCCTTCGGTTTATCTTGCCAAGAGTGGCAAACCATTAAAGTTACCGACTTTCCGGCTTTAAATATTAATGGCTTGCATATTTTCCAATGGGGAAACATGTTGAGCAATCAGCGCATGTTTGAACTTTGGTCACAAATGGTTGCCCCTTTGCTTTCATTGGCAGAGCAATTAGAAATGACGCTTGAAGTGTTAGATTTAGGCGGTGGCTTAGGCGTAGACTATTTGCAAACTGGGCAAAACTTAAGTTGGGAGCAAATAGTTGCTGATTTAGCAAAAATAAAAAAACGTGCTGGTGTAAGCGAACTTTGGTTAGAGTTAGGACGCTTTGCGGTTGCAGAAATGGGTTATTACGTTACATCAGTGGTTGATCGAAAACAAAATTTCGAGCAACAGCAGTTAGTACTTGCTGGTGGCATTAATCATCTAATTCGCCCTGCTATTACTGAACAACCTTTTCCTGTGGCTATGGTTCGAGAGTCAACAGCAAGCCCTAGTGCTTTTGATTTACACGGGCCGCTTTGTACCAGTTTAGATAAACTAGGAACTTTGGCAATAGCTAATGATGTGGGCATTGATGACCAATTAATTTTTGGTTTAGCCGGCGCTTATGGGTTTACTGAAAGTATGCCATTTTTCCTTTGTCATCCAATAGCGGCTGAATATGTTATTGAACAAGGTAAAATTGAGCAAATACGTGTAGCTCAACCGGCTACTTGGTATTTACGTTAGTATGGTCAACACCTAACTTAAGGTTAACTATGAATTTAATTAGCAAAGAGGTCATGCATGTCGGTGAAATGGCCAGTGGGGCAGCACTTACGGTACCCGTTTATCGCATTAAAGGTAGCGACCAAGGGCCTAACGTGTATATTCAAGCCAATATGCATGGTGCAGAAGTACAAGGTAATGCGGTTATTTTTCAGCTGTTAGAGTTGTTAAAAAACATTGAATTAAAAGGCAGTATTACACTTGTGCCTTATGCAAATCCTGTCGGGTGCAATCATAAAAATGGAGAGTATACGCTAGGACGGTTTGACCCCATTACCGGGGTAAACTGGAATCGTATGTACCATTTTGACGAAAGTATTATTGAGCCGTTTGCTCAAGCGCATTTAACTCAGTCAAATGTCGAAATAGCGCAAGCTTTTCAAGCGTTAATGGTTGAACAAGTATCACAAAAACTCAATCACACGGTATACGGAATTACGACAGGTCAACGTATTGCATATCAACTGCAGTTGTTAGCGCATCAAGCCGATCTTGTCTTAGATCTACATACCGGGCCAATATCAAGTAAGCACTTGTATTGCCCTGATTACGCCAGAGCAAGTGCTGAGTATTTTGATATTCCCCATGTGCTATTTATACCAAATGGCTTTGATGGCGCACTGGATGAAGCCACCTTTTGTCCTTGGTGGTATTTACAGTCAAAACTTGCTGAGTTAGGTCGAGATTTTCCGATCACGAAAACGGATTCTAATCAGGGAGTAAACGCGATTATTAAAGAGAGCTTTACGGTAGAGCTTGGTTCACAAGAGCAAATTGATTTAGATGTTGCCCATGAAGATGCGTTAGGTATTTTAAGTTATTTACAATACCAAGGTGTCATTAATACTGAGCAATATCAGCCCAAAGCCATGACAAGATATAGTTGTTTATTAGAGGACTACAAAGCGCTGTATTCGCCAATGGGTGGTATGGTGGATTATCTCGCTGAATTTGGAAAACCTTTACCTGCTGGTGAACCTTTAGCGCGGATTCTTCGCATGGACAATTACGGTGACGGCGATCCTTTGCACTATATCAACTTAGATCACAGTGTTATTCCTATTTTGCATTTTGCCTCGGCGAGTGTAAATCAAGGTACAGAGCTTTATAAAGTATTTAGTAAGTACAGTATTTTATAATGACCAAGATTTAAAAACAAAAACGCCTTGATATTTGATGATATCAAGGCGTTTTTTACATTGTTTTGGCATTTATATTGTTTTAAAAAACTACGTGCTCTTTTAAATAAGCAAATAAATCACGGTAATGCTTACCCACTTTTTCAGCTTTGTGCTCTTTTTTCGCCTGGCGCACTAGCTGCCTCAGCTTTTGTCTTTCCATGCTAGTATATTCAGCGAGTAATGCTTCAATAGGCTCATTACCTTCTGCGATAAGCTCATCACGCATCTTTTCAAGTTTTTCAAACTTAACAGACTCTTGCTGATGTTTATTTGCCATAACATCCATTGCTTGTTTTATTGGCTCAAGATCTGTTTCAGCTAATATTTTGGCAATGTGGCGAACATGGCGACGTAAAGCTTCATGCTTATTGGTAATTTTGTCCGCTAATAACATTGCGGCCTTCAAATCATCAGATAAAGGTAATTTGCTGCGTTGATGTTTCGACATTTTGACGAGGACAAGACCAAAATCTTGCAGTCGATGCATTTCGCGTTTTATTTCCGACTTACTTAGTAATTCTTCTTCTAATTCATCGATATCGTTAGCAGAGTGGGGCATAATGTTAAGTATTAAAGTGATAATTACCTATAGTATACAACAAAGCAGGAGCAGCAAAAACATTCCTGTAGTTTGTATCGATAAAATATGAGAAATAATTTACCTATGAGCGATTCTGATAGTATCCAAATGCAAATAGAACACGTTAAAAAGCGTGTAAATGACGCCATGTCTATGGCTAAATCACTGGGAGCCGATGGTGCTGAAGTAGCAATGAGTCGTCAACAAGGCTTGAGTGTGAGTACACGCCTAGGTGAAGTTGAAAATGTTGAATTCACTAATGATGGTGGTTTAGGGATTACTGTTTATAAAGGTGGTCGTAAAGGTAGTGCTTCAACAGCGGATTTATCTGAGAAAGCCTTAAAGCAAGCGATTGAAGCGGCGGTTAATATCGCAAAATATACTTCAGTTGACGAATGCTCAGGCATGGCTGATAAAGAACTCTTAGCCATGAATCCGCCAGATTTGGATTTATATCACCCGCAAGAGTTAACCACAGAGCAAGCGATTAGCTTAGCGAAAGAATGTGAAGATACCGCTTTAGCTTATGACAAACGCATTACTAATTCAGATGGTGCAACCTTAGCAAGTTTTGAAGGTTTTAAAGTTTACGGTAATAGCCATGGGCAAATCGTTGGCTATCCAAGTACCCGTCACAGCTTAAGTTGTGTGATGATCGCCAATGAAGGTGATGACATGCAGCGCGATTATGCTTATACCGTTAGTCGCGAATTTAATGCCATGGAAAGTGCCGCTAAAATAGGCCAGCAAGCTTCTATCGAAGCATTGTCAAGATTAGGTGCGCGTAAATTAGCAACCACTAAGGTGCCTGTTATGTTTCGTGCTGATATTGCCAATACACTTTTTGGGCATTTTATCGCTGCGATTAGTGGTGGCAACTTGTATCGTAAATCGTCATTTTTAATGGATTCAATAGGCAAAAAAATCTTTCCTGAGTTTTTAAGTATTAGCGAACGTCCACATTTGAAAAAAGCTTTAGCCAGTGGCGCATTTGATGCTGAAGGTGTTGCGACTATTGATCGTGAAATTATTACTGATGGCAATTTAGCTACTTATCTTTTAACCAGTTACTCAGCCCGTAAAATGGGCCTACAAACAACCGGTCATGCTGGCGGAATTCATAACTGGCAACTTGGTATTCAAGGTGAAGGCAAAGGTGGTAATTTTGATGCGATGTTAAAAACTTTAGGCACGGGCTTATTAGTCACTGAATTAATGGGCCAAGGTGTTAATGTTGTTACTGGCGATTATTCAAGAGGTGCAGCAGGTTTTTGGGTTGAAAATGGTGAAATCGCTTATCCAGTGGATGAAATTACCATCGCCGGTAAATTACAGGATATGTTCTCAGGTATTGTCGCAATAGGTAACGATACCGATATGCGGGGTAGCATTCGCACCGGTTCAATTATTATTAATGAAATGCAAATAGCAGGAAGCTAACAAAAAAGTTTCAAGTTATGAGCTGTAAGCTGTCAGTAAAAGGCAGCTTGTCTAACGGATAGCTTTAAACTGAAAGCTATCTTTTGTATTTACTGAAAGCTGACAGCTTAAAACTGTCAGCTTTTTTATTACCCTAACATTAACGTTGCTGTGCCTAAAAAGGCGAATATACCTACTACATCGGTTACGGTTGTTAAAATAACACTGCCGGCTAATGCAGGGTCAATGTTCATTTTTTTCAGCATAAGAGGCACGGTAACACCAGCAATACCGGCCGCGGTCATGTTCATTAGCATCGCAAAAGCGATAATGGCGCCTAGCATAAGATCTTGCTGCCAAATGGCTACCACTGAAGCAATTAATACTGCCCAAATTAAACCATTAAAAAAGCCGATGGCTAACTCTTTATATAATAGTATTCGTGAATTACTTTCACCAACATGGCCAAGCGCCATACCGCGAATAACTAGCGTCAACGTTTGATTACCAGCAACACCCCCCATACTAGGGACAAGCGAGTTTAGCACTGCTAAAATGGCTAGTTGATTTAATATACCTTCAAACATACTAGAGACAGCAACGGCCATTAACGCTGTGATTAGGTTTACACCCAACCAAATAGAACGACGTTGGGTACTTTTTATTACCGGTGCAAAGGTATCGGCTTCGTCATCTAAACCCGCCATACTCATCATGGAATGCTCGGCTTCTTCACGAATAATATCAACGACATCATCGACTGTAATACGGCCAAGCAGGCGACCTTCGTGATCAATTACTGGTGCAGAGAACCAATCGTAACGTTCGAATAACTGCGCAACATCTTTTTCGTTTAGATCCGCGGTAATCGCTTGAATATCTTTATCTATTAGGTGTGAAATAATAGTTTCGGCTTTAGCGGTTACTATGGATGATAAAGAAACTGCACCGATGAAATGATCTTCACGGTCAACAACATAGAAAGAGTCGGTTGCTTCTGGCAACTTGCCGCGTAAACGTAAATAGCGTAACACCACATCTACCGTAACATCGGGCCGAATAGAAATGGTATCGGTATTCATGATACCGCCGGCGGTGTCTTCTTCGAATGAGAGCGCTGTTTCTACACGGCTGCGATCTTGCCAGTCCATGGCATTTAGCACTTCTTGATAAACACTGTCAGGTAATGTTCTGAACACTTCTGCTAAATCATCAACGTCCATACCTTCTGCGACGGCAGCAAGCTTTTCAGGGTTAATGTTTTTAAGAATACTTTTTCGAACTTCTTCGTTTAGTTCTTCGAGTACGTCACCATGATGATCAGCATCAATTAATTGCCAAAGTGCCATTCGGCTTTTGCTAGGAGACGACTCTAAAAGTAGGGCAAGATCGTATGCTGGCATGTCTTGCAGTAATTTTCGGACATAGACAAACATACCGCTATCGAGGGCAGTATTTACCTGTTGTAGGCGTTGATGACTGTATTCTTGTTCGGAAACTTCCGGCATATTTTTACCTTTTGCCGCTACAAAAATGAAAACTATTAAAGATAAATTTGTTATCGGGTGCTATTTACGGCTGTGCTAATTAAAGCTTACGTTGACCCAAACAGCCTTTATTGTAAAAGCCTATTATTAACGTTCTATTAAATGATGCCTATTGGGTAAAAATTCGATTAAATCAAAATGTAAAGTATTTCGATTTTTCAGGCAGCGCCTATTATGAATATGCTTGAGGTAATTCGATTGTGCTAAATTACCAACTTTAACGATAAGTTAGCTAATTCATTATTTTATAGGGTATCGAATGTTAATATTTAACGGGTTGAGTTTACCGTAATTTTTGATATTTCGCAGCTTTTTTATTGACTTAACAAAGTATTGAATTAATCGAAGTACTGTTATTCAGCTTCATCAAATTTATTACTAAACAGTTGGCAAATTTCATCGAGAGCAGATTCTGCATCTTCACCGGTGGCCACTACTTTAACGGTTTTTCCTTGCGCGCCGGCAAGCAACATCAAGCCCATAATACTATTTGCATCTGCATGATTTTCATCTAATTCAATAGTGACTTTAGCGGTGAATTTTTGGCTCATCTGTGCCAGTTTAGTTGCCGCTCTAGCATGCAGGCCAAGCTTGTTAATGATCAGTACATTGCGACTGGCTTGTATATTCATCAGCGTTAGCTACTAGCAACAGGTAAGTCACGATGACGAGACTGTACGTCTTTACGTTCTTTACGCAGATTATTTGCAAGCAGTTCAGTAATATATACGGAACGATGCATACCGCCGGTACAACCAATAGCAATGGTAATATAACTACGGTTATTTCTTTCTAAGTGCGGCAACCAAGTCATCATAAAGCTATTAATTTGCCAAACAAACTTAGTGACTATGGGTTGGCTAGCGAGGAAGTCTTGTACTGGTTTGTCTAAGCCGGTGTAGCCTTTGAGTTCTTTATCCCAAAATGGGTTTGGTAAAAACCGTGCATCAAAGACATAATCTGCATCTTGTGGTACACCATGCTTAAAGCCAAAAGATTCGAAAACTACCACCATAGAACCCGATTTTTTACCTAAAACCCGTTCTCTCACTAAGTCAGCTAGCTGGTGTGGAGTTAATTGGCTGGTATTGATATATAAATGTGCACGACTTGCAATAGGTTCAAGCAGCTTTTTCTCTAACGCCATTGCTTGATCTAGGGCTATATTTTGTCTAATAAGTGGATGCAAACGACGAGTTTCACTGAAACGTCGAATAAGGTCGCTATCATCAGCATCGAGATATAGAAGGCTTAATTCAACGGCGTTTGGCAAATACTCAATAATTTCTGGAACATCGTTTGGATCAGCGGGTAGGTTTCGAACATCTAAGCTTACGGCAACAGTTTCATAATCATTAATAACGGTATGAATTAAAGCCGGCAATAAATTGACCGGTATGTTATCAACACAATAGTAGCCCAAATCTTCTAATACACGCAGCGCAACACTTTTACCTGAGCCTGAACGGCCACTGACAATAATTAACTTCATTGAGGTTTAACTCGCCTGTTGAATTAACTGAAACAGTTCTTGATTATTTTGACATTTACGCACTTTTTTACAAAATTGCTTTTCACGAAATATTTTAGCAATGCTTTGCAGAGTACATAGGTGATTCTGACATTCGTTTTCTGGCACGAATAGCGCGATAAAAATATCTACAGGACGATTATCTATAGCGTCAAAGTCAATGGGTTCTTCAGTTGTAATAACAACCGCAATCGGTTGGCAGGTATTATCTATGCGTCCATGTGGAATTGCTATGCCATTTCCTATACCGGTTGTGCCCATTCTCTCGCGCTTTACAAGGCTCTCTAAAAGCTGAAATGTATTATGTTCAGGCAATTTTTCGGCAGCTAGACTACTTAAGTATTCTAGAATACGTTTTTTACTGGAACCCGGAGCCGCACAAATAGTGCAGTCCGGAGTTAAGATGTCTTGCAACTTCATAAACTTATAAAACCTAAAGCGACATGGCGCTAATGTTTGTTGATTTTGCCTTTGTATTTCAATATTTGGCGATCTAATTTATCAATTAATGCATCAATTGAAACATACATATCATTATGCTCCGCTTTCGCATGTACTTCTGAGCCACTTAAATGCACCGTTGACTCAGCAATTTGATTTAACTTTTCTACGGTTAAAACCACATGAACATTATTAATATGTTCAAAATGGCGTTCGAGTTTTTCGAACTTTTCATTAACATAATCACGTAATGAGTCGGTAACATCGACATGGTGTCCACTAAGATTAATTTGCATATGCTTAATTCCTCTTTTTGGTGAATACAACCGCCTACAGTAAGCTTTTACGTTGATTTGATGGCGGTATGGAAAGTGACTCTCGATACTTGGCAATGGTACGCCTTGCTACCTTTATACCTTGCTCTGCTAATACATCAGCAATTTTACTATCACTTAATGGTTTTGCAGGTATTTCTGCGGCGACAAGTTTTTTAATCAGTTCACGAATAGCAGTTGATGAACATTCACCACCATTTTCGGTACTTACATGGCTTGAGAAGAAGTATTTTAGCTCGAAAATTCCCCGGGGTGTATGCATATACTTCTGTGTAGTAACACGAGAAATAGTTGATTCATGCATATCTACGGCTTCGGCAATATCATTTAGAACCATAGGGCGCATAGCTTCAGGGCCATGTTCAAAGAAGCCTTGCTGGCGCTGTACAATACAATTAGACACTTTTAATAGGGTGTCGTTTCTGCTCTCTAGGCTTTTGATAAACCATTTAGCTTCTTGTAAATTTGAACGAATAAATTGGCTATCTGCAGATGACTTCATCGAGCGAGACATAGCAGCGTATTGCTGATTAACTGATAGCTTAGGTGCCGTGTCTGGGTTCAGCTCAACTGTCCAGCGGCCATTTTTCTTTTCAACAGATACGTCAGGAATAACATACTGTTCTTCACTTTTAATAACGCTATCGCCCGGACGAGGATCTAAAGATTGGATCAAACGGATAACTTCGCGTAATTGATCTTCTTTAATGCGTAATTTACGCATGAGCTGGCGATAATCGCGATTACCAAGTAAGTCGATATATTCGGTAACGGCTAGTTTGCTTTCAGCGAGCCACGGCGTATCTTTTGAAAACTGGTTAAGTTGAATAAGCAAACATTCAGGAATTGAGCGAGCAGCTACTCCAACCGGGTCAAAAACATTGATTCGTTTCAGTACAGCTTCAATCTCGTCGAGCTCTACATCATCAATGCCAACACTTTCTAGTATTTCTTCTGCGCTAACGGTTAAGTATCCTGCTTCGTCTACGGCCTCAATAATAGCAACAGCAATGGCTCTATCGGTATCGCTAAAAGGAGTGAGCTCCATCTGCCAAATTAGGTGGTCTTGTAATGAATCTTTAGTTTCACCCTGATAGGTATAGTCTTCTGACGCAACGCCCACACCGCCACTACTCGCACTTGCGCTGAAATTATCATCCCAGGTTGTATCACCATTTAATTCTTCAGGAATGTCAGTTTTTGCTAAACCTTCTGAAGAGCTTATTTCATCAATTGTTGGTGCAGAATCTTCACTGCCATCTGATGATATTTCAGCACTCTCATTAACACCTGCAGAGTAACCTTCTTCGAGGTGATCAGGAGTACTTTCTGAATTATTATCTGGCGATTCGTCAACTTCAAGGAGTGGATTACTTTCAAGAGCTTCTTGAATTTCTTGTTGTAAATCCAAAGTTGATAATTGCAACAGCTTTATAGCCTGCTGCAATTGCGGGGTCATCGTTAATTGTTGTCCGATACGGAGTTGCAGAGTAGGACGCATTTACGTTTTCATTTCCCTGTTCAAGTACATGATAGTATTACCGCGTGATTATGTTACTCACTATAACGTGAATTGTTCACCTAGGTATACATCTCTTACGTGTTGATTTGCAAGTATTTCATTAGAATTTCCCTCTGCGATAAGCTCACCATGACTAACAATATAAGCATGCTCACAAACATCAAGGGTTTCTCTAACGTTATGATCGGTAATCAAGATGCCGATGCCGCGTTCTTTTAAGTGTAGGATAATTTTTTTTATATCACCTACCGAAATAGGGTCAACACCCGCAAAAGGTTCATCAAGCAGGATAAACTTTGGATCTGCAGCTAATGCTCGTGCTATTTCAACGCGTCTGCGTTCACCGCCAGATAAACTCATACCTAAGTTGTCTTTGATATGACTGATGTTAAATTCTTCGAGTAAATGTTCAAGCTTTTCTTCTCGCTCTACATCATTTAATGCTTTACGCGTTTGTAAAATGGCCATAATGTTGTCATAAACCGTAAGTTTACGAAAAATTGAAGCTTCTTGAGGTAAATAGCCAATACCTTTTCGAGCACGCTCATGCATTGGCAACAAAGTCAGATCTTCATCATTTAATACTATGGAACCACTGTCGTTATTGACTAATCCAACAATCATATAAAATGAAGTAGTTTTACCTGCGCCATTAGGTCCTAATAAACCAACAATTTGCCCAGCAGAAACTTTCATACTGACATTTTTAACGACTTTTCTGCCTTTATAAGCTTTTGCAAGCCCGGTGGCTGATAAGGTTGAAATAGACATTTACTCTTGCTTTTCCTTAGTTTTTTTCGGCAATTCAGTTTTATTTTTAGGCTGTAGCACAGTTTCAACTTTGTCATTTTCTAAGCTTTCGGCATTCACATACTCAGTCTCAAAGTTATAAGTAATTTTACTACCACTCACTTCACTGCCTTCTTGGCGCAGCAAAGCATTACCCGAAATTACAACGGTATTTTTGTGTGGCTCATATCTAATTTCACTTGCTTGCAAATTGATTGGGCTACCGTCTTCTAATGTTTGTTCAAAAGTCGCTGGAGAACCCTTAGCAATATAAACTTTATTATCGCTTTCGTTTTGAGTGATCACCTGAACGAGTTCGGCATTAATGGTAAGTGAGCCCTGGGAAATTATAACGTTATCAATATAACTGAATATTTTATTTTTTAGATCCGCAGCTTGTCGCGACGAAGAAATTTTAATTTCTTGGTCTACGTTGAATTTTTCTGCATTTACTACCGGCATTAATATTGCGCATGCAGTTATGCCAATAAGGCTATTTTTTAATTTTTTTATAAATGGTTTGTACATGTTCGGTCAATGTCATCTGTGTTGTGTTTAAGTCTACAATTAATCCTGAGCCATACATAGTAAATCCTTTACCTAATATTAAGATAGTTTGCTCTGAGCTGATAATATTCGTTTTAAGATCCATTTCTAAATTTTTTCCGTGTACTTCCTGTATTAAACTTTCTTCATCAGTCGCGATTAAACGTACGCGATTTTTTAATTTTACACGATTGTTGTTATACAGTGTGCCTTCATTAGCAGATATCTGCCATGTTGGTTTGTTATTTTTTGGGTATAAGGTATAACGAGGATATTCAAAATGGGTTACTTCTAGCTGCGCATAATGTTCCATACGTTGGGCTTCAACATTATAAGATAATGCGCCAGTTGACTTGTAAATGTCGCTGTTGAGGTTTTCAGCAATAAATTCTGGGTTATTAGCAACTTCTAGAATACTACTGGTTTCTTTCTTAGCCCCAAACCATTCAAGTATGGCGTAGGTTGTTAACGCCAAGAGAAAAAGTGAAATTGTCGCAATGGTTATGCGATTCATATACTTGCACCTGTTGCATTGGCTAATGTACCTTGACTTTGCATGATAAGATCACAGGTTTCACGCACAGCACCAAAGCCACCTCGGGTATAAGTGATGTAATCACAAAGATTTATTATAGCTGGGTGGGCATCGCTAACTGCTATGCTAAATCCCACATAATTAAGGCAGTCAAAATCCGGCATGTCGTCGCCAATGTAAGCCACTTGTTCGGGCATTAACTTTAATGAGGCGATCATTTTTTTCAATGCTGGTAGTTTGTTTTCTTCACCTTGCACTATGTGTTTAACGTTTAAGGCGCTCATACGAGTTTGTACAATGTTGGATTGTCTGCCTGTGATCACTGCAACATCAACACCACTCGCTCCTAGGGCTTTTATGCCGTAGCCATCTTTGGTATGAAAAGCTTTTAGCTCTTCGCCATTATTACCTAAATAAATGCGGCCATCAGAAAAAACACCGTCAATATCACAAACAAAGAGTTTTATTTTTTCTGCTTTTTGCCACGTACTTGATGCAACTTTACCGTATAAGCTATTCAAAATTACAACACTCCAGATTTTAATAAGTCATGCATATTCATTGCGCCAATAGGGTGATTATTTTCATCGACGATAATTAAACCATTGATTTTTTTATCTTCCATTATTTTTAATGCTTCAGCAGCAAGCATATCTTGTTTGGCAACCAATGGCTGCTTAGTCATGACACTGGTAATACTATCTTGATGAATGTTAATTTCAGCGTCTAGAATACGGCGCAAGTCGCCATCAGTAAATAAACCCACTAACTTATTCTGAGCATTAACCACTGCTGTCATTCCTAAACCTTTCAATGACATTTCAACTAAAGCATCTTTTATTTTAGCACTTTCTACTACTGTTGGCAGACGTTCATCTTTGTGCATTATGTCAGCTAAGCGTAATAATAACCTTTTACCCAGACTACCACCGGGATGGGATAAGGCAAAATCGTCAGCGGTAAAGCCGCGTGCATTAAGTAAGGCCACTGCTAAAGCATCGCCCATTACTAGGGTAGCAGTAGTACTTGATGTTGGTGCTAATCCCAACGGGCAAGCTTCTTGAGATACTTTTACGCAAACATGTGTATCGGCGAGTTTAGCCAGCGTAGAGTCAGGTTTACCTGTCATGGCAATTATTTTCGCACCTATACGTTTAAGCACAGGAATAATTGCTAAAACTTCACCTGTTTCACCAGAGTTAGAAATGGTTAATACAACATCGTCTATGGTTACCATGCCAAGGTCGCCATGGCTTGCTTCTCCTGGGTGAACAAAAAATGACGGTGTACCTGTACTCGCTAAAGTAGCCGCAATTTTACCGCCAATATGCCCAGATTTTCCCATGCCAATAACGATTACTCGACCTCGACAGCTAAACATTAGTTCACAAGCTTTTGCAAAATCGTCGTCGATATACTGTGTAAGCTCAGCAATAGCTTGTTGCTCAATGTTAATTACATTGAGTGCTAATTGTTTAAAGTTTTTCATTACATAAAACCAATTTCTTAGGCGTTAATTTGGCTAAAAAGCAGCACTTGATAACCAATGAATACGGCTAATAATAATAACCCTTTCGCGCGCGTGATGCGAAACTTTCCGCCGCGGCTGAAACAAAGAATAAACAATAAGAATGTTGTTGCAAGCATAAAAGGGGCGTCGCGACTTGCTGCAGCGTTATCAATATCACCCGGAGCAATTAAGCCCGCCAGCGATAATACCGCTAATATATTAAATATATTTGAACCAATAATATTACCAAGTGCTAAGTCGTCTTCTTTTTTGATGATACTCATAATACTGGCAGCTAGCTCAGGCAAACTTGTACCGATAGCAATTACGGTTAAGCCAATAACCAAATCACTAATACCAAATGCTTTAGCAATAAAAATAGAAGAATCTACAAGAAAGCTTGCACTTAAAGGCAGTAAAATCATACCAACAATAAGCCATATCACTGAGTGTTTAGTGCTCACACCATCAGGAACTTCTTGCTCGGCTTCGAGCACCATTTTATCGTCAATTGGATTTTCTTTTGCACGTTTTAACGTCACAAATAGCAAGGTTGCAATATAAACAACAAAACCAACGATCAAAATAAGACCTTCATTAAAGCTAAAATTACTATTAGCTAACATGTAGGTTGCGATGGCTGTAATAACAAGAATTAGCGGAATTTCGCGTTTAATTGTAGATGACGACACTGTTAAAGGATTAAATAGTGCGGTTAAACCTAAGACTAAGGCAATATTGGTAATATTAGAGCCAATAGCGTTACCAATAGCGGTATCAGGGTTCCCTTGCAATGAAGCGGTAGCTGCAATCATCATTTCAGGCGCAGAAGAACCCATAGCAACGATGGTTAAACCAATAATCATTGGAGAAATACCAAGGTTACGCGCTAATGCTGAAGCACCAAATACAAATTTGTCTGCACTCCACACTAAAATAATTAGTGAAAGTAATAAGATCAAAATTTGAATTAACATTCAAAACTCCTGTTGGGATAAATAAAATAGTTGTTCATTTCGCTGCTATGGTTAAGCTCTTTATTTGTGCACTGGCATTGCCTAATTAGCTAATATACCTATAAACAGTTAAAAAATTTCCGAATTATATGTGGGTATTTTTGTATAAGCGCGAACAACTAATATTGTTCTTGAGTGCTTACCTACATTTAACTTACTTACATAATAATTTATTTGTTATTAAAAATGGGATTATAAACCAATGATGTTGACCGATAACAGCGAATTAATACACCTTTAATGACATTATATTGTGCAGCGGGCAGTATAAACTTTTTCTGATATTATTGGCACACAGATTCAACATAATATTTGTGAAATATTTAGCTAGAACTTAAATTTACCTCGCAGTTAGCATTGCACTCATCTTTGTTTCTATAGCGCTGTGTATTTGCAGCATTTACATAGAGCGGGTTACACATGATTACATTTGCATACTTTTACTTACTCTTTTCCTACTAAATATTTATTAATTTGTAATGACTGGCGTGTTGCGCTGCGTTAGAATTCTAGAATATAAGCATTAATTAACCCGGTGATATCTCAAACAATATGTCTGAAACTTTAGTTGATATTAAAAACATGACTTTTAAGCGGAACGAACGTGTTATTTATGATGGCATCAGTTTGTCTATTCCTAAAGGTAAAGTGA
>OJDI01000392.1_pt1 | contig 18087 bp, 20 predicted proteins | sample 1592601 | NCBI WGS metagenome assembly OJDI01 (sample SAMN05416845, study PRJEB24817) | seawater metagenome | isolation source: Sea water | place: Canada:Atlantic | collected 2013-07 | reverse complement strand
TCTACACACTGCATATCGTCGGCAGCGTCAGATGTGTATAAGAGACAGACACTAAGGTTAAGGATGATTCCATAGAGATAACCTCTAATGTAGATTATGCAGGAGCAGTAGTAGACGGAGCTTCCCCCGCAAGAAGTTCGGCTGGATGGGAATCTAAGAAGAGAAATATAGAGTCTTGGATAAAAGCAAAAGGTATAAGACCTTATAGAAGACTAAAAGGAGGTATAAAGTTCGCTAAGACATCTACCCTAAAGAATAGTGCTTATAAAAGTATGGTTTTTGCTATAATGCAAAGTACTTCTCAAAGAGGTACTATAAAAAGATTTGGATATAAGGGAAGTAATCTTTTTGAGAGAGTTTATAAAGAGATTGAAACTAAGATAGGTGTAGATATAACTGAAGCATACGCTGAAGACATAAGAACTGAATTAAGAAAAATAATACAAATAAACAATGAGCAAAATATTAGCTAGAAGTCCTTTTTGGATAAACGCAACAGAAACAAACTTAATATCTGCTTCTATAGAACTATGGATTTATGAAGGTACGGCAGTAACTGATAGACCTGCTGTTGCAAATTACACTATTCAATCTAGTGTAACAGACACTCCTAATAATGTATATTGGGATATTTCTGATTTAGTAAAAGACTTTATTGACACTAAATATAGTGGGATATCTAGTGATAATGGTGTTGTATGGGTTGATTATAAGATAACTAAAGTAACTACATCTACAATATACCCGGGAACTATACAAACAGGCTACTATGCTGTTTATGGCTACTCGTATTACGAGCAAGGCTATAATAATTCATCATTAGATGGTTGCTTAATAGACACTAACTTAATATACAATCTTGATGGTAGTGATGTGCTTGTTCCTTTAGATTACAAGCTATTTAGCGAGGCTACATTTCTTAGTGGGGCTACAACATTACTTAACGTATTGAACGCAACTCCTGCATCAAATGTTGAGAGTGCTAGTATAGTGTCATCATTAGGAGCAGGATTAAGTAATGTAACGGAAGTTAGAGTTTCTTCACATAATGATGTTAACATAACTACAAATCCTAACTTTACAACAGACACAGATTGGGTAAAAGAAACATCAGATTGGACTATTAATAGCGGAGCAAGTTTTCTAGGTTCTAGTGATTTAGCAATAGATAGATTATATCAATTAAAAACAGTGATAGGGGTAAATCTTGCTGTTAGCTTTGATATAACGAACTTTACAGGCACAGGTACTGCTAGTATGAGATATCCTTTTTCTGTACCAATTACAGGCAACGGAACTTACACAGCTGAAGGTCTTGGAACAGGAGCAGATAGAATACAATTTCAAGCACAAGCTGATGATTTAGCAGACCCTTTAGGATTTACTCTAGACAATGTCGTTGTAGCTAAAACAGTACCAGATAGAGTTATAAAGGTAGAATCTATAGAAGAATGTAAGTACACACCTTACAAGATTATCTTTAGGAATAAGAATGGTGCAAAGCAAGACTTATGGTTCTTTAAAGCGTCTAGATTATCTATGGAAATAGATAGAGACGAGTATAAGTCAAACACAATATCAGACTATAGAAATAATATAGTGTCTTCTCACGGAAATACTACATTCTATACATCAGCTAAAGAAACTATGACTATAAATAGTGGATTTGTACCAGAAGAATTTAATGAAACCTTTAGGCAACTAATGTTGAGTGAACAGGTGTGGATAGATTACGAAAGTAAGGTACTGCCAATAAACATATCAAACAACACAATAGACTACAAGACTAAATTGAATAATAAGCTGATAAATTACACTATAGATATAGAATTTTCTTTCAATAAAATAAACAACGTTAGGTAGATGAAGAACTTAGAGCTTTATGTAAAAAATGATAATGGATTAGATGAGAGGGTTGATTTATTTGACTTTGAGGCTGTAAATCTTAGTCAAGTGATAAAGGATGTCAAGGATATTGGAAAAATCTTTACCGACTATTCTCAATCATTTAAAGTTCCTGCGTCAGCAAATAATAACAGAATATTTCAACATTACTACAACTTCAACATACAAGATGGTTATGATGGTAGAATGAAAAGAGATGCTGTTATAAAAATAGCAGGAGCTGACTTTAGGTTTGGTAAAATAAGGCTTGATGATGTTGATATGAGAAGTAACCAACCATTTTCTTATAAAATAGTATTCTTTGGCTCTTCTGTTGCACTTTCAGATATACTAGGGAAAGACGAGTTATCAGACTTAGATTACTTAAATAGATTTAATCACGATTACGACCAAAATACAGTAAAGAATGGGTTTATAACAGGCTTAGAGTATGATGATACAACTGAGTCTATGATTGTAGGTAGTAATGCTGATGTTGTATATCCATTTATATCTTGTTATTCTCAGTATTATTACAATTCAAACTCTAGCGACCACGGAGATAGTAGTTTTGACCCTCCAAGTAGAAACTTGCATCGACCTGGTAATTCAGCACATAACGGAATAGAACATACGGACTTAAAGCCATCATTAAAGATAAGACACATAATAAATGCGATAGAAGACAAATATGATGGGTTGTTTTTTGATAAAACTTGGTTTGATTCAGCTCCCTTCAATGAACTTTATATGCTTATGCATAGAGATAAGGGTGCTATAACTGATTCTATAGCTAAAGAATCTGTATTTACTCAAGAAGACTTTGGTGTAAACTTAGACATAAGTCAAATTACCACAGGTCTAGACTTATACAATCCTCAAAATACTTTTTATGTTGCTAGGTTTAAGGTAGAACCCATTACAGGTACTGGTCCATACGACCTTAGAATAGTGGATACTTTGTCTGGTGATGTATTAGGAGAAGCTAACGGACTGAGTGGTAATGGTGATGTAGTAGTAGGTTTTGATGTTCTGTCTTCTGTAGAGTTAAGAAATTGGAATTTAAACTTTTTTATAACAACTCAAGACGGAAGCACATTAGCCACATACAATGCCTATTTACACCTAAAGAAAAAAGTAGAAACCTACATTTCCTATGGAAGTCCAGTTCTTGCTGGTAACCCAACCATTACTGATTATCCAAGCGAAAATACTGACTACTCAAGTCCCAACTCACCAGAGACTATGGCTTCTTACATTGTAATTGCAAATCAAATACCTAAGATGAAGGTTATAGATTTCCTGCAATCTGTATTTAAAATGTTTAACTTAACAGCCTACTTTGAAAGAGATACTTCTTTACCTCAAGATTCAAGGATAATAGTAAAGTCATTAAACGAGTATTATAGCACAGGAAAAAGTATAGATGTCTCTAAATACATAGATATATCTAACGGAACAATATCTAGACCTCCAACATATTCAGAAATAAACTTCAAGTACGACAAACCTAGTACTTTTGGTATTATTAATCAAAATACATTATTAAATGATGAATTTGGTGATTTAACTAGAAATAATAGAGATTTATCTGTATTCTTTAATGATGGAGGAAAATACGATATAAAGTTAGCGTTTGAACATATGCTTTTTGAAAGACTATCTGATGAAAATGACTTAACAATAAGAACTCCCATACAAACAGGATGGTTAGTTGATGATAATGAAAAGCCTGTAAAAACCAAACCTATAATACATTATGCTGTGCCTACAACGGTGGATGATTCTGCATTTCCATTTGCATTTATAGGAGGTGGACAATCACAGATAACAACATACTTTAGACCTAGCAATGTTAGTACTGATGGACTTCAAACTATAAACTTTAATGAGGAAAACGATGAGTTTACAGGTGTGTTAAATAAAAATAGCTTATATCAAATATTTTACTCAACATACATACAAAAGGCATTTAGTAAATTCTCTAGACTTGTGAAACTAGAAGCTAAATTACCTCTAAATGTATTGCTGAATTATGAGTTAAATGATGTATTTAGAATAAATAGTTTAGATTACAATATAAATAGAATTCAAACAAATTTACTAACAGGAAAGTCTGTATTAGAGCTTATTAATGGTAATTTCGCAGACTCTACACGACCAGATGCACCTACGGATATTGTTTCTGTTGGAACTACATCCTCAACTATAGATATAGAATGGACAGTACCTGTTGGTGGAGTTATTGCCACTAACTACAGAGTTTATATTGACGGAACACAGGCTAATTTTGGTGCTATAACTTACACAGGAAGCACTCCAAATACACCTACTGCAACGCTTAGAAACTTAGTAAATGGACAATCATACACGATAGAGGCAACTTCCTTGTCTCAAGATGGGGTAGAGTCTTATAAGTCAGCACCATTAGTAACATCAACAACGTTAAATGGTAGTACTCCTTCAGACCCTACGAACCTAGTATTAGTTTCTAAAACATCTACATCTATAAATGTTTCTTGGACAGCTTCAGTATTTGGAACACCTACAGGTGATAATGGATACTCTGTTTATTTAGACGGTGTCTTTTTAACTAATGTAACAACAAATAGTCATAGTATCACAGGACTATCTAGTACTACTTCTTATGATATAAAAGTAAAAGCATTTGATTCAGCAGCAGCTTCAGACTCTGGGTTTAGCAATACGTTAACCGTTGTTACTAATGATGCTTTAGATTTAACAGCTCCTTCTATACCTCAAGACTTAGAAACTATATCTAAAACAACTAGTAGTATATTCTTTGGATGGCAACCATCTACGGATAATGTTGGTGTTGCAGGATATAAAGTTTATGTAAATGGTACTTATTTAGCATCAACAACAAATTCATCTTATAACGTTACAGGGTTATCAAGTGCTACTTTATACACCTTAAATGTATCAGCATACGATGCTAATAATAATGAGAGTGCATTAAGTCAAAACCTTAAAGAAACAACAAATTAATATGTTAAAAGATATAATAGATTTATTGAATGAAGATGATTGGCTAATATCTGATGAAGACGTATTGATAGCTAAAGGTAAATATCAATCCACTACAAATTGGAAAGAATTTAAGTACAACCTAAAACAAAGAAGATTATAAGATGGCTGATTCGGATAAAGTAATACTACTCAAGATAGAGCTTGATAAAGCTCAAGCTTCTGCAAACATAGAGAAGTTAAAGAATTCTCTAAAAAAGTTAGATGGAAGGCGAAGAGAGGCTCGTGTAATAGTTAGAAAACTTAGGTTAGAAGAAGCTAAATTATCTGATTTAAGAGCAAAAAGTTCTAAATCTATATCGAACCACGCTAATGAGCTAAAAAATGCTAATAAGCAGACAGGAGCGGCTACATCTGCTACTTTAGAATTTGGTAGAGTTCTATCTGATGCTCCTTATGGTATTAGAGGTGTTGCCAACAACTTACAACAATTAGCATCTAACCTATTCTTTATGTCTAGAGGTACTGATGCAGTTACTGGTAAAACTATTGGTTTTTTAGGAGCTTTAGGCACTCTTGGAAAATCCCTTCTTGGACCAGCAGGAATATTAGTTCTTTTTCAAGGATTAACAGCTCTTTTAGATTGGTATTCTAATAGAACAAATGAAGCATCAAACTCTACAATAGATTTTTCTAATCTAGTTGATAGTCAAGCTGCTAAATTAATGATTCTTAAAGATGTATTAGGAAGCACAAATGTTTCTCTTGAAGACAAGAAGAAAATAGTATCAAATGTTAATAATGAGTTTAAAGACTTAAATTTAACAATAGATGAGCAAGGTAAATTAACAAAAACATCTCAAGAAAATATAGATAAATTAACTGAGTCTTTAGTTAAAAACGCTAAAGCTCAAGCTGTTTTAGAAAAAATAACGGAAGCTCAATCTAAAGTAGTAGAGATAGAAATAGAAAGAGCGAAGCGAATATCAGAGGGTGGTGTTGGAGCATTTGAAGGCACACTTGAAGAGCTAGAAAAACAAAGACAAAAGTATATTGATAGAACAAAGAATCAGATAGATAAGAGTAATTTGACAGAGACTCAAAAAAAAGAAGCTCTAGACAATTATATGAAAAGTTCTAGTATGCAAAGATTTGATGCTTTAAGAGATTTCAGAAAAAAAGACTTAAAAGATGCTAATGAATATGTAGATAGTTTGACTAAAATGATAGTTGGAGAAGAAATGTTTTCTATATTCAACAAGGATAGTGGTAAAGGTAAAGGTAAAGGTAAAGCACCTACCTTAGTAGACCCTAAAGAGTTTCAAACAGAGGCTGAAGATTTGCAATCTGAGATAGATTCTTGGGACAAGAAGATGTTAATGGCTGCTACAAAAAACAAAGACCAAATACTTCAATTAGAACTTGTATTTTACAAGAAATCTAAGGAAGCTAGAAGAAAAGATAGAGAGGATGCTGCTTACAGTGATTTATTTAAATACGAAGATGAGTTAGATGCATTAGTTAAGGCTGGAAAAATGAACGAAGGTCAAGCAGAATTAGAAATAGTTATGGCTAGAGTCAAAACTAAAGAAAAAGTAGACTCAATTAATAAAGAACACGATAGACTTATAGAGAAGGCAGAAGATGCTACAGAAGCATTAAGATTAGGTTTAGGCGAGGATGGTGACGGTAAAGAAAAGTTTAGTTTAGAAGATGGGCTTAAAAAATATATGGAGCTACAGTCTTCTATGACAGGCTTTCTTAATGGAGAATACGACAGGCAACTAACTATAGAGCAAAATAAAACAAATGCTTTAAATAACGAACTTAATCAAAGGCTTTTAAATGAAAACTTATCTAAAGATGAGAGAGAAAGAATACAGTTACAGATAGGTAGAAATGATGATAAATTAAGGAAGAAGCAAGAGGAAATAGAAAGAAAAAAATTTAAGTTAAATAAGGCTGCGAATATAGCAACTGCATCTATAAACACATATTTAGCTGCAACTCAAGCATTATCCTCTGATACAATACCTACGGCAGCAAAACCTTTTGTTGTGGCTGCAACGATAGCTAGTGGTTTAATGCAAGTGGCTAGTATAGCTAGACAAAAATTTCAATCTTCAGCAGGTAGTGGAGGTACTATAGGAGCTTCTGGTGGTGGAGGTGGAGGTGGAGAAGGTAGAGAATTCAATTTCAATCTAGCAGGAAGCACACAGTCAAATCAATTAACACAATCAATAGCTAGTCAGTTAAATCAACCAATACAAGCGTATGTTGTTTCTTCTGAGATAACGAGCCAACAACAACTAGACTTAAACATCTCCAATACAGCAACAATAGGTTAAAATAAAAATTATGGAAGAATTAGATATTATAGAATTAATAATAGACGAAAACAATTTAGAGGATGGAATAGAGGCTATCTCTCTAGTAGAAAGTCCTGCAATAGAAGAGAATTTTGTAGCACTTAGTCAGCACAAGGTGCAGTTTAAATCTGTGGATGATGAGAAAAGGATAGTAGTAGGTCTAGCTTTAGTTCCAGATAAAGAGATATTTAGGAAAAGTGGAGATTATGCTTATAAGATAAAATTCTCTAAAGAAACTGTCAAGAAGGCATCAGAGTTATACTTAAAAAGATTAAAGAATAACAACGCAACTATAGAACACGAATTAAGCGTAAAAGGAGTGTCTCTAATAGAGTCTTGGATAGTTGAAGACCCAAATATGGATAAAAGTAATTTATACAACCTAGACGCTCCAGAGGGTGCTTGGGCGGTAGTTATGAAGATTGATAATGATGAAATATGGGAGGATGTAAAGCTAGGTAAATATTTAGGATTTAGTATTGAAGGTTTCTTTAGTAAAAAAGAAGAGGAATTGGTGGAATACCCTCACACGATGTATAATCCTAAAAATGGAGAAAGTGTTGAAATAACTAATAAAGAAGAACACGACAAATACACAGAAAAAGGTTGGGTACATAGTGAGCCAAAAGAATACAAAGAACAAGAGCTAAAGTCTTATAGCGACTACCCACAGTCTGCTACTAATAATGCTAAACGAGCATTAGCTTGGGTAGATAAAAATGGATGGGGTTCTTGCGGTACTCCTGTAGGAAAACAGAGAGCAAGTCAACTAGCTAGTAGAGAGCCTTTAAGTAGAGATACTATATCTAGAATGGCATCTTTCAAAAGACATCAGCAACATAAAGATGTGCCATATTCAGAAGGATGTGGTGGTTTAATGTGGGATTGTTGGGGAGGAACTAGTGGTGTTGAGTGGGCAATAAATAAGCTAGAAAAATTGTCCTTATCTGAAGAAGATGCTGAGGCTTTGGGTATTTTAAACGACATCGTAAATAAACTAAATAATGAATAGAAGAGAAAAAGAAGAATGGAGTAGAACATCTCCAAAGAATAAGAGAAGAGGCTGTCTATGCAAAGACGGAAATAGATACAGTAGAGAGTGTTGTGATGGTAAGATGATTAATCAAGGAATAGGCAACATCTAAAAGTAAAATACAACAATATTTATATTGTTAGTTATTAGTGTTATAGAGTTAATAATAATAAACTTAATTTATGAAAAGTCCAAAAGAAATTGTAGATGCCTTTAAAAGCATTTTACTTTCTTCTGAAGAAGTAATTAAGCAGCCTGTAGAAGAGGTTGTTGAATTAGCTGAAGAAGAAGTAATTGAGGAAGCTCCTGTAGTTGAAGAGGAAGTTATTTCTGAAGATTCAGATATTGAATCATTAAGCAAGAAATACGAATCTTTATACGAAGAGTTATCTTCATTAAAAGCTTCTGTTAAGCAAATGATGGAAATCGTTTCTCCTACAGAAGAAAAAGATGTTCCTGCTGAATTATCAAAGCAAGAAGTAGTATCGGAAGTTACTGAGCTATCTGTTGAGTCAGAAGAAATAGTACATTCCCCAGAAGCTCAAGTAGAGCAAAAGAAACAACACCTTTACTCACAGAGTAGACCAAAAACAGTAAAACACTCAATTTATAACAAATTATTTAATAAATAAAAACAATGGCAACAACATTCACAAATAACCCAAGTTACGCAGGAGAAGCAGCAGCAGGATATATTTCAGCAGCTTTATTGTCTGCAAATACTATCGAAAATGGTGGTATTACTGTTAAACCTAATGTAAAATTCAAGCAAGTAATCAGAAGACTTTCTACAACAGACTTAATCGCTGATGGAAGTTGTGATTTCGCTGCAACCGACACCGTTACTACGGATGAAAAGATTCTACAACCAGAAGAATTTCAAGTAAACTTAAACTTATGTAAGACTGATTTTAGAGACGATTGGGATGCAATATCTATGGGATATTCTGCATTTGACAATCTACCTCCTACTTTTCAAGAGTTTTTAATCGCTGAGATTATTGCTAAGATTGCTGAGAAGAATGAGAGTAATATTTGGATGGGTGCTACTGCAACTGCAGGAGAATTTGACGGACTAGTAGCTTTAGCTACTGCTGATGCAACTGTTGTTGATGTAACAGGAGTTTCTACTGGAGCTGGTGGTGTAACTGCTGCTAACGTAGTTGCTGAATTAGGAAAAGTAACAGACGCTATGCCTGCTGCATTATACGGAAAGCCAGATGTAAGATTATACGTTGCACAAAACGTGTATAAGGCTTATGTAAGAGCTTTAGGAGGATTTGGTGCTGACGGACTTGGTGCTAATGGTTACGAAGGTAGAGGAAACAATCAAAGCATAAACGGATTAATGTTTGATGGAGTTCAGATTTTCTTAGCTCAAGGATTAGACCCTAACTATATGTATTTAGCTGAAACATCTAATATCTTCTTTGGAACTGGACTTTTATCAGACCATAATGAAGTTAAAGTACTAGATATGAGCGACTTAGATGGAAGTCAGAATGTAAGATTTGTAATGAGATTTACTGCTGCTGTACAGCACGGATTTGGTTCAGACATCGTTCTTTACACTCCACAAGCATAATTAAAATAATTATTAATAATTTCCCTCTTCTTGACGGAGGAGGGAATATAAAAACCCAATACAACAAATGGCTTGTGATTTAACATTAGGAAGAAAAGAGGTATGTAAGGATTCTGTTGGAGGTATAAAAGCTATCTACCTATCGAATTTTGAAGATACTACTCCTGCTAGTTATACATTTGATTCAACAAATACAGATTCAATAGAATCTGTTACCGGAACACCAAATGCTTTCAAGTATGAAGTAAGAGATGCCTCTTCTTTCACGCAAAATATTCAGACAAGTTCTGAAACAGGAACTACTGCTTTTGAGCAAGTAGTAGAGTTAACATTAAAAAAATTAACTGTTAATGACCATAAAGAATTAAAATTACTTTCTTATGGTAGACCAAGAGTTATTATTGAAGACCAAAACGGAAACTTCTTTTTAGCTGGATTTGAAAATGGCTGTCAAGTAACTGCTGGTACTATTGTAACAGGACAAGCAATGAATGACCTTAGTGGTTATACATTAACTTTGACTGGTATGGAGAAGAAGCCTGCAAACTTTTTAGATGCTGACCCTGCGACTACAGGATTTACAGTTGTAGTACAAGCGTAAATATTTAATATTTGATTTACTTTTAGTTAAGGTCTGCTTCGGTAGACCTTTTCTTTTGTAATAAAAACAAAAAATAGTATTTCCGTTATAAGTTTATGATTAGATTATTACCAATATCAACATCACAAACATTCTCTATTTTGCCTAGAACATCAGACATTACAAATATAGATGCAACTATAAGAGAGGATGGGACAGGAGAGTCTGTATCATTTACAGGTGTTACTGCTGTTGTTAATGGAGATTACATAGATATAACGCTATCTTCAGATAAGTTTATAGCAGAAAGAGCTTATGTGCTAGAAATGACTAGAGACACTAACCTTTGGTACAGAGATAAGATATACGTAACAAGTCAAATTAATACGGACATCTATCACACTATAAGTACAGATTACTACAAGGAAAACAATACTGATGGTGATGATAAATACATAACAATATAATGAGTAAAAGAATAAACGTCAATAAGAATTACTTATCAAAGAATCCAAAGAAATACATTAAGAACTTTAGTGTTGTAGAGCTATCTACATATCAAATGCCAAAAGCAGTTGAAAGAAAGGGTGATAATTGGGTTACTTGGGGAGAAGATAATAATTATTTTGGTAGACTAATAGACTTGAACTTAGGAAGTCCAACAAACTCTAGATGTGTAAAGGGTATCTCTGATATGATTTATGGTAGAGGTCTTGCTTCTACTGATAGTGATGATAAACCTTTAGAATGGGCAGCAGCTCAGTTAGTGTTTAAACCTAAAGATGTAAAAAGAATAGTAAATGACAGAAAGGAGCTAGGTATGGCTGCTATACAAGTTGTTTACAATAAGACAAAGAAAACAGTACTCAAAGCACTACACTTTCCTATAGAGACTCTTAGAGCTGAAAAAGCAACAGATGGAGTTATAAAGGCTTGGTATTATCATCCTAATTGGGCAGAGTACAAGAAAGGAGATAAGCCTAAAAGAATTCCTGCGTTTGGACAAGGAAGTAGAAGAGAAACTTCAGAGATATTTGTATCTAAGCCTTATCAGAGTGGTTTTTGGTACTATACACCTAGTGATTACCACGGATGTTTACAATACTGTGATTTAGAAGTAGAGGTGTCGAACTACCATATTAACAATATAAAAAATGGTTTACAGCCTAGTTTATTTATAAACTTCAATAATGGAATTCCTCCAGAGGAGACTCAAGAATTAATGGAGTCTAAGATAAACGATAAGTTTGGTGGAACAAATAATGCAGGGCGTACTATCATAGCATTTAATGAAGACAAGGAAAGTTCGGCAACTATAGACCCTATACACTTACCAGATGCTCACGCTCAATATCAATTCTTAGCTGACGAAAGTAGAGAAAAGATAATGTTAGGACACGGTATCGTATCACCAATACTTTTAGGTATTAAAGATAACACGGGTTTTGGGAATAATGCCGAAGAATTGCGTACTGCCTCAATTTTAATGGATAATTATGTTATAAGACCATTTCAGACTGACTTGTTAGATGATTTCTGTGAAATATTAGCTGTTAACGGAATATACTTAAACTTATACTTCATTACTTTACAACCTATTGAGTTTACAGAATTAGAGAATATTTCTACTAAAATCAAGAGAGAAGAAGAGACAGGAGAGAAGTTAAGTTCTCAAGAAGAATCAAAAGATTTCTCTGACGAAGAAGGAGATGATATGCTAGAGCAACTAGAGGGTCTTGGAGAGGTTTTAAGCGATGATTGGGAGGTTGTTCATACCGAAAGATATGAAGAGGATATTAATGACGTTAAAATGGCTGAAATAAAGTCTAGCAATAAGTCTTCTAAGGAAGATAGTGATATCTATAAAGTTAGATATGCTTATATGCCTGTAAGAAAATCTACTAACAGTAGAAGATTCTGTAAGAAGATGGAAACGTTTACTGATAGAAATATTGTATTTAGAAAGGAAGATATTAATATGATGTCTTTTAGAGGTGTTAATAAAGAATTGGGGCATAACAAGCAGAATTACAGTCTTTTAAAGTTTAAGGGAGGAAAAAATTGCCATCATTACTGGGAGTTGAGAGTTTTAAAGTTAAAAGGAGATAAAAGGGTAGACCCTAATTCAGCTTATGAAAAAGGATTGAAAGAACCTAATAATCCAAGCGAGATAACTGAAAGAATGATTGATAGACCAGATAGAGGTGCTTATCCAACTAATAAAAAATAAGATATGGCTACTAAAGCATTATTTATAACATTAAATGACTTAAAAAGAAAGTCTATCATATCTGGAAATACAGATGATGACAAGCTAATACAGTTCGTTGAGGTTGCTCAAGACCTGCATATTCAAAATTATTTAGGAGGAAACTTGTATGTAAAGCTACAGACGTTAATTTTAAATTCTGAGTTAAATGATGTTGCAAACGTAAATTACAAAAACTTACTTAATGAATACGTTAAGCCTATGCTTATCTGGTTTAGTCAAAGTTCTTATTTACCATTTGCTTCTTACAATATTGGGAACGGAGGAATCTATAAACATATTGGAGATAACAAGCAGGCTATAGATAAGGATGAGTTAGTTCATTTGATGGGTAAAGTTAATGATACTGCTGATTTTTATACAAGGAGGTTTCAAGATTATATGGATTATAACAATAACTTATTTCCAGAGTATAACACATCTACTAACGAACAAATGACTCCAGATACGGATTCTAATTTTTCTGGGGGTATTTTTCTAGGATAATATGAAGAAAAAAATATACAAACCTAAAGATAGTAATGTTAAGAAGATGGAGATGTTGTTTAAAAAAATAAATAAAATAAAAGATGGCAAACGAAATTTATCCTGTTAGTTGGTGGGGAAGTCCAGTTCAAAATGGATGGGGTGGTATTTATTATGATTATGCAGTAACAAGTGCTATACCTAGTTTACTTGCTTCATTACAAGCAAGAGCAACATACTACGAAAATGTTACTTGTACAACTGCAACATTAACCACAATCGAAAACATAGAATAGTATGGCAGATAATTTATTAGATAAAGCGTCAATTTTACTTACACCAACTGCACACAACAACGGAAGTATGTTAAGTGTTAAGCCAACTGATGGAGATGGAGATTTCACTTTCTCAAGAAATTCTGCTGCCACTAGAGTCAATGCTCAAGGGTTAGTAGAGAATGTACAGATACTATCGGGAGACTTAGTACAGAATGGTAGCTTTTCACAGATAGGTACAGAAGAAGTTTCTAATGGTAACTTTTCACAAGAAGGCAGCCAATTGGTTACAAATGGTGGGTTTGATACGGATAGTGATTGGACTTTAAGTGGTTGGAATATTAGCGGTGGTTCTGCTAATAACGATGGTATAAATACTGGAAATATAAATCAAAACATCGGTTTACAACAAAATAAATTTTATAAAATTAGTATTAGTATAACTAATTATGTTAGTGGTGCTTTAAAAGTTAGATTAGGAACTGGAAATCAAATAGATGTAGGCTCATCAAATGGAGAATACATTTTATATTTAGAGAATACAACTACAAATTCTAATATTAGATTTTATCCAGATGTTACATTAAATTTTAACGGCTCAATAGACAACGTTTCAGTAAAAGAAGTCGGACAAGATTGGACTTTAGAAAATGGTTGGAGTATTGGAGATGATAAGGCTATAAGTGATGGAAGTGGCTCTATTCCGAACACTGATTTAATTCAAGGAAATGTTTTTACAACAGGCAAAAGCTATAAAGTAACTTTAGAGATAAAAGACTATGTTTCAGGAAATTTGCAGTTACAAAATAATACAACAAACTTTCCTCAGTCAAATGGAATACATACAATTTATTCTTCTGAGGGTAGCGCATCTTTAATATTAAGGTCTTTATCTTTCATAGGCTCTGTTACAAACATCTCGGTTAAAGAGGTGGGGCAGAATTGGAATATAGAAAATACTTGGACAATAGGGAATAGTGTTGCAAATGGTAATGGTGCAAATGGGGATGCTGAAGAAATAATACAAACCTCTGTTTTAGTAGTTGGTAAAGAATACAAAGCAACTTATCAAGTACTAAACTATGCTAGTGGTAGTGTTGCACTTTGGAAAGGAAGTGGAGTTGCTTTAATACAAAGAACTGCTAATAATACTTATACAGAATATTTTACTGGTGCAAGCAATCAAATAAGGTTTAGAGGTACTAACTTTATTGGTAGCATTACAAACATAGTAATAAAAGAAATTACTAACGATACTAACCTACCGAGAATAAACTACGAGGGGTTTAGTTATCAAGATTCCTTTGGAAGTGAGTTGGTTACTAACGGAGATTTTGCAACAAATAGTTATTGGCAATTGGGTAGTGGCTCTTCTATAAGTGGTGGGTCTTTAAATATTATTTCAGCACCATACAATGCAGCAACAAGGCAAGCTTTATCTTTAACGAGTGGTAAGACTTATAAAATAGTAATTAATGCAATAGCAGTTGGCTCTGCTACTTCTAACACATTTCAATTAGGTTTTGGGACTATTGGGGGTAACCCATCAAGCAACACACAATACGAGTTTGAAGAAGGTGCTTCTGTAAAAACACTTACAGTTACGGCATCAGCTACCGATGCTGCAGTTCTATTTCGTGCTAGAGATGCATCTACAAGTAATTTATCAATAACCAACGTATCTGTAAAAGAATATTTAGGACAAGAAGTAGTACCCGATAGTGGCTGTGGGAGCTATATTTTAGAGCCACAGAGTACCAACATTTATTTAAATTCTGAAACATTATTAACGCAAGATAATACAACATTAGCAAGTACTTATACTGTTTCATTTTACGGAACTGGCACAATTACTTTTAGTGGTACACACACTGGTAGTTTGGTTGGCACAAGTCTAACTGATAGAGTTTCAGCTACTTTTACTGCTACTGCTGGAACATTAACAAGTACAGTTAGTGGAACAGTTACAAAAGGACAGTTAGAAAATTTAAACTTTGCTAGTAGCTATATCCCCACCTCGGGAGCATCCTCCACAAGGCTTCGTGATTTAGCAACTGATTCGGGTAACGCTACTTTGATAAACTCTACAGAAGGAACTTTATATTTTGAGGGTAGTGCTTTTGTTAATGGTGGAGTAAATAGATACGTCAGCCTTTCAGATAATACAACCTCTAATAGATTGCAATTTGTTTTTACGAGTGCTACAAATAGGCTACAAGTATCGGGTACAAATGTCACATCTATCAATTACAATTCTTTTGTTCAGACCGACAATAATAAGATAGCATATTCTTATTCAGCTTTAGGTGTTAGGGTATTTGTGAATGGTGTTTTAGTAGGCTCAAATACAGACAATGCAAGTTTACCCACTAACACTTTAACTACTTTAGATTTTGCTTTATGGAATCAAACAAGTGCATTATTTCAAGGCAAAACAAAAGCACTTGCAGTTTGGAAAGAGGCTTTAAGCGATGCAGAATTAACAGCTTTAACAACAATATAATGAATATTTACAAGACAGTATTTGATACAGAGCAACAAGGTAAAGATGTTTTAATACAGAAAGATGTATGGCAAGAAGTAACTGAGGAAGGAGTTACCTCAATGCAGTACATCAACGGAACAAAGGCAGTTGTTTACATTGGTAAAGTGGTAAAGACACAAGGTACATATGACCCCGATGGACACGAAATAACACCTCCAATTTACTACGATGGTGTGGCGTATGATATAATGAGTACGGATACTTTAGACTTTGGAAGCAATGAGGTGTATCCAGCTGACAATGCAGCACATCAATTCTATGGATTTCCTAGAAACGCAGAAGTACCTAAAATATAAGATATGGATATGCAAGACCTTAAACTAGCGTTAATTAATTTATTTACTTTCTCTATGAGCTTCTCAAATGTCGAGCTAGGTTTGAAATTAGTATTACTAACTGTATCTATTGTCTATACAGTTTTAAAAATTGTAAACCTAAAGAAAAAAGATGAGTAAATTCTTCAAAGAAATTGAGGATAATATGGATGAAGAGTTCTTAGAAAGGCTCGACCAAGCAAGAGCATTTGCAGACATTCCATTTATTATAAACTCAGCGTATAGAAGTCCAAACCATCCTTTATCAATAAAAAACCCTAGTTCATCTCATATAAAGGGTTTAGCAGTAGATATAAAAGCAACTGACAATGCAACAAGATTTAAAATTATTGATGCACTTCTTTTTGTAGGTTTTAAAAGAATTGGAATAGCTGATACATTCATACACGTTGATATGGACTATGGCAAAAGGCAAGACATAATATGGACTTATTAATATGAAGCTACTACAAATATTAGGAAACATTTTAGGTATCGGAAAAGATGCCTTAAACAACCGGGCAGAGTTAAAAAAACTAAAAGCACAACAAGAACACTCTATAATAGAGGCACAGACAAAGGCACAAGTAGATAGAATTTTATCTAATACTGATAGTGATAATCAGATTGATTTAATAACTGCGCAGAATAAAAAGTACACTTTAAAAGACGAAATTGTAACATACATATTTTTAGTACCAGTATTTATTGCGACAGCAACACCCTTCTTAATAGCTTTTAACAATAATGAATGGACATCTTTATCTATTTATGTTAAAGAATCTTACCAAAACCTAGACCAACTACCTACTTGGTATAAGTATGTATTATCAGCTATAATAATAGATGTATTAGGATTTAGAAGTTTCGCTAGAAGACTTTTCGATAAATGGTTAAAGAAATAGATTTAACTCCTTTTTTTTAGAACACAGCTATCCTGTATTTACAATAACCACTAAATTATATTTTTAATATTTATCTAAAGATATCTTTGTCTCCGCCTTTTTGGGAGGCTACGACAGATATCGTAAAAGTGTAATGTTTCATTTTATGAAAACGAAGTTATACTAAAAAAATTAGAAAGTCAAGTGAATTTGTTAACACTAATTAACAATAAAGTAAATTATTTACATTATATTTGATATAAATAAAACTTAACTTATGGATAATCAGAAGGATACAGAAGGTTTAACACATTTAAGATGGTCTATGTTTGATTCTCCAGATTCTCAAGGTTCTGGATATTTATTTATGGAAAGAGAGCCTGTGTATATTCTAGATGTTGTTTGCAAGATGTATAGAATAAAGCCAGACATTATATTAGGATACACTTCAAAGCCTGTAGCTGACAATATGTTTCTTTCATCAAGAGATGCTCATAGAGTTGGATTAGGTGTAAGGATTAGAGTTCTATCTACAAAGAAGAGAATGAGAATTATTAAAGGACTTATTGAGTGTGGTATAGAAAGAATAGCTGTTAGTGATGATGTGTTGTACTTTGACACAGATAGTCTAAAGCCTGCTTATTTTGCTATTTGGTAAAAATAAATACTTAAATTTTTGGTGGATTAATTTATGTTTAGTAAATTCGCTAAAACAAAATAAATGGCATCAATAGAAAGATTTAAAGAATTAAAGAATTGGATTTATAGAACTTTAGATTATAACGGTATTCTTCAAGATTATTCTTCCTTCTACACAAACAAGGAGGATGCAGAGTATTGGTATAAATCTGTCTCTTATACACATCTCCGAGCCCACGAGACTCCTGAGCATCTCG
>OJDI01000391.1_pt1 | contig 18169 bp, 13 predicted proteins | sample 1592601 | NCBI WGS metagenome assembly OJDI01 (sample SAMN05416845, study PRJEB24817) | seawater metagenome | isolation source: Sea water | place: Canada:Atlantic | collected 2013-07 | reverse complement strand
TAAAAGGCAAGGTAGAAGCGTTTTACAAATAAGCTGGCTAATTTTAAAAATATCAAAATGCCGACACAAGTCGGCTTTTTTATTGTTAATAAAGACTTACAAACTTACTTAAAGCCGCACATTTCTTACTCACTGTTATTTTCATAACTATGGGCAAATTTATGGTCAACAACCACCGCATTATGCGCATGTAAACTTTCTTGGTGTTCAACCTTAAACCAATAATCTATGACTGTTTTATTGCTTTCTAGCGCTAGCTTTAAACGCCTTGCAGCATCTTCGCAAAACATTAAATTTTCAGCATTTAGTTTTGCAAATTCTTGCTCATCTTCACGCTTAACCGCGGTTTGAACTGGCGTACCAATAACGTCTTCAAAACCTTTTATAAGTTCTGAAAAACAGGGTAGAAAATTTGGCTGCAACTTTAATTTTAAATAAGCAAATGAACGCTGACTGTGTGGCGTCGCTATAGAACCTTGCGTTGAGTTGACCCAAGATAATAATGCTTCTTTAGATATTGTTTGCTCACTAAACTCTAGGGCAATTGCATCACTTATTGCTTGACGTGACAATGCTGCCGAACAAGGGCAGGTACTTGAATACGCAATAGTGAGTGATATCTCTGTATTCTTTTTTTTATCTATAGAATCACAGCAAATACTTATGGGATAAGTTTGGTAACCAAATTGCTCACTTAAAAGTGCCGGTTTAAGAAGTGTTAGTTCAAAGTTAAGCTGTAGCTTTGCAGCAGAACTTAAACCCTGTTGTGAACTTATTAACTCATTCAATAACGTATTAAGTGTATTTATTGAGAGTACATTTTTTGTAAATATATCTCTTATCTTTATATAAAGCCGCGACATATGAATGCCTTTAGCATTTTCTTTATCTAAGCTGACAAACACATTTGCTTTGGCAGATAAAGTTAACTTTGATTGCTCGCTAAGCCTTATTGGAAGAGCGATTCCTTCCATACCAACCCACTTTAAAGGTAAAGCAGCAACTTTTAGCTGATTAGATGTAACATCTGGTAAATTCATATAGGTATTATATTCCTGATGATAAAAAGTAAAGATTAAATGCTGTGTTCTTGCAACGACTCTGAACATGGACAGCTTTTCTCATTACTTGTTATGCACTGACGATAATTAAACCAGTGAGCAATAGCCACAAATGCCGAACCAAGGAGAGTAAAGCTTTTTTCACCAACCTCGCCAAAAAGCGACTCCCCTAAAGTCACAGCAACCAGCATTAATGTAATACCCACTACGCCAAAAGAAATATAACGCAAACGTTTATGCTTTTTACAACCCAGGCTCAATGCTAGTAAACTTGTAGGTATAACAGCAACTAAAATCCAAAAGTGAAATTGCTCACTATTAAGCTCAAGCGCACCAATACTAGGTAGTAGCGATAATAAAATAGGCGTTGCAAAACAATGCACTGTGCACAATACAGAAAGCCCTATAGCAAGCCTATCCATTACACTTTGATTTGATCTCATTTCTAATCTCACTTTTCTATTAACTCTGATGTACTTTGCTGGCACTCGTCGCACGTCCCCGATATCTCAAGTTGTGAAGTGGTTGGTGCAAAACCAGTTGCTTGTACTTTCTTGAATAACGACCTTACTAATTCATCTGTTTCATTTATTTCACTTACGGTGTGACACGAATTACAAATTAAAAATATTGATAACTGGTGATGACAACCGCCGTCAGCATGACTACAAGGCATATATTTATTTTCAGACTTCAATCTGTGTACTAAATTAACCGACTCCAATACATTTAAAATTCGATAAACAGACATCGCAACAATTGAAGAGTCCATTATTTTATTAAACTGATTTTTTACTTCGTAAGCTGATAAAGGTTTATTTGCATTTAGTAAAATTTCTAACACCTGCTGTCGCTTTTTTGTTAGCTTTTTATCAACGTTTTCACACTGTGTATTTGCAAATTGAATTGTTTTTTGAATTTGCTGCTTATCCATTATTCCCTCTAACCTAGCCCCAATATGCTTAAGCTCTTTTCATTTCCCTGGTAATTACCCTAATTACATACTATGCGTAATTTTCACCAAAACAACTATTGATATAATATAACATATACATCACAATTGATACAATATAACATCTAACAAGGTAGTCAAATGAAACGTAGATCACAATTAGCTGTTCTTATCGCAGCTTTATTACCAGCAAGTGTGTTGGCATCCACAATAGAAGGCGTTGTTTTAAACAACAAAGGTAAAGTAGTTAGCAATGCAACTGTAGAAGTTGAAGGCTCAGATCTTAAAGTAACCACCGACGAAAACGGTAAATTTGTAATAGCAGAGCTAAACAATGGCTTAAAAGAGCTTCATATTGTAGCCCCTGGCTATGCGCATCTTCATCGCGATATAACAATAATTAACGATGAAAAACAATCGGTTACTTTTAATTTAAAGCGCTCGCCTATTGAAGTTATTGATATTGAAGCAACCCCTATTCATATGTCGGCAATGGAATCTGCGTCGCCTGTTAGTGTTTTATCTGGCGAACAACTAAGACGACAACAAGCTGCAACCCTTGGCGACAGCCTTGAAAAACTTCCAGGCGTTAATACTAACTTTCACGGGAAGGTAGCCAGCACACCTATTATTCGTGGTTTAAGCGGCCCACGTGTTCTTATTACTCAAAATGGCCTTGATGTAAGTGATGTGTCGCGCGTTGGCCCCGACCATTCTGTTGCATCAGAAGCGTCTACCGCACAACAAATTGAAGTATTACGCGGCCCTGCAACACTGTTTTATGGCAGTGGCGCCATTGGTGGCGTAGTAAATGTGGTAGATAACCGTGTACCAACCGACAGCACAACACGCGGCGAGTGGAACCTAGAACATAACTCAGTAGATAACCAAAAAGTGGCCTCGTTTAATGCCACCACAGGCACAGACTCGGTAGCTTTTTATGCCGACGCGTTTTGGCGTGAGGCCGACGACTACGAAGTGCCTGTAGCGGCTGATATAGATAGCGATGATGAAGAGCATCGCGGCGATTACAAAGTTGAAAACAGTAATGAAGAGTCTGACGGTTTTACTGTTGGCGCTAGCTATTTAATGGATAACGGCTTTATTGGCTTAGCAGTAGAGCAATTTAATCGTCAATACGGTATTCCAGGCCATACGCACGGCGAGGAAGAAGAGGAAGAACACAGCGACGAAGAAGAAAGCGTATTTGCTGATTTAGAGCAAACTAAAGTGCAATTATTAGGTGAGTACAACCTAGATAATAAATGGCTAAACAAAGTAAACCTACGCGTTGGCCACACCGACTACGAACACGCTGAAATTGAAGGTGGCGCTGTAGGCACCACATTTAAAAACGAAACAAACGAATTACGCATAGACCTACTACATAACCAATTTAGCGAGTGGAATGGCGGCATTAGCTTTCATTACAAACAAAGCGATGTAGAAGCGCAAGGTGAAGAGGCCTTTACTCCTCCATCAGAAACCGAAAGCTTTGCTGTAGCGCTAATGGAAGAAAGACACTTTGGTGATTTTTTAGTGCAAGTAGGTGGGCGTATAGAGCGTGTAACCATTGAAGCAGGCGACGTGTTACTGCCAAATATTGACGCTCATGCACACGATGAAGCGCAAGAAGCCGACGAGCATGATCACGACCACGAAGAAAGCGCAGAAACCACTCGTGTATTTGACGTAGAGCACGAATTTACGCCAATCAGTTTATCTGCAGGCGTAGTGTGGGATTTTACACCTAACTATAATTTAGGACTTTCTGTATCGCGCTCTGAACGTGCGCCTTCTGCCTCTGAATTGTTATCGTTTGGGCCACACATTGGTACTGGCACTTACGAAGTAGGTGCACTATTTGATTTAGATGGAGACGGTCATTTAGGTTTATCTAGTCAAACAATTGACCTAGAAACAGCCAATAATATCGATTTAACATTACGTAAAACCCAAGGTGATGTTGGCTTTATTTTAAATGCCTTTTACAACCAAGTAGATAATTACTATTACCAAATAGACACCGGTTTATTCGCTGAAAGTGGCCACGACCATGGCGATGAAGAAGGCGCCGACGAACACGACCATTCATCAGAACTGCCGGTTTATTTATTTAAAACAGACGACGTAATTTTACACGGGTTTGAAGCGCAAATTGCGTGGCAATTAACCGATGAATTTAAAGTAGATTTATTCTCAGATTACGTTCGTGCACGCCTTAAAGACGGCGGCGATTTACCCCGTACTCCACCGCTTCGTTTTGGTAGCGAACTAAGCTATCAAACAGATAAATTAAGTGCGCATATTCACGTTACTCGCTATCAAAAGCAAGACCGCACAGCCCCACAAGAAACAGCAACAGACGGCTACACATTGGTTGATGCAAGCATCTCTTACGACCTTTCAGTATTAAACCAAGATATGTCTGTGTACCTACGAGGAACCAACTTAACAGATACAGAAGCACGCGTGCACAGCTCATTTGTAAAAGATATAGCACCACGTCCAGGGCGTAGCTTTGCGCTAGGCATTCGCGGTTATTTTTAAGCATTAAAAAATTATAATTAAAGGAAATAAACATGAAAAAACTATACAAATTAAAGCTTATTGCACTGGCTATTAGCACTACATTTATTACAGCCTGTGGCGATGCCCAGACCAATATTGTAGAAAAAGATCCTATTGTTGTAGAAGACGAGCACGATCATGACGATGATGATCACGACCATGATGATGGCTACACAATTGATTCATTAGGCAGATTAGCTGTGCTTGCAGGCGATAGCAACGAAGCCAGCTTTTATGACCTAGATGACAACGCTTTACTTGAAACATTTACCCTGACGAATGATTCAAACACGCTATCGTCATCACCTGATTTTCGTTATGCCGTTATTGCAAGCCGCGCACAAGATTACTTAGGCTTTATTGATGGTGGTTTATGGCGTGAAGACCATGGCGAGCATTTACACGACTATGAGCAAAGCCCAGCAGCTAGCAGTTATGAGCTAACAAGTGGCAGCCGCCCTACTCACCTTGTAAAACATGACGGCCAATTAGCTGTTTTTTATGATGGTGATGCAGACTCAGGCACGGTTGCCTCTGTTGAAGTATTAACAGATAACGACATAACAAGCGCAACAGCAAGCCTGCCTGGTATTAGCTACGATATTAATATGCACGGCGTAGCAGAGCCTCGCGGTGAGCATTTATTATCAACACTTCGCCGTGATGACAGCGAAAGCACATCGGTTGCTAAAGTACTGCCAGACCAAGTAGGTGTTTATCACTTTCATGATGGTGAATATGAACTAGAACAAACCTTAGAAGTTACGTGCCCTGATTTACACGGCGCGGCACAAAACCACGACTACGTGGCATTTGGCTGTAGTGATGGTGTGTTATTAGCCCACCAGCACGATGATGAATACGAAGCTGAAAAAATAGCGAACATTGCAGCCGTTGGCGATTTACGCATTGGTAGTATTTATGGCCACGAAGATAGCGAGACCTTTATTGGCGTAGCATCTGGCCATGGTGGCGGCGAAGCCGTAATTGTAGCTATTAACCCAGCAACAGCACAAATGGAAGAACTAGAATGGCAACTAGCCGATGGCGCAAGTGCTGTGTCGTACTCTTTTTCTGCCCATGGCGAGCACTTTTTAATATTAGACAGCTTAGGCTTTTTAAATGTATTTAGCGCACACGACCATGATGGCGAAATGCATTGGGAGCTTGAAGGCCAAGTTGATATTACCGAGCAAGATGTATCAACCATGCCAGAGGGCATGAGCTTTAGCATGACAGTGGCGCAAAATGGTCAGTTTGCTTATGTAGCCGACCCGATTGCTCAGCACGTTGTGCAAGTACACCTTGAAGACTTAGAAATTGAAAGTGAGGTTGAGCTTACTTTTGCTCCTAGTGCAATTACTTGGCTTGGTATTGCGCAAGAGGAAGACGACGATCACGACCATTAAGTTAATTAAAGTTCTGAGTAGCTAGCTTACTCTTTTATTGCATATTGAAAAATAAACCTATCATTAGCTTTACTAATGATAGGTTTTAAATGGTAACGTTTTCTAACGTCAGTAATTTTACAGTATTACTCACTTACAGTGCTGTATATCCAATCAAGCCCTTGTATTGCAGTAGTAGGAAATGCGGTTGCATGGCTCGCCCCTTCAATAACAACACTTTTTAATTGTATGTTGTTACTGTTAAGTGCATTAATTTTTTGTACCAATAGCTTGGCACCCTCAACCATATTTTGCCCTTCACCAAAAGCTGGGACTTCCTTTGCTCCCACCGATATATAAACCTTTGTAGGCACTTTAGGTTTATTTGCTTGTAGCGCTAAGATTGCGTTGCTATCAAACCAAACAGACGGGCTACCAATAATATAATGGCTAAATAAATCGGGTTCTTTAAATAAAACAGTGGCACCAAATAAGCCGCCTAGCGAGTTACCTATGTAGGTTTTTTGTGTGTGACTTGCTCGGTAGTTTTGCTCAATATAAGGGAACACGTTGTTTTTCATAAACTTAATGTGCCCTTGCGCATTACCTGTTTGTTTTTTCCAATCCTTTGCAAAGGTAGGTGTGTAGTCTCTAATTCGACTAGCTGATCCAATAGACTCTTTTTCATAACCAATGGCAACAATAATTGCTTGCTGCATTTTGCCGCTATTCATAGGAAACCGTGTAGCCCCTGCCACTATAGGAAAGGTATACGGCGCATCGGTTAAATAAATAACTGGGTATATTTTATCTGGCTTATTTTTATATGACTTAGGGAGTTGAATAAAAACAGGGTAAACACGCTTACTAGAAGGTTCTGTTAGCTGAATAACGCTACTTCTAGGAATTTCATATGGCGTATTTGCACTTAATTTAAAACAAGTTAATACACAAAGTAATAATAACAACTTTAAAAAGGAATTAGTTTTCATATTGGGAATCGATTCTTTTTAATTCGCTTCGCACAGGGAGATTTTCGGGTTGGATTAAGTCCCAAACTAAACCTAGCTTTTCTAGCTTTTTAAGTACTAGCCAACCAACATCTAATTGACCTTTTTCTAATGCAAAATTGGCTGAACCAGGAAATGCGTGATGGTTGTTATGATAACTTTCACCCATTGTTAGCAACGCAGCAAAAGGGACGTTATAACCTTGAATACACGCTTGGTTTACATGCCAATGCCTTTGACCAATATTATGTGCCAAATAACCTATCAGCCAATGGCCTATAATTGAGATGCTTACTCTCACGCATATACCCCAAATAACCCAAGATATACCTCCTAACAACAATAGTAAAAACGCTAAAGGGAGCTGTTGTAACATCCATGTTTTATCCATCCAACTATACACTCGACTTTCTATTACCTTAGTTTCTATATTAAATGTAGGTGAATTATTTAATCTAATATCGTAAAAGAGTTGCCAAAAAAAGTCTTTCCACATAGGTTGCTTATGGCCAAAGTAATCATGACACTCTGGTTGGCGCTGCGCCCAGTCACGCATATCATGGGTTTTAATCATACCAATTGGCCCAGCTAAACCCACAACGACACCCAAGTGTACAAAAAAGTATTCAAGCCAAAGCGGGCATTTATAACTCTTATGTATAAGCCTGCGATGCATACCCAATGAGTGCCCCAAACACAAAATGATGCTCGTCGTTGCAATAAATACCAGCAGCGCACTGATTGAAAATGTGTACCACCCACCTAAAACGGCAGTTAATAGCATACCGCCAACCCATAACACCTTTATTGGAGATAAAACTACATCCCCGACGCTAGCATTACTTTGCTCACTAGTTATAACTCTTTCATTAATATACATTGCAGCCCTAAGTTGTCTCAGGAATAAATAATTCACTTAAGAGCATATCTGCGGTTTGCCCAATAGCATATTCTTGTATTGGGCCAAAATACCAAGCAGGGTCTAAAAATCGATGATAATAAATAGTCAGCATCACTTTTGTATTTTCATTATCTACTTTTATAAACCGGATTTCAGTCCCTTTTAGCTTTAGATAATTACTTATGTAGCTTGTATCTTCTAAAAAGGTGGTACGAATATAGTCATCTTCAACTTGAGTTAACTCAAGTTTCATATGCCCTTTGTGGGTATTTGTTACAAACCAACGATGATAAGTAAAATCAATATTATGTACATCTCCTGCTGATAATGTACCTGCATCTATATTGTTGGGCATAGGGAATAAACTTAACAGCCAATTACGCTCTATATTTAAATGCATTGGCTCAATAAGCTTATTTTTTATTTCTTCTGGGGTGGCGCTGATAACTATATTTTTAGTTATTGAATATTCTCTTTCAAAGCTAGTACTTGGCACTACACCTTCAAATGCGCTTAAAAAAATAACGACAGGTAAGATATGAGCGTAATATGACCCTTTGTTTCTACTCTTTAAATAGCAGGATAGAAGCTGAAATAAGTACATGAGAAATAATATGCCAAAGTAAATTGGCATAAACATGATCACACATACAAAGCCTTCAAACAAAACAACCGACGTGCCAAGCATAACGATTAGCGACCACAAGACTAAGTGTCCGTAATACCTATTTAAGCTTGGTTTTTCAGGTTTTTTAACTATGTATAGTAAAGCAACGGATACAAAAAAAGGGACGCCAACATAGAGCAAAGCGGTTCGGTCAAAGTTATAAGACATTAGTGCACGAATTAGCAGCGAACAAACACCTATCAATAGTAGGATTGAAATATTTCTGCGCCGTTTACTTATATGACTAGGAGCTTTATTTTTCTGTGTTTTTACCATTACATACCCTGCATATTTTAATTTGCTATGAATACGTAATAATTGGTTTTATACCAAATAAACATGATCCATATGCCATTTTTATATTTCCAAAAAGCCTCTACTTAATGTGACTTGCAACCTATAAAAACCTAAATACACAGTTAAAGCAAGAAATTAAAGACAATAAAAAAGACGCAAATGCGCCTTTTTAAAAATATAATATGCTGATAATTATAAGCAATTACTATAAAACCTTACTTAGAACGATTTCGCCAACCACTCCATGCATCATCTTCTGGGTTAACTTTGTTTTTCTTCTTTTTCTTACCTGTGCCTTCTGGCTTTGCCATTGGCTTGTCGTTTTTAAGCGCATCAGCTGCATCAAGGTTTGCTTGGTTAACTGCAAAACCCGTTACTTCTTCACGCTCTAAGCGCAGTTTGTTTTTCTTTTCGATTATTTTAAAGTGATGAAAGTCTTCATAATCAATTAACGATAACGCTAAACCCACTTCACCGGCACGGCCGCTTCGGCCAATACGGTGCATGTAATCGGCGGGGCTGCGCGGTAAGTTAAAGTTAATAACAACGGGCAATTTGGCAATATCTAAACCACGGGCTGCAATATCGGTAGCAATAAGTACTTCTATTTCGCCCGCTTTAAATTTTTCAATTACGCGAGTACGCTCACTTTGGCCTTTATCACCATGAAATACCTGTGCGTTAATACCACGCTTTTCAAGCTTACCCGCTAAGTGCTCACAGTCTTTTTTAGCGTTTACAAAAATAAGTGCTTGGCGCCATTTATGCTCTTTAATTAAATGCGCTAAAACCGTGGTTTTTTCGCCTTTATTAACCGTAAATACGCGCTGTACTAAGGTGCTTTCGTCTTTGCTTTGAACTTGTATTTCAACAGGGTTAGTTAACAGCTCTTGCGTTAATTGTGTGACTTGCTCTGGAAAGGTTGCTGAAAACAACATTGTTTGTTTTTTAGCAGGCATTAACGCTAATAACTCAGCAAGTTCTTCGGTAAAGCCAAGGCTTAGCATGCGGTCGGCTTCATCAAGCACTAAGGTCGTTACTTTATCGAGCTTAATCGCATTGCTTGAGATTAAATCGAGTAAACGGCCAGGTGTTGCCACGATAATATCGGCGCCGCCACGTAGAGCCTGCATTTGTGTATTAACCGATACACCACCAAATACCGCCACCGTTTTAATGGCGCCATTAAAGTTAGCAGAATACGATTTAACGCTATCAGCCACCTGCACTGCCAGCTCACGGGTAGGTACTAAAATAAGCCCAGTGACAAAGTTACCTTTGCTCGCTGTTTTTTTAGCGCCTTGCTCTAAAAATAACTTTTGCAACATAGGCAAAGCAAACGTTGCTGTTTTACCTGAGCCAGTATTTGCCCCCGCAATTAAATCGCTACCAGCCAGTACACTTGGAATCGCCTTAGCTTGAATTGGCGTAGGTTGGCTATATTCCAAATCGGTTAAACGAGCTTGTAGCTCTGGAATAAGGCCAAGTTCGTTAAAAGTGCTAGGGCTTGTTGCTGAGGTCATGAATATTACGGGCTCATTGCTAAAAATGTAGCCTGTAATTTTAGCGTATTTAGCGCTTATTAAGTAGGGATTAGTGATTTAAATGTTCTCATAGGTAACAGCTACGTGTTGTAAGGGTAACTGTAAGCGCAGGCTCTCCCTGCGCTTTATCCTTTTACATTATTGCGTTTTACTTAGCTGCGTTTGTAATCTAGCTTTTGTTTCTTTTAAGTAATGTATATATGGATATGAGTCGTCTGCTATCGTTAAAGCAAATTCCATCTGTTCAAGCGCTTGGCGAGTATCGCCTTGCATTTCATAGCCATAAGATAAGGCTGAAAACGCATCGACTGACTTTGGGTGGTTTTTTATATTGTACTTAAACACTTCAATAGCACGGGTAAATTGCTTGCTGCCCGTTAAGTTATAACCGAGTGATCTAACAGCGCGATCCGATGGCGCAATCTGCTCGCCCCATTGTTGAGATAAGCTTTGATAATAAGTATCAATAGAGGTTACATCGTCAGTTAAAGCACTTATGGGCATTTGTTTAGGCAAAAATAAGTTGTGATAGGCATTAAATGAACCAGCAACCGAAGTCAGGTTATGCGAGATACCATCAAACGCATCACTAAAAAAGCGTAAATTTGGCAAGCTATTAGATTGCAAAGCTTGCTGAAGTTCATTGTATCGCTCACGCATTATGCCTGCTTCTTCGCCTATATTAATGTAAACATAGTTATTTAGGTCTTTTGATGTATTAATAAACGCCTTAGTTGCTTTTACCGATGCACCATAGTTCCACCAAACCGCTGGGCTATAGGCAATATGCGCTTGGAAAAGATCTGGGTTAGCTTGCATTGTATAAAGTGCAAACACGCCTGCCGCAGAGGCCCCTGCAATCACATTATAATTGTGCGTACGATAACTTTTATTAATTAAGGGCATAAGTTCTTGCTCAATAAATGCTAAAAACTTTGCTGCACCACCGCCTTCACCTACCGGGCCTTGTGGCTCTTTATTAACTGTGGGGTATAAATCTCTTAAGCGATTGGTGTTTTCAATAGCGACAATAATAACCTCAGGCGCACGATTATCATTTTGCAAGCGCTCCATCACAGCACTTATAAGCGGTATGTTACCCGCGCCATCAAGGCGATAAATGACCGGATAAACTTTGTTTGGCTCAGCTTGGTAGTTCTTTGGTAGCTGGACTACAACAGTACGCTCTTCGTTTAAAACAGCCGATTTAATAGAGTGCATGAACTGAGAGTAATCTGCACTTAGCTGTTTAGTGCCAGATTGTGCAAAAGCATTTTGTAAACTAAAAGCAAAAAAGCTAACAAAACAAATAACGGCTAATAAACGCATTACTAATCCTTTATAAAATAGTGTGTTATTTAATCTAACAGGCTTTGAGGTACAAAAAAAGGCGCATTGAGCGCCTTTTTAGTTTTAACTAACAAACAATAACTTATTGATTTTACTCAACCGTAACCGATTTAGCTAAGTTACGTGGCTGGTCAACGTCAGTACCTTTAATTACCGCTACGTAGTACGACAGTAACTGTAATGGCAATGTGTAAACAATTGGCGCAATAATGTCGTCAGTGTGGTTTACGTTGATTACACGCATTGTGTCGTCTGACTCAAAGTGTGAATCTTTATCTGCGAATACGTAAATAATGCCGCCACGTGCGCGTACTTCTTCTACGTTTGATTTAAGCTTTTCTAATAGCTCATTGTTTGGTGCTACAACAATAATTGGCATGTCGGCATCAATAAGTGCGAGTGGGCCATGTTTTAGCTCGCCCGCTGCGTAGGCTTCTGCATGAATATACGAAATTTCTTTAAGCTTAAGCGCACCTTCCATTGCAATTGGGTATTGTGAACCACGACCTAAAAACAGTGAGTGATGTTTGTCGGCAAACTCTTCTGCAAGGTCTGCAATGCCATCAGCAAGCAGTAATGTTTCTTCAAGCTTAGCAGGAAGTACTTTTATAGCATCTACAATAGCACTTTGATCAAGCTGCTTCTCTTGTGCTATAGACGCAGTAAGCATTAACAAACCAACTAATTGTGTTGTAAATGCTTTAGTAGAAGCTACACCAATTTCAGCGCCGGCTTTAGTCATAAAGGCAAGGTCAGATTCGCGCACAAGCGATGAACCCGGTACGTTACAAATGGTCATTGATGCCATGTAACCTTGCTCTTTAGCTAAACGTAGTGCAGCTAGCGTATCGGCTGTTTCACCCGATTGTGAAATAGTCACAAGTAGGCTGTTTTCGTGTACATACGATTGGCGGTATCTAAACTCAGAGGCAATCTCAACATTACAGCTAACGCCTGCAAATTGCTCAAGCCAGTAACGGGCAACCATACCTGAATGGTATGACGTACCACAGGCAATAATTTGTACGTGTTTTACATCTTTAAATATTTGCTGAGCGCTGTCGCCAAAGGCATCAATTGCTACACGGTCGTCGTTTAAACGCCCTTCAAGGGTATTGCGTACCGCAAGTGGTTGCTCGTAAATTTCTTTTAGCATGTAGTGGCGGTAGTCGCCTTTGCCTGACGCGTCTTGCGTGATATTTGATTCAATAACTTCGCGCTCTACAGCGTCGCCATTTTCATCAAAAATTTCAACAGTGTCACGTGTAATGCGGGCTACGTCGCCTTCTTCTAAAAAGATGAAGCTACGTGTAACTGGTAATAGTGCTAGCTGATCAGAGGCAATAAAGTTTTCGCCAAGGCCTAAACCTATTACAAGTGGGCTACCTGAGCGCGCTACGATGATTTCGTTGTCGTTTGCTTTATCAAATACAACGGTACCAAATGCACCTTCAAATTGCTTAACCGCTGCTTGAACAGATGCAAGTAACGTAGTGTGTTGCTTACGAAGCTTATGAATTAAGTGCACCATTACTTCGGTATCTGTTTCAGATAGGAACTCGTAGCCTTCTTCTTTAAGCGATGCGCGTAGGCTTGCGTGGTTTTCAATGATACCGTTATGCACGAGTGCTAGCTGGTTGTTTGATACGTGCGGGTGAGCATTTTCTTCAGTAACGCTACCGTGTGTTGCCCAGCGAGTGTGTGCAATACCTGTATGACCGCTAACGCCTGCTTTCTCAAGTGCAGCTTCTACGTTAACTACTTTACCGACTGCTTTAACAGTATTAAGTGTGTTGCCATCAAGCAATGCTACGCCTGCTGAGTCGTAACCACGGTATTCAAGACGCTTAAGGCCTTCAACTAAAATTTTGTTTACTGGACGTTCTGCAACTGCCCCAACTATTCCACACATAGTGTCTCCATTAATTTTTTAATTCTAGTAACTCACTTTGTAGTTACTAATCTATAATATCTGCACAAATTAGTTTTACACCACACGCCTCAATCGCTTTGCGTTTATCGTCTGCTAAGCCACTATCGGTTATTAAAGTGGTTACTATTTTCCACGGTAATTCTAAATTTGGTATTTTTCGGCCAATCTTATCTGATTCAACCATTACAATTACTTCACGAGCCGCTTCTGCCATTACTTGGCTCAAACCAACTAACTCATTAAAGGTTGTTGTGCCACGTTTTACATCTATACCATCAGCACCAATAAAGAGCTGATCGAAGTCGTAAGAGCATAATACATTTTCGGCAACTTGCCCCTGAAACGACTCAGAATGTGGATCCCATGTACCACCGGTCATTAAAAGTGTTGGCTCGTTCTCAAGTGAAAGTAAACGGCTCGCCACTTTAATCGCGTTGGTCATTACAACTAACCCTCGCTTATTTGCAAGCTCTGGGATCATAGCGGCCGTAGTGCGCCCGCTATCAATAATAATGCGGTTATGATCTTTTATGAGTGCTGCCGCAGCCTTAGCTATTGCTACTTTGCGTTTAGAGTCTATTTCGTCGGTAACGATTTCTTTAGGCAGTGCAATAGCTCCACCATAACGGCGCAGTAACAAGCCGCTTTTTTCAAGCGCAGTTAAATCCTTTCGAATGGTTACTTCAGATGTTTGAAACTGCTCAGCGAGCTTTTCAACAGCCACTTCACCTAGCTCATTTACCTGAGTAAGTATTAAATGACGGCGTTGCTGTGTGTTTCGTTTAGTCATAAAGCTCGTAAATTAAGTTTCGTTTCGAAAGATATGTAATTCTAAACGAAACTCCTTAAATGGCAAGTGAACGAGCAAAAAAAGCGCAATGTGCGCTTTTAAATTTAACATTATGTAGAAGTGGTGAAACATTCTAGCTTGCTCAATGAGCTAGAAACTAGATTACTGAGCACGCTATTATTTTTTAGTTCAAATATGGGTATGTTAAAAACTCACTACCTAAAATATATAAACTCCAAGCATCACGCTCATCTTTTTCAACTAGTACATCGTGGTAATTATTAGAGATTTGTGGACTCTCCCAAATAACTTGATTTGATAACTTATCCACTAGGCTAATTGTTTTTTCTATAGAGTACTGCGCCAGATAGTTACGGCCATAATCGCCACCTATAGCTTCATCAAGGATTTTCTCTTTGTGGTAAATTGTAAAGCCCTTAGCTTGTTGCCCATCCAAAATTTCTAGTGCTTTCGTTTTCGTATCTAATACTATTAAACCACCTTCTTCATCGAAACTACTAAAAGTACGATAATCAATTATTAGCTCTAGTTGAGGATCTGAATCTAGCTGAATAGCGTGTACATGCGCTACATGGCTTGTTGATTCTTGTAAGAAATCTAAAGGAACAGGCCAATTACTACTGTCAATTGAAATGGGCGATAAGCTTGGATTTTCGTAAAAAGCTATACCTAAACCGTAATAGCCTATTATTACTTTCGACAACTCTTCCGACGGCAAGTAAGGAAAGTAAGCTCTAGATACGACTTCACCAGTTTGTTTAGCGATTGTGTAATATCTAATATCACTTTTAAGACTCAAGTATGTTTCGGACTCTGTAAAAGCAAAATCATACGAATTAGAAAAAGTCACTTCTGAAACGCTAGTTTGCCAAATTACACTGGTTGAACCTATATTACGTTTAACAATAAATGTCTCGTTGTTAATTTGAGTTAATGAATACTCAATTTGATTTTCATTATCTTGCGATAACAGCATCTCTCCAGTGAAAGTAACAGATGCATTATTATGCGTTATTTCAGCTAATCGGCTAAAATCTGAAATGCTAACCGTATCATCAACAGCACCAACTATATGAAGATTAGGAAGTTGACCTTGAGGCACTGATGAATACTCAAGCTGCCATCGCCCATTCTCATAGCTAAAGCTTTGCATCGAATATTCTTCGTATAAATAACTTCCTTCTAAACTATCTGTTTTGCTTACTAATAAAGACTGTATTCCATCATTATCAAAATCAACGGCTCCTATTACTCTGCCAAAGGGGTTTTCAGCAATAGATACAGAGAACAGTTCCCACTGCTGATCAAAGTAGTAAAGCTCTTTTGAATTTGAAAAGTAAACATGACTATATGGACTATCTACCTCAAGGCCGATTGAAATTCCATCATGGAAATTAGTATCAAATTTTTCAATACTAACCTGCAGTTCACCATCTTCCCACCATATTAGTTCACTATAGTGATCGGAAGCTTTATACCTAGTTACACGACAATCATCATCACTAGTAAACGCCTTAAATTCATATTCAGAGAAAGGCTCTATAAGGTATTTGTTCTGTTTGACATCAAATATACTTCCCCTATCAATTAACTCTTTAAAGCCGTCATTATTCAAATCACAAACTTGAATCAAGCTATTTGAATAATTAAGTGAAAGGTCCGGCGCTACAATAAGCTTAGTGATAGAAAAATCATTCCCATTAATAAGATAACTATCATACGAATGACCTGCCGAAAGAAGAATATCCTCAATGCCATCTCCATTGTAATCAAATACCAAAGAATTATAATTGTCAGCCGAAACATCATCTATGAGCAAACTACTCGAGTCCTCATTACTTAAAAATATTTGATGTTTAGCTGCCCCTTGGTTGTACATAATACTGAGCCAATTTAGTTGCGTCCCTGACTGATTAAGAAATGCACCTACATGATCAACATTAAAAGCTAAGGGGGGTACCCATTTATTGTATTCTAGCAACCCTGTCTCACTGAGACTTAAGACATAATCATCATTACTACGTAATACACCCCTTTTATTGTTTAAAAGCTGAATTGAAGCTACACCGGATGTTGAGTTATCCACATACCCAACTGAGCGAATATCTATACCACCACGTGATTGAAGGTTGATTTGATGCTTAATTCTTGTTTGCGTATCAGAGTTTGAAATATCAACAGCAAAACTTACTTTTAAATTACTACCAAAGTCAGGTGCGTTGCTTAACCAGTCAACCTCTCCTTGCTCTGAAATCGAGATATTACTAGGTCCATAAGCAATTTTGTACTCAAAAGGACCATCGAACTCATCATTAGATAAGTTAATAATAGCTGTATAGTGTTCACCTAATTCAATTTCATCATATGCAGTAATATCAGAAATAACTGCTGGGAGTTTTTCTAATTTGAACTCATGCTCTGTAGTATTTTCTGCACCACTTGGGTCTACAACTGTTAACGAAATACGATAAAGACCTGGTAGATCTCCAAGAAATTCTATTTTACTCCCTGTGCTCATCTGCCAACTAGCATTTTCAGGAAAAGCTGTTAATTTCCACTCATAACCTAATGGTTCTAAATCAGGGTCTTTGGACTGCGATGCATCAAGTGTAATTATAGAGTTTCGTTTAATTGAGTCAGGGGCTAAAATACTTGCCTTAGGAGCAGAATTAACTGTGTTTTTATAAACATCGTCTAGCTCTGCTAAATAAAACTGAAGTGGTAAAAATTGATTCGATAGATGTATAGTTGAAATACCATTCGCTTTGAGACCTACACTAGCAGTATTTTGCGATATTAGGCTGTATTTTGCTCCTATGATTGAAGGCAGAGATATATCATTCGTTGGATAAAACTCATTAGTTTTTATCGTAAGTTTACCTAAATCACTAAAATAAATATCACCGTTAAAACCAATACCATACCCAACGTGAGTCGCATCTAAAATTGCATCAAGCCTTACATCCGAAAACAAAATATCATGTGAACTTTCATCTACATTTTTAAATTGAATATTTACAATAGCGCTACTGTCACTATTTATATCATCGCTACTAGCAATAGCAAAACCTTCTGTTAAATAGGTAACCCCAAGTACTTCGTTACTAATTGTCAGATTCGGTACTATTCCATACTCAAAAACAAATTCAGCATTAGCTCTTTTAATATAAATATCAGATTGCCCATTGAAAACCCAGCCAGCGGCAGAACAATTGTTATAGGTAATTATATAATGCTGATTAGCCTGTTCCTCTTTTATGTTAGAAGAGCCTGTAACACAGTCGGAATTATTAGTTTGATTATTTAAAGTTGGATCGTGAAGAAATAAATTTTGGTAATCCGCACCAAACACTATTGAATTTAGACTATCAAGTAAATATGAAAACCGAGTAGTTAAATCAGTTACATTATTGGGTGTTATTTCGAATAAAGATAATTTTCCATTATAAACAGGCTTAACGAATTCAGTTTTTCCTGAAGAGCCTGAATCATTATTAACCGTTTGACCTTTATCATCACCGCCTCCCCCGCAACCAGTTAAAAGAACTATTAAACAAAATACTTGGGCTAATTTATTTTTTTGCATCACTCTCTCCTTGTAACGTGAATTTTACATTAATAAACTTGTATAAAGTAGTAATATCTGTCTCTTATACACATCTGACGCTGCCGACGATATGCAGT
>OJDI01000390.1_pt1 | contig 18170 bp, 14 predicted proteins | sample 1592601 | NCBI WGS metagenome assembly OJDI01 (sample SAMN05416845, study PRJEB24817) | seawater metagenome | isolation source: Sea water | place: Canada:Atlantic | collected 2013-07 | reverse complement strand
ATAGCGGAATAATGTCTGATTTTTTGTTCACCAGTACATCTTGTGCAACATCATCGGCAACCAGTAACTTCAACCAGTCGATTAGTTCTGAGGTAGATGGTTTTTTCTTGATGCCTGGAAGCTCGCGTAGATCGAAAAATACTTCTAGTGTTTGCGCCAATAGATCTTGCTTAACATGCGGATGATGTACAGCAATAATTTGTTCCATTTCTGTTTTACTTGGAAATTTTATATAGTGGAAAAAACAACGACGTAAAAAAGCATCGGGCAATTCTTTTTCGTTATTTGAAGTAATAATAATTATTGGGCGTTGCTTTGCTTTAATAACTTGTTGTGTTTCATAAACATAAAACTCCATTTTATCGAGTTCTTGTAATAAATCGTTCGGAAATTCAATGTCTGCTTTATCAATTTCATCAATCAATAGAATTGGACGTTGCTCTTCTTCAAACGCTTGCCAAAGTTTACCTTTAACAATGTAATTTGATATGTCGTGCACGCGCTCATCACCTAATTGGCTGTCGCGTAAACGTGATACCGCGTCGTATTCATACAAACCTTGTTGCGCTTTGGTGGTTGACTTTATATGCCACTGGTACAATTTACAGTTAAGTGATTTTGCTAATTCTTCTGCAAGTTGTGTTTTACCTGTACCTGGTTCACCTTTGATTAATAAAGGTTTTTCAAGCGCTATTGCCGCATTAACTGCTAAGCGTAGTTCGTCGGATGCGATGTAATTATCTGTAGAGTTAAACATTTTTTTACCTATATAGATGATACTTATAAAATTAAAGCATCATAGAAAGTTAATGAGTTATTTAGGGTTTGTTAGGCCCTGGGAAAAATATATTAGTTACACGCTGATACTCTTTATATTGCGGGCGTTTCTGCACAGAATAAAATTCTGCCGGCACCGCGCCAGTGTAAAAGACTAACGTGGTGTACATCATTCTTGAAGCGAGTAACACACCTACGCCAAGTAATAGCCAAATAATCGTTGATTCTTGCTGGTATAACGCTAGCCATGATGGAATAGCGGCGATTACCAGCCCATTCCAAACCATCCATTCAGCAAAGTAATTCGGATGACGAGAGTATCGCCATAAGCCAACATTACACACGGTGTTTTTTTCACCTAAAGTTTTCATCTTTCTTAAAAAACGTAACTTTTGGCTGTCGGCAATACTTTCCATTACAAACGCGCTTAACCAAACAATTATACCGATAATTTCGAATACTGAAATAGTTGAACTTGGGTTACTAGCAATGATCAAAGCTGGCATTGCAAGAAACGAAGCGTTAGCGAAACCTTGTAAAATGGCCTCAACTTGCATGGCTAGCGCAGTATTAGTTTTTCCGTCACGTTGCCAACGACGCTTTTGATACTCGTATCTCGGAAATTCTGTTTTTAAATGGCCAATTCGCCACATTTTTAATGCGCCTAAGCCCATTCGACTACCGGCAAATATGTAAGCGATGCTCACTAGCGCTACACGAACTGAATCTCCATCGCTGTAAAGCCAAGTGATAACACCAATGAGGGTTAATCCCCATGGCCAGCCAATGTCTACATATGACATTCGGCCGGTGCGCCAGGTTGGCAAACACACAACTAAAGCAAAGAGTAACAGCTGTAATAAGCCATTGATTAAACTAATAACACCAAAGCTAGCTGAGAATAATAATAAAGCCCAGCCAGCAATGAATAAAAACAAGGGCGAAAAATATTTCATTTAAGGACCTACCTTATTTCTGCATGAAATTTATTTTAATTATTATTTTCAATCACATGAAGTGAAACAGGCGTACCATTTAGCGCTGCGTTACCTGTTAACGTATCAACACGGTTGGTATCTGTTAAATCGTTAATACTTACCCCAGGTTGAGTGGCAGCAACCGACATTTTTGTGCCTTTTTGATTATGCCCCCACCCTTGTGGCATGCTGACAACACCTTTTTGAATATCGTCAGTAACCACAGCTGTGATCTCTATTGAACCTGACACCGAACTGACCTTAAGTAATGCGCCATTAGTAACACCAAGCTGTTGAGCATCTTCAGGATGCACTTCTAAGGTACAAGGGTTTTTGCCTTTAACTAAACGGGCTGAATTTTGTGTCCAAGTATTATGGCTTTTAACTAAACGACGGCCGATAAGATCAAAAGGATAGTCATTGTCTCGAGCAGGCTTTGCCATAACAGCGTCAAGACGAGGTAAATCATCACTATAGAGTTTTGGTACCAAATCAATTTTACCATCAGCGGTTTTTATGCGTTCATCAAGGCATGGCATTAATGGCCCAATGTCTATGCCATGAGGGTTATCCAGCATCTTTTGTAAACTTAAGCCCTGTTCACCGTATGGCCCTTTTTTAAGTTCCATATCTAAAATAACTTCAGGTGCAATGTTTTGTAAATGTGTGGGAATTGGCGTGTCACTCATGCGAGCTGAAATGGTTTGTAAAATTTCGGCGTCACTGCGTTGTTCAGCAGTTTTCTCAAATAAAGGAGGTGAATATTTTACCGTATTACGTACTGAAAATGAGTTAAAGAAAATATCGTATTGTGGGTTTTCTACCCCAGTAGTACCAGGCAGAATAATATTGGCATATTTGGTGGTTTCGTTTAAATAAATATCAACACTTACCATATACTCAAGGCCACTAAATGCTTCAGCCAACTTATGACCACTAGGGCTTGATAGCACCGGATTGCCAGCAACAGTGATTAAGCTTTTTATTTGTCCTTCACCAGGCGTTTGAATTTCTTCAGCCAGAGTGGCTACCGGAAACTCACCATTAAAAAATGGCAGTTTTCTTACCCGTGTATGGTGTTGGCCAAAAGAAGATTTATGGCCGCGTTTATGGTTTCTCAATAAATCAAAAGCAGGCTGTGGAAACATCGCCCCGCCTTCTTGGTCAAAATTTCCCGTTATAATATTCAACGCATTGGTAAGCCATTGACATAAGCCACCAAAGGTTTGCGTTGAAGCGCCCATACGGCTATAACACACTGCTGATTTTGCATGACAAAATTCATCAGCCAATGCTGATATTTCGTCTGCAGAAATACCAATAAACTCGGCTACTGCTTTAGGAGAATAAGCTGACACTAAGCTTTCGAGTGTATCTACATCATGCACTTTAGCTTTTAAATGGCCTAAATTTACCGCCTTTTGCTGAAAAACACGATGGATCATCGCCAGCAATAACAATGCATCTTTTTCCGGTCGAATAAATAAATGCTGATCGGCAACTTTAGCGGTATGGGTGCGACGAGGGTCTACTACAACCACTTTACCACCACGCTTTTGTATGGCTTTTAAGCGGCCAATTACATTAGGTGCGGTCATCATACTGCCATTTGACACTACAGGGTTTCCACCAATAATTAACATAAAGTCGGTACGATCGATATCAGGAACAGGAATAAGCATACCGGCACCAAACATAAAATTTGAGGCAACATGATGAGGCATTTGATCAGTTGAAGCCGAACTAAAGCGGTTTATGGTACCTAGCGACTTCATAAACGGCTTTAAAAATAAAGAATTACCTAAATTATGAGCATTAGGATTACCTAAGTATACTGCTAAAGCATGCTTACCGTGCTCGCTTTGAATGGCTTTAAATTTTTCAGTAATTTCAATAAAAGCGTCTTCCCAGCTAATTGCTTGCCAACCATTTTCGGTTCGTTTAATTGGTGTTTTTAAACGTTCGCCGTCTTCGTAAAAATCTTGTAGTGCTGTGGCTTTAGGGCAATTGTAACCTTTACTAAAAGGGTCTTCTTTATCCCCTTTAATGGAAAGTATTTGTTTATCTTGGTATTTGATTTCTAAGCCACACATGGCTTCACAGATATTACAATTTCGATAATGCGTTTTTACTTCGCTCATAAATATTACCCAACTAAATAAATGAAAACCCGATGACTGTATTTTATAAAAAAGCAATTAAATTACGATAAAGTCGTTAATAACTAAACACTGAAAAAAAGGCTATCGTTGAACCTAAAATCTGCAAAACGTGTTGCAAAATTTACCAAGATACCAAGATACTTTATGCGTAATTTACCGCCGGAAAGTTTAATCACCGACGGCATTCATAACAGGTTAAAGTTTTACAATTAACTTGCCTTTGTTTTGTCCTGTAAAGAACAAATTCAAGCCTGTCATCGCTGATTCCAAGCCGTTTAATACATGAGCACGATGCTTTATTTTACCTTGCATTACATAAGGCGTAAGTTTTTCGAGTAATGCAGGAATTTCACCAAAATGATCAGGCATAGTAAAACCTTGAATGGTTAAACGCTTTTTGATGATTGGGATCCAGTTAGGTGCTAAATCAGGTGTTTGTTTAGCATAGTCAGCAATTAAACCACAAACGGCGACACGACCATGAGCATTCATACGATCAAATACATGATGCTGAATAGGTCCGCCTGTATTTTCAAAATATACGTCAATACCTTTTGGTGTTAACGCGGCTAATTGTTCTGCTACGTTGTCAGATTTATAATTAACTGCGCCGTCAAAACCTAGCTCATCAACTATCCACTGTGCTTTTTCTTCGCTACCCACAACACCGATAACGGTTAAACCATCTGCTTTGGCTAATTGCCCAACAATTGAACCTACTGAGCCCGCAGCACCAGAAACAACAAGCGTTTCGCCCTTTTGTGGTTTACCTATACTATATAAACCTTGAGTCGCGGTTAATCCCGGTAGTGCAAACACAGATAAAATGGCTTCGTCAGGCAGAGGCGCAGCAACTTTATTTAGTCCTGTACCGTCACTAAGATGATATTGAGTCCAGCCCATCATACCCATAACGCGATCGCCAACCTGAAAGCCTGGGTGATTGCTTTCTACAACTTCACCAATACCGGAGCTGCGCATAACATCGCCTAAGGCTACAGGTGGAATATAACTTTCAGTGTCAGGGCTCATCCAGCCAAACATTGCAGGGTCGAGTGACATGTGATTTTGTTTAACCAAAAATTGTCCTTCGCCAACATGCGGTAATTCTTTTTCTACTACTTCAAATAGATCAGGACCAATAGGACCGCCGCTAGGACGGGCGATTAAGTTAATTGCGGTATAAGTTGTCATTATATTTCTCTTTGATATTCCAGTTTCTTCTTAGCCTAAGTAAGCGCTAAGAAGATGGCTTTAAGGTTGTAAGTTATCGTTAACTTAACATTATCTTAACGATAATCTATTGCGCTACTTTCTAAGCTCTTTGCGCAATACTTTACCCACATTGGTTTTAGGTAACTCAACCATAAACTCAACAAACTTAGGTCGTTTATAGTTTGTTAGCATTTCGTTGCAGTGATCAAATACATCTTGTTCAGTTAAGTTAGGATCCTTTTTCACGATAAATACTTTAACAGCTTCGCCAGTTGCATCGTTTTTAACGCCAATAGCCGCGGCCTCAAGTATACCTGCATGCATAACAAGCACTTCTTCGATTTCATTTGGGAAAACGTTAAATCCCGAAACGATTATCATGTCTTTTTTACGATCAACAATTCTAAAGAACCCTTCCTCGTCAACCGTAGCAATATCACCTGTAGCTAACCAACCATCTTTTAACACTTCATCAGTGGCATCTTGGCGATTGTAGTAGCCTTTCATGACTTGTGGCCCTTTTACCCACATTTCGCCTGGTTGCCCTATTGCGACTTCTTCACCGTCATCACCAATTAAGCGAACATCAGTAGATGGAGCAGGCACACCAATTGACCCATTGTAACTTTCTTGGGTATACGGGCTCATGGTAACTAATGGAGAACATTCCGTTAAGCCGTAACCTTCGAGTAAACGTGTACCGGTAACTTTCTCCCAAAGTTCAGCAACAGGACGTTGCACGGCCATGCCACCACCAAAACCAAGTTTTAAGGTACTAAAATCGAGTTTATCAAAGCCAGGTGTATGTAATAAACCATTGAATAAGGTATTTACACCGGTAATAGCGGTAAAAGGATATTTACCTAATTCTTTAACAAAACCAGGCATATCTCTTGGATTGGTGATCAATAAATTAGCGCCACCAAAAGGAATAAAACAAAGGCAGTTCGAGGTAAGTGCAAAAATATGATAAAGCGGCAATGCGGTAACCATCATTTCATTACCCACTTCGTAAACATTTTTTGTTGAGGCGTTTGATTGCTCAACATTAGCAATTAAATTTCGGTGCGTTAACATTGCCCCTTTAGAAGGTCCTGTAGTACCACCGGTATACTGTAAAAAAGCTAAATCTTCGCCAACAACATTAACAGGTGTAAAGTTTAATGCTGCGCCTTTAGCCATAGCTTGATTAAACTTAATCGCGCCAGGCAAATGGTAAGAAGGGACTTGTTTTTTTACATATTTAATGACGCTATTAACGATAGCACCTTTAACAGTACTTAAGCGGTCGCCAACACGGGTAATAATAACTTGCTGTACATCTGTTTTAGCTATAACGGTTTCAAGTACATTAGCGAAATTTTCTAAGATCAAAATAGATTTTGCACCTGAATCTTTTAATTGATGCTGCAATTCTCGCGGAGTGTACAAAGGGTTAACATTAACAACGGTTAACCCTGAAATTAACGCACCAAATAATGCAATTGGATATTGCAAAAGATTTGGGATCATAATGGCAAACTTATCGCCTTTTACTAAGCCTAAGTCTTTTTGTAAATAGGCAGCAAAAGCTGTTGCTTGCTCTAATAACTCTTGGTAAGTAATACTTGAACCCATGTTGATGAATGCAGTGTTACTACTATATTGTTTCGTATATTTAAAAAACAAATCTGCTATTGAACTATATTTATCTGGGTTTATTTCAAACTCAACACCCGACGGGTAACTCTTTTCAAGCCAAATTTTATCCATTTATTTATCCCCCAACTACTTGTTATTACGACAATGTTATTATTTTTCTGCCGCTCTATATTGCGCTAATCATTACAGTACTTCAAATAATCCTGCAGCACCTTGTCCACCACCAATACACATACTGATGACAACATATTTAACACCACGGCGTTTTCCTTCAATTAAGGCATGCATAACCATACGCGTGCCGCTCATACCATAAGGATGACCAATAGATATTGCCCCACCATTAACGTTAAGGCGATCTTCAGGAATACCTAGTTTTTCTGCACAGTATAAAACTTGTACTGCAAAGGCTTCGTTTATTTCCCATAAACCAATATCGTCCATGGTGAGGTTATTGCGCTCAAGCAACTTTGGAATGGCGTAGATTGGCCCGATGCCCATTTCATCAGGTTCACAACCAGCAACAACCATACCTCGGTATGCACCTAAAGGTTTAAGACCACGTTCTTTGGCAAGTTCAGCTTCCATCATGACCACTGCGGCTGCGCCATCAGACAACTGCGAAGCGTTACCGCCAGTAATTGAACCGTTATCTTTTACGGCTTTAAGTGCAGATAAGCCCTCGAGGTTTGTTGAAGGACGGTTACCTTCGTCTTTAGTTAAGGTAACTTCTTCTTTGCTTATATCACCAGTAGCCTTATCCATCACCAGTTTCGTTGCGGTTACTGGTACAATTTCGTCATCAAACTTATTTGCTGCTTGCGCTGCTGCTGTGCGTTGTTGAGACTTTAGTGCATAGGCGTCTTGTTCTGCTCTTGAAATGTTATAGCGGTTTGCGACAACTTCAGCGGTATCAAGCATTGGCATGTAAATCGCTGGACGATATGCTTTTACACTTGGGTCAACAGCACGGTACATGTTCATTTTATCGTTCTGCACTAAACTGATTGAATCACAACCACCGGCTACCATTACTTGTGCGCCATCACAAACAATGTGGTTGGCTGCTGTAGCGATTGACATTAAACCAGAAGAACATTGTCGGTCGATTGTCATACCAGCAACTGATACGGGTAACTGTGCTGCCATGGCAACTTGACGTCCAAAGTTCATCCCTTGATTGCCTTGTGTTAAGGCAGCGCCGAAAATACAATCTTCAATTTCATTGGCGTCTATCCCTGCGCGTTCAACAGCGGCTTTTACTGCAACTGCCGCCAAAGTTGGTGCCGATAAATCATTAAATGCCCCACGATATGCTTTACCAATGGGTGTTCGAGCGACGGATACAATTACTGCTTCTCTCATGATGATTTCCTATTAATTTTTTTATAATCTATTGATAAATATTTAGTTTAATAAAAACAATTCAGTAACGCGTAACTACTTTTGTTGTGATTTCATAAACGCCATTGCCTTTAAAACAAACTTTTCACCTTGTTTTGCACCTGAAGGTAATTCTGCGTGCTGTGAGATATCTGTTAGCGCTTCCCAGTGCTCTCGAACAGCTTCAGGGCTTTGCTGATGTTGTGGAATAAAGCACCCTTCTGTTTCAAAAATACTCGCGCTAGAATAACCACCGGCACCGGCACATAAAATAAAACGATTGGGGGCATCGTCATCACATAGTGTTAACATACCAGCAGTAACAGCCTCTGGTGCAAAGGCGCGAACAATCTCAGGGGGCATTAAATCTTCGGTCATTCGCGTACCAGCAGTGGGTGCGAGAGCGTTAATACGAATGTTATTTTTTGCGCCTTCGAGTACTAACGTATTCATCAAACCTAATACGGCCATTTTGGCTGCACCGTAATTCGATTGACCAAAGTTTCCGTACATACCACTCGACGAGGTAGTCATGACAATACGACCATAATTTTGCTCACGCATAATTTCCCATACAGCTTTCGTACAGTTTACAGAGCCCATAACATGCACATCCATGACTAATTTAAAGTCATCAAGGGTTATTTTTGAGAACGATTTATCGCGTAAAATACCCGCATTATTGATAAGAATATCAACACGGCCCCACTGTTCCATGGCTTGGTTTACCATGTCTTGTACTTCATCAAATTTGGCGACATTAGCGCCATGGCTGATTGCTTCACCGCCGTTTTCTTCAATTAAACGTACCACTTCTTGAGAAGCTTCTGACGAAGCGCCACTACCATCACGAGCACCGCCTAAATCATTAACGACAACTTTTGCACCACGCGCAGCAAGCGCTAATGCGTGAGAGCGCCCTAAACCATTACCAGCGCCAGTAACAATGGCAACTTTACCTTCAAAACTGATTGACATAATACTTCCTTAAAATGTTCTTTTTCTAATCGAAACTATCAAATGAAATCTAATTAATGAAAACTAGCTAACTAAAATTATTTAACCATTTGTACTGATACCCACTCGGCAACAAGCGCTGGTGTATCACAACCTTCTATTTCCACGGTAACTTCAGTACATAAACGATACTGACCCGGCTTTTTCTCTTCGATAACCAGTGTTTTTGCGTGTGCACGAACACGGCTATTAACTTTAACCGGTTGTAAAAATCTAACTTTATCGAAGCCAGCATTTAAGCCCATATAAAAGCCTTCGATAATAACGCTGAAGTCTTCAGCAAAATGCGACAACATAGACAACGACAAAAATCCGTGTGCGATGGTCGAACCAAACGGTGTAGCTTTAGCCTTTTCTTCATCAACATGAATAAATTGATGATCGAGCGTACAATCTGCAAATTGATTAATTTGTGATTGAGTGATCTCGTGCCAAGGGGTTGGCTCGGCTTGAAAGCCTATGTAATCGGCTATTTGGTCTTTTTTTATTATTGTTGGCATAGTAAATCCCTATTTAGCTAAAATTGTTTTTAAATCAGTTAATAAAATCTAATTATGTTAATTAATACTCTTAAATCCTTAAAGCTTGATACTTTCAAGAGCTAAAGCCTTAAAGAACATTAGAGTGCGTCATGATCCTTTAGAACCAAGCGACTTTCATGTCATAGGTTGTGCTATCACTTTTTCTTAGAATACTCGACCACAGCGCTATTTCTGGTAGTTCAAAACGATAGAAATATTGTAATGCTTGTAGTTTCCCGTGATAAAAGTCTTCGTCAGCTTGGTGTGGCTGCTGGCTTAACGCTTTACTGGCTACTATGCCCTGCTTTAACCATAACCAACCCACAATAACGTGACCAAACAGCTCTAAATATTTAACTGAATTTGCCAGTGCTAAATCGATATGGCTGGTTTGCATAGCGGTTAATACAACTTCTGTGGTTTTCTTCAGGGTTTCAACTGCATCAGCAAGCTGCGCTGAAAATTCCGTTAAATTGCTGTGTTTTTTGGCTTGCTCGATGGTTTTGTAAATTTCATTTAAGGTCGCAGCGTAACCCGCCATTTTATTCATCGGCACTTTTCGGGTCAGTAAATCCAGTGATTGAATACCTGTTGTTCCTTCATGAATAGCGTTTAAGCGATTGTCACGATAAAACAGTTCGACAGGATGTTCATTAATATAGCCGTGTCCACCAAGTACTTGAATGGCGAAATCATTAGCTTTTGTGCCGTACTCTGATGGCCATGTTTTGATGATAGGCGTTAAAAAGTCTAATAACGTATGCGCATACTCGCGTGCTTCTTGGCTTGGAGCCGTTTTTTCGTCATCACTTAATTGTGTGCCATACAAGACAAGTGCGAGTGCACCTTCTGCATATGCTTTTTGTGCCAGTAACATGCGGCGCACATCAGCATGTTCAATAATATTAACCATAGGAGATAATGGATCTTTACATGAAGGTAAACGCCCTTGTGGTCGGTTTTTTGCGTAGTCAACAGCATATTGATAGCCCGCAACCGCCAAGGTCGCCCCACTTGTACCTACCATAATGCGTGCTTCATTCATCATATGAAACATGTACTTAAGACCTTGGTTTTCTTCACCCACTAAGTAACCTATGGCACCGTCTTTTTCACCAAAACTTAACGCCGTTGACGTTTGTGCACGGCCACCCATTTTATGAAATAACCCCGCGAGTGCTACTTCATTATCAGCGCCTAACGTACCGTCATCGTTGACTAAAATTTTAGGTACCACAAACAGTGATATACCTTTGACACCTTTAGGTGCACCTTGAACTCGCGCCAAAACTAAATGAACGATATTTTCACTTAAATTATGATCGCCACCCGATATATAAATTTTATTGCCGCTTATACGGTAAGTTCCATCTTCAGCTTTCACGGCTTTTGTAATTAAATCACCCAAGCCTGAGCCACTACCTGGCTCTGTCATCGCCATAGTTCCCATGAAGCGACCTGAGCGCATTGGCTTTACCCATTTTTCAATCAGGGCTTCACTGCCATGGGCTTCTAGTAAATTAGCATTGGCATTCGTAAGCATGTTATAGCCTAAACCAACACCACCAGCTGCTGTTAAATACGTACTTGCAACACTGGCAACAATAGGAGGCAATTGCATACCATTTAATTCGTAGTCTGCGGTTGCTGAAGAAATGCCTGAGGCTATAACGGCTTCAATAGCGGGTTTAAGCTCAGGAATAAGTGTGACTTTTTTACCATCAAAGGTCGGCTGATGAGTATCGAGTTTTTGACGAATAGGTAAAAAATGCTTTTCAGCTATCGCCTTAGCAGTATTAATGACTTCATTAAAAGTCTGACGATCATGGTCTTGATAACGGGATCTTTCGATCAATGACTCACTATCAAAAAGCTCATAGAGCATAAATTCAAGATCTCGTTCATTCATTAATGTAGCTGTCATACTTTTCTCTTCTTATCTTTTAACTTATCAGTCATATCAACCATAATTGATAACACACCATGGTTAACATACTTACTTAAAATCAACATCTTACATAAAAATATTGATTACTCACTATTCAGTACTATTGAGCCGAAACGCCGCCATCTATCGCGATACATTGGCCTGTCATATAGGTATTCGCTGGTGATAACATCATGAGCATCATGGCAACAATTTCTTTTGGCTCGCCTAAGCGGTGCATAGGGGCACCACGGCTCATTTTTTGTTGTTGCACTTCGTCAGCAAAGTTAGTCACCATAGGTGTTAAGGTAAAAAACGGGCAAATAGCATTGATACGAATGTTGTTACGACCATACTCAACCGCACCGGTTTTAGTTAAACCAATTACAGCGTGCTTTGCCATAGCATAAGCACTGCCTCTAGCTGCTCCATTTAGTCCTGCCATAGAACTCACATTTAGAATTGCGCCTTCGCCTTGTGTTAACATTTGTTGTATTTGATGGCGCATGCCAAATTGCACACCTTTAACATTAATGGCAAATTGGCTGTCCATAATAGATTCATCAATATCGTGCAGTGGCATAAACTCATGTGCGACACCGGCATTATTAACACCAATATCAACACGACCAAAATTTTTGACTGCGGTGTCAACCATAGCTTTACAGTCATCATTTTTAGATACGTCACTTGCTATGGCAATAACTTCTGCGCCTGTTGCAGAAATAGCTTTTGCAACTGCTTGTACTGCGTCATCTTTAATATCACTAATGACTAACTTAGCACCGCGTTTAGCTAGCTCTTCTGCCAGTAATTTACCAAAACCTTGTGCAGCGCCCGTGATTACCGCTACTTTTCCTGTAAAATCTAATAATGGATCCATTTTATTTCCTTACAGCACATGATGTCTGAACAGTTATTGTTGTTATAGTAACTACCTTTATTTCTCGATAGTTTGGTTACTTATTTCATTAATTAGCTGAAATATTGCTTAAATTTTCATGTTAATCGGCTTCTTCAATAATACTTAAAGCCATTTGTGCTAGTGGCTCTACAAAAGCACCCACTTTATTCGCTTGTTCATTAGAAGCATTGCCTTGTGATGCGCGTTTTGCCACGCCTTGTACAATGGCTGCTAGCCTAAAAAAACTAAACGCGAGATAAAAGCTCCAGTTTTCTATTCGATCAATACCCATGCGTTGACAATACGCAGCAACATATTCTTCTTCACTCGGAATACCTATGCTTGCACGGTCAACACCTTTTAGGCCGTCTATGGTGCCCATACCTTGGGGCATACGTAGTTGCATACATTGATAAGCGAGATCAGAAAACGGATGACCAAGAGTAGATAACTCCCAATCTAAAACCGCGATCACTTTGCTACTGTTATGTTCGAACATAATATTGTCCAAACGAAAGTCGCCATGAACAAGGCAAACACGTCCGTCGTCTTCAGGTAAATGGCTTTCAAGCCATGACATTAATGATTCCATTGCAGGAATTTCTGTTAATTGTGTCGCTCGGTATTGTGAGTGCCATCGTGTAAACTGGCGTTGAAAATAATTACCGGCTTTGCCGTAATCAGCCAAGCCTGTGGTGTTAATATCAACACTATGCAGCGCAACTAGGGCTTTATTCATTTGATCGTATATTTGTGTTCTTTCATTATTTGATGAAACTTCAGCTAACGAGGCACTCCAATAAACAGTGCCATCACAAAACTCCATCAGATAAAACATTGTGCCGATAATACTGGTGTCGCGGCACAGATGATAAACTTGTGCCACAGGTACATCCGTATTTTTCAAAGCATCAAGTACTTGATACTCCCGGTCAACGGCATGCGCAGACTTTAATAATTTACCTGCTGGTTGACTGCGTAATACATAAACACCTGATGCAGCAGTTAATTTATACGTTGGGTTTGATTGACCACCGGGGAATTTTTCCACGGTTATTGGCCCAATAAATCCCTTAACATGTAATGTTAGGTATTGTGCTAGGGTTTCCAGATCAAAAGGAACATTAGCTGCTGTTTTCGTTGTTTTATCCATTTCTTCCATTTGTAACTACGCTCTCACTTAATTGTTAAACTAGACAAAGCTAGCCGACCGTTTTTTTAACTAAGTCACGGCCTAATTGCATCATGTGAACTTGATCTGGACCATCAGCTAAACGTAACGTACGTTGGCCAGCATAAGCATGTGCTAAGAAAGTATCTTGGCTAACACCAACGGCGCCATGACATTGAATGGCGCGATCGAGCACATCGAGTGACATATTAGGAGCAACAATTTTTATCATCGCAATGATATCTTTTGCGGCTTTATTGCCTTCAGTGTCCATCTTGTGAGCGGCTTTTAAAGTCATCAGTCGTGCTTGTTCAATTTGACAAGCAGAAATAGCAATATCTTCACGAATAGATTGTTGCTTGATCATAGGACGACCAAATACCACACGCTCGTTTACTCGCTTACACATAAGATCAAGTGCACGTTGAGCAACGCCAATTGAACGCATGCAATGATGAATACGGCCCGGCCCTAAACGACCTTGGGCAATTTCAAAACCTTTACCTTCACCAACAATAATATTTTCAACGGGTACACGTACATTTTCAAAGGTGATTTCTGCATGCCCTTCTGGTGCATCGTTATAACCAAACACTTGCATCGGGCGCACTTTTGTTACACCTGGTGTGTTCATCGGAACAAGAACTTGAGATTGCTGAATGTAGCGATTGCTATTGTCGGGATCTGTTTTCCCCATGACGATCATAATTTCGCATTGCTGGCGACAAGCACCACTAATATAGAATTTACGACCGTTGATAACATACTCATCGCCATCACGTTCAATACGTAATTCAATGTTGGTTGCATCACTTGAAGCAACTTCTGGCTCGGTCATCGCAAAAGCCGAACGAATTTTCCCCTCAAGTAACGGCTCTAACCATTGTTTCTTTTGTGCTTCGTTACCGTATTTAGCTAATACTTCCATGTTTCCGGTATCTGGTGCCGCACAGTTAAACACTTCAGGTGCCCACATAACTTTACCCATGATTTCAGCCAGTGGTGCATATTCTAGGTTGGTTAAGCCTGCACTGTATTTACCGTAGCTTACGGGCAAAAATAAATTCCATAAGCCTTGGGCTTTTGCCTTGGCTTTTAACTCTTCCATTAATGGCGGTGTAGTCCATTGGTTTTCGGCGACTTGCTCATGCATTTTTTGTTCAACAGGGTATACATGCTCGTCCATAAATGCTGTTACACGTTGAATTAAATCTTTAACCTTGTCACTGTATTCAAAATCCATGAGAAGTCCTTATTGTTGTTATTTTCAATGAAGAGCCAATAACATTATTGGCTCCTTTGATGTTTGGTTAGCTTAATTTCATTAATGCTGCTTTATTAAATGGCGCTATTTCATCTTCTTTGTTTTGCTCAATTTTATTAACCCATTGAGGATCAACTAATAACGCTCGACCAATAGCCACAAGATCAAATTCATCATTATTTAATCGAGTAAGTAAACCTTCAATACCTGTTGGGTTTGATGTACCACCAAGGTCAACACTGCCTTCACCTGTAAAGTCACTATCAAGCCCTACACTGCCAACAGTAATAACAGGCTTATTGGTGATTTTTTTAGTCCAACCCGCAAGATTAAGATCTGAACCTTCAAATTCAGGCAACCAAAAACGACGAGTGCTGGCATGAAATACGTCAACGCCTGCATCACTAAGTAACGTCAATAAACGCTCTAATTCAGCCGGTGTTTGGCAAAGTTTGGCGTTATAATCTTGTTGTTTCCATTGTGAGAACCTGAAAATAATGGGGAAGTCTTCACCAACGGCAGCGCGAATAGCGGCAATAATTTCCACAGCAAATCGAGCGCGATTGTCTAAAGAACCACCATATTCATCAGTACGTTGGTTGGTGCCTTCCCATAAAAATTGATCAACGAGGTAACCGTGCGCGCCATGAATTTCAATGGCGTCAAAGCCAATGGCTTTAGAGTCAGCAGCGGCTTGGGCAAATGAAGCAACAACTTCATCAATGTCACTTTGGCTCATAGCAACACCGTTTGGTGCACCTGGCTTATATAAACCAGACGGGCTATAACCCGGCACTGATTTATCTGGCCCTACGCCTTCTTTACGAACCGAACCTACATGCCATAGCTGTGGTGCAATTTTGCCACCTGCTGCATGTACTTCGTCGACTACATGTTTCCATCCTGCTAATGCTTCTTCACCAAAAATAGCCGGAACATTTTCATAACCATTCGCCGCTTTATGTGAGATAAAAGTACCTTCGGTAATAATTAAACCCACATTACCTTCTGCTCTACGACGGTAGTATTGAGCTACATCATTTGAGGGAACATTATTAGGTGAAAATGTACGTGTCATCGGTGCCATTACGGTACGGTTTTTTAATGTTAAACCACCAGTTGAAAATGACTGAAAAAGTTTTGCTGAATTACTGTTACTCATATAACTTCCTAAATATTCTGAATTTTTGTTTAAAACTTGATAAAGATAATAAAATAGCCATTATCTTTTTTAGGTTGCTTAGCCAATTAAATAGCCGCCATCAACATTAATAGCTGTACCTGTTGTGTAACTTGAGGCGTTTGACACTAAATACAACACAGTGCCAGCCATTTCCTCTGGTTGAGCAACACGTTTCATTGGTACGTGATGCATCATTTGTTCTAAAATTTTCGGATTATTAACTAACGTTGAGGCAAATTTGGTGTCGGTACCACCCGGTAAAAGTGCATTCACTCGAATATTAAACTGTGCACATTCTTTGGCGAATGTTTTGGTCATCGAAATAACAGCAGCTTTGGTAATTGAATAAATACCTTGGTAGTCGCCAGGAATAACACCGTTTATTGAAGCAACGTTTACAATGGCACCGCCCTGATTAGCTTTCATAAGTTTTGCACCCATGGTTGACATAAAGAAGTAGCCTCTGATGTTTACATCAACGGTTTTTTGAAAAGCAGCTAAGTCAGTATCAAGCACATGGCCGAAATATGGATTTGCAGCAGCATTGTTAACTAAAATATCTAACTTACCGTGCTCCGATGATATTTGTGCAAAGATGGCTTCAATTTGGTCCATTTCACCAATATGACAAGCAATAGCTTGTGCACTTCCGCCTGCAGCAATGATTTGTTCTACTACCGCTTGGCAACCGTCAATTTTTCTACTTGATACAATAACGTGCGCACCATTTTCGGCCAGTAATTTTGCTATATGCTCACCTATACCACGACTTGCACCGGTTACTAATGCAACTTTTCCAGTTAAATCAAACAAATTATTGCTCATTATAATCTTCCTATTTAATGTCGTTTTACAATCTAAAAATTTTCTAATAAATTCTTTAGCAAGTTATCTAAAAGTTACCCAATCTGCCGGCTTATCGGCTAAATGCGCATAGTTATTTAAATAATCTATGCTTATCTTACCTTCCGAAAACAACAACTTAGTAACGCTAGTGTTACGCAGTTGTTGATTAACGGCTAAAGTGTTTTGATCCGTTAAATCAAGAACATGTTGAATAAGAACTGAAATAGTACCGCCTGAAGTAAAAATACAAATATCTTTTGAAGGCTCTGCCTTACTTGATAATTTTTTAGCAGCAAGTTCGTGATTAATTACATCGTAAAGTGCGGCTATACAGCGTTTTTTAAACATTGGCCAACTCTCTAAATAATCGCCATCGTGTTTACCTTCAACCCAACGATTAAGCGCTTGAGCAAACTCTTTTTGAAAAGCTTTATTTCCATCAGGTGACTTACTAATTAGTGATGCCATATGCGCAAAGCTTTTCCAACGTGCATCTGAACGCGTTAACAAATCAACATGGTTAAATTCGTTAAAACCAGAATGTAATACCGTGGAAGGTTTATTGCCTTGGTAACCAATAAGAAAGTTTTCGAGGGTTTGTTCATGACGTAATAAATCGCCAGTGAATACTTTATTTGGGCTCGCTAATGTACGCCAAAATTTGCCCAAGTGTTGCGATTGCTGAGCACCTTTATCAGACAGTTGATCATAGTCGGCTTTACCAAAAGATGCTTGACCATGGCGAATCAAATAAATAGCTGCCATTGTTTTACACCTTTACCATAACATATTGTTTATATATCATATTTAAGTATTCACTTAGTTTTTCCATAGCGGAATTAATGACTCTTCATGGTGTTAAAATACACTAATATCCTTATCCTAATAGCCCGCAAACAATTAAACAAATGAATAGTTCTAATAACCTTACATTCTTATTACGAATACTGCGTGTGGTACGTAATTGTGACTAATCAATAAAGGTAATTGGTTATTAAGCGGTCGTATTATGTGAACAATGATCGTGGATTAACTGTTATTTGCTACTTAACCTGAACTCTGGATAATGAGTGCTTGAAAATCAAGTGAACCAAAAGCTTAGGTAATAAAGTAAATGCTATAGCCAAGTGAACATCACGAATAGATATCATCAATGCTTCATTTTATGCCATTTCCAAGGCA
>OJDI01000365.1_pt1 | contig 18864 bp, 24 predicted proteins | sample 1592601 | NCBI WGS metagenome assembly OJDI01 (sample SAMN05416845, study PRJEB24817) | seawater metagenome | isolation source: Sea water | place: Canada:Atlantic | collected 2013-07 | reverse complement strand
TCTACACACTGCATATCGTCGGCAGCGTCAGATGTGTATAAGAGACAGGGTAAAGCGTGCAGTTATCCTGGTACTTTTAATGGGTCAATACATGCAATCATTACCTCTAAAAGTTTTAAAACTGCAGTTGTTAAAACAATTAAAGCTGGTGGATGTAATTGTTCTCGTGCTAATTTTGTTGGTGCTTATTTTGCAGCTTATAAAGGTATAAAAGGTATCCCTCAAGATTGGATTAAAAAAACAAATCCTGCAAAAAATATATTGAAGTATATTGCTTAAATGCAAAACTCCTCAGTAAAGTACATCTTAAAATTATCCATTCCTATTTTTTTTGCAAATTTAGCCATTCCAATGGTTGGAATTATTGATACTGGATTGATGGGTAATCTTGATAATTTATCTTATTTGTCAGCAACATCTGTAGCAGCAAATTTATTTTCAATGATTTTTTGGAGTTTTGGCTTCTTAAGAATGGGTACGGTCGGATTGGTATCTCAGGCATATGGTAAAGAGGATTATTCTGAGGTTTTTAATATTATTCTCAGAAATCTGGTTTTTGTATTGGTAATTTCTTTAATCATAATTTCTCTTCAAAGCTATATTTATAGATTAAGTTTAAATATATTTGAGTTGTCTGAGGCAACTGAAAAATTTTATCAAGATTATTTTCAAATTAGAATTTGGTCAGCACCTGGTGAATTAACATTATACATTATTACTGGGTTATTTATTGGGTTACAAAAGACTAAAATATCCAGTTTAGCTATAGGTTTATTTTCAATACTAAATATAATCTTAAGTATTATTTTTGTCTCTAAATTTGATCTAAATATTAAAGGTGTTGCATATGGAACTTTATTCTCTGCTTTATTTATTTCAATATCTTTTTTAATTTATACTTTTTTATATCTAAACAGAATATCAAAGTTAAAGATCAAATTTGATGAATTAATTGATCTAAAAAAAATTAAAAATATATTTAATATAAATATAAACATATTTATTAGAACCATTCTTTTAACATTCTCTTTTTTGTGGTTTACCTACCTTGGTAGTCAAATCGGTGAAGATTATATTGCAGCTAATGCAATTTTAATTAATTTAGTTTTTTTATCAGCTTTTATTCTTGATGCTTACGCCTTCTCTACTGAAGGTATGGTTGGATATTCACTCGGTAAAAAAGACATTATTCTCTTTAAGAAAATTGTTCAAAACTCTTTTATTTTAAGCTCTATTACTGGGCTGATTATCTCAATTATTTATTTTTTAATTAATAATTTTGTAATTAACTTAATGTCTGACATTGAGGAGATAAGAAATCTTAGCTCTTCTTATGCAGTATGGTTAATCATCATGCCTGTAATCTCTTCTTTTTGTTTTCAGTTTGACGGAATATTTATTGGGGTTTCACAAACAAAAGAGCTTCGAAATGCCATGATTTTTTCAGTATTTGGTTATCTTGCTATATCTATATTCTTAACTGGTTTAATGGGTAACACTGGTGTTTGGATTTCATTGTGTATTTTTATGATCTTAAGAGCCCTGTCTCTATACTATTACATGGATAGAATTTATTTAAAATTTAATAAGTAATTGTATCTCTAAATTATAGTTAATCAAAAAATATTGCTTAATCGAATACTTATTATTATGATATTATCTCATTATGTTATTTAGACAGTTATTTGATAAAACCTCTAGTACTTACACATATTTAATAGCATCCGCTAAAGGTCGTGAGGCATTAATCATTGATCCTGTATTAGAAAATATTGACCAATATATTAAACTTCTTAATGACTTAGATTTAAAACTAGTAAAAGTTATTGATACACACATTCATGCTGATCATATAACCGCAGCTTCAAAATTAAAAGACAAAACAAATTGCACAACAATAATGGGTGAACATACTCCATCTGATGTAGTTGAAATTAAAGTTAAAGATAATGAGATAATTTATGTCGATAAATTAGAAATAAAGGTAATTTATACACCTGGACATACTAAAGATAGTTACAGTTTTCTCATGGATGATTATCTCTTTTCAGGAGATACTTTATTAATTAATGGAACTGGTAGAACTGACTTTCAAGGTGGTAATTCAGAAGACTCGTATAATTCTATTTTTAATAGATTATTAAAACTTCCTGAGGAAACTTTATTATATCCCGCTCATGACTATAATAATCAAAAAGTAAGCACTATTGGTAAAGAAAAAAAGTTTAATCCTAGACTACAGGTGAACGGTATAAACGAATATATTGATATAATGAATAATTTAAATTTATCTAAGCCAAAATTAATGGATATAAATGTTGCAAGCAATATTAAGCTTGGAGCTACGTAGCCTTTAAATTAAATCAGATAATTTTTAATATATATTGTTTTTTATTTAATTTTAATTAAATATTATTTTATGCGTACTCTTTTAATTTTAATATCTTTTTTATTCATAACTGAGACCACTTATTCTCATAGCCATTTCCCAATAACCAGGGACTCTCCTTTAATGATTATTAGAGGAAAAATTATCTATGAAAATAACTGTGTAAGTTGTCATCAAGTCAATTTAATTGGTGCAGAAAATTGGAAAAGTCTAGATGAGGATGGTCATAGAAAAGCACCTCCTTTAAATGGTACAGGTCATACTTGGCATCATGATGATGCTACTCTTCATAATATTATTAAATATGGTTTGGCAAAATTAGTTAAAAATTATGAGGGAAAAATGTTGGGTTATGAAGATAATTTAAAAGATAAAGATATCGATTCAGTATTATCTTATATAAAAAGTTTTTGGCCTGATGATGTCTACCAACGACAAATTAACTTAAATAAATAAATCATTTGAAAACCTCTACTTTTAAATGGTCCTGCAAACACACATGGAAAAAGAGTGCTAAGAACACTATGTGGTGTGTTATTGGTTGTTCAATTGGAGACTTTGGGACAATATTATTTTTTCAACTAACTCAAATTCCCTTTCCTATAATTAGCATAATGATCTTAGCAATCTTTAATGGTTTATTAACTAGTATCATGCTTGAGACATTTATTTTGATTAGACAGAATTTTAAATTTATTGATGCTTTAAAAACAGCTTTTGGGATGAGCTTTATCTCAATGATTAGTATGGAAATTTCTATGAATTTGACAGATTATTATTTAACTGGTGGTGCTCAACTTACTTATTGGGTGGTGCCTATTATGTTGGTAGTAGGATTTCTAACTCCATGGCCCTATAATTACTGGAGACTTAAAAAATATAACGTAGCCTGTCATTAAGTATGAATGTATTTATAATTTTATCAATACTTGTAATCGTGATTGGAGTTATCTTATTGGTGGTCTCTCCATCAGTATTATTTAAATTGAACTGGGAAGAAAAAACTGGAAAAGACAAAATACTCATGTTCTTATTTTATGGTATTTTAGTTTATATAATTAATATCATCTTTTGGATTATCAAGTAAACGCAATAAGTCTATAATCTTAAATTGAGCGACTTAATTTAAATTGAAGATTTTATAGCTTCGTAAATCAAATCTCTATTGGTTTCACCAATACTTCTGTAAACTTCTTTATTATCTTTAAAAATTAAAAGTGTAGTTTGATATTGTACGTTAAATAATTTAGAAATTTCTTTATTTGTCACATCAAATGCGAAGTATTCAATATTATCAAATTCATTTTTTGCTTTATTTAAAATTTTCATTTGACCAGCACAAGATGAACAATACTTAACCCAAGAACTTACTATTACGACCTTGCCCTCTGATTGTGCTTTATTAAACAACTCTATATTAAAGGTTGTTTTTTTCTCACCTGCATTAGCGCTAAATGCAAAGATAAAAAAAATAAATATAAAGATTTTGTTCATGGAGCTTTATACAACAAATATTAAAAACCAGTAAGAAGTTAACCCTGCAAAAATTGTCGCAATGATGTTTTTACTTAGAAAGCCAACCAGTATGGCAAATATTGCAGCTAATATTTTAGGGTTATTTTCTAAATCTAAAGAACCAGAGTTATCTAAAAATATTGGTGGAAAAATTATTGCTGGAAAAATAGCTGATGGAACATATGACAAAATTTTTTTCATTTTATAATTCAATATGTCCTCCTTTAATAAAAATATCATAGAGAACCTTGTTAAGTAGGTAATTATTCCACAGTAAATAATTGTCGACCAATGCATTATTTTTGTTTTAAGTTAATTAAAGTTAATAATGTAGCAACCAATAAGGCTGATAGTGCTGCTACAATGATGTATGCTTGAAATGGTATTGTATTATAACCAATAGTTGCAACTACCCCTGATACCAACATTACAACAATATTTTTAAACTTTCTAAAATCATTAATTAACAAAGCTAAAAAGGTTAAAGAAATAGTAAAACTTAAACCTAACTCTTCTGGAATAACTGACCCTAGAACTATACCTAAAACTGTTGATATCTGCCAAACTGTCCAGCAGGTAAAACCAGCTCCTAATAAGTGGTAATGCTTGTAGTTATTCTTTTTATTATTTTTAAAATAAGTATTTGAAACTGCAAATGCTTGATCAATCAACACATAAGATAATATAAGTTTCCAGGTTAATTTTAAATGAGATAAATATTCAGAAAAAACTGCTCCATATAACAAATGTCTAGAATTTACTGCACCAACAGATGTTATCGTAACTAAAGAAGAGGCTCCACCTGAAAATAACTGAAGCAAAACTATTTGAGAAGCTCCACCAAAAATTATAATGGACATGCCAAAAGTCATGTATGAACTCAGTCCTAATTCCATTCCAATAACACCAAAGATAATTCCAAATGGAACTACAGGTATCATTAAAGGACTTACATCAATTATTCCTCTAGATAAGGTTTTTAATCTATCGTTCATTTTAATTTAAGTTTTGTATTAGAAACAGACTATATGATCAATATTAATTGGTCTCTTGATACCAAATTTTTCATCTACTTCATGTTGATGAATATGGTGAGAATGAACAAACACAGGTATTAATTTATTACTCACTGTTTTAAGGGTATAGATAAAATTCGTTCCTCTAAATTTTCTATCAACTACTTCTAATTTTAAATTACTCTGATCATCATGCTCTAGATCTTCTGGTTGTAGTAAAAGTTGAACCTCAGATCCTTTTGGGTAATGCTTTATAAAATCTCCAGTTATTGTTCCAAGATCATCACTCTCTAAACTATTTTCACCAGTAACTTTTGCTGGAATTAAAATTCCTCTATTCAGAAAATTGACTACTTCTACAGAATTTGGAAAATGATAAACATTATATGGATCATCAAACTGTTTTAATTGTTGGTCTAGAATTATTCCACATTTTGTACCTAGATAAAAAGCTTCATACGAGTCATGTGTAACAATAATGGTTGTTATTTTTTGCTCAGTTAATATTTGTTTTAACTTAACTTGGATTTCCTCTTTAAAGCTTTGATCAACATTTGATAAGGGTTCATCTAATAATAACAAATCTGGGTTAGATAATAAAGATCTAGCTAAAGAAGCTCTTTGAGCTTCACCTGAGCTTATCTGATGTGGAAATTTATCAACCACATGGTCAATATGAAGAAATTTAATTATCTCATTTATATTTAAGCCTTTTTTTTTCTTTTTATTTCTTTCAGCTCCAAATTTTATATTTTCTAAAACATTATAATGTGGAAAAAGTGAATTATCCTGAAAAGCCATTGATATGTTCCTATCCTCTGGTTCTATATGAATATCTTTGGAAGAGAGTGTTTTGTCTTTTAATATAATTTTTCCTGTATTAATTTTTTCTAGACCTGCAATTGTTCTAAGTATTGTAGTTTTACCGATTCCAGATGGACCTAGTAAACAAATAATATCACCCTGATTTTCAATAGTTAATGATACATTGCTTACTTTATTTTGTGCACTAGCAGTAAATGTTACATTATCAATTTCTAGAAAATTTTTTGTCATAGTTTTAATCTTTAAGAATATATTTAGATGTAATTAATATAAAGAAACTTGCAATAATTATAAGAAATAATGATGGAGCTGCAGCAGCTTCTAATAAATCCTGAGAGGCATAGATATATGCCTTTGTTGCAAAAGTTTCAAAATTAAATGGTCTCATAATTAGGGTAATTGGTAACTCTTTAATGATTTCAATGGCTAATAAAATTCCTATCAATAAAATTGAATTTTTTAGATATGGAACGTGTATGTTTTTAAATGTCTTAAATTTGGAATAACCAAGCAGATATGCACCTTCATCAATAGAATAATTTATTTTTAAATATCCTGATTTAATTCCATTACTTGCTAATGAATAAAATCGAATAAAATAAACTAAAACTAGGCCAAGAATAGAGCCTATAAAAATGGGTTTTATACTACTCAATTCGAATTGACCTAGAATAAAACCGTCAAACCATGAGATAAAAGTAATGAATGCTACTGCCAAAATAATTCCAGGTATTGCATAACCTGATATTGAAAATGTAGTTAGCGCCTCTAAAAATTTACTTTTAGAAACTCTGTTCCCATAATTTGAAATAAAAGCTAAAGCAATTAATAAACAGCTAGATAAAATTACTAAGATTATAGTATTAGAAAATAATTTAATTAGATCCAAGTCAGCTAAATGTTTTGGAAATATAATTGTCCAATAAAGCATTTGTAAAACAGGGAATAAAAAACTTACAGAGAAAACTAACATACAAAAAGAGAATGCTAAAAAAGATTTATAACCACCTAAATTAATAACTGTTTTAGATTTAAATCCACCTTTAGATGATGTGTGATATTGTGCTTTTTTTCTTGAGAAATTTTCTAAAATAAATAGTCCAAGAATAAAAATTAATAAATAAAATGATAATCTGTTAGCAAGAGTAAGATCGTCAAAAGAAATCCAGGCATTATATATTCCTGTAGTAAAAGTAGATATTCCAAAAAAAGATACAGATCCAAAATCTGATAAAGTTTCCATTGCAACCAATGATAGACCGGCAACTATGGCAGGTCTTGCAGAAGGAAGTATTATTTTAAAAAAAGATTTTTCTTTTGAGAAGCCAAGATTTTTTCCAAGTTCTATTAAATTTTGAGACTGGTAATGAAATGATGTTCTGGTTAAAACATAAACATAACCAAATAATGAAAAGGATATTGAGATTATAGCACCAATCATTCCATCAAATTTAGGAATATGGGAATTATAATTACCTTCTCCAAATAAGTTTTTTAAGATTGAAAAAGCTGTTCCATAATTTTCAAAAAAAGCAGTTAAGGAATATGCATAAATATAAGCTGGGACAGCAAAGGATAGTATCAATGACCATTTAAAAAAATTTACACCTGGAAAATTATAAAATGAAACTAAATAAGCGCATCCAACACCAATTATAAATGTTAAAAATAAAACACCTATTAAAAGTATTAAAGAATTATAAATATAATCATAAAGAAAAGTATTTTTTAAAATTAAACTATAATCTCCAGTAGTTTCAAAAAAACTGCTGAATACAGTTAAAATCGGTGCAGCCACTACTAAAGAAATAAGTAGTGATGATACATACCAAATATTTATTTTTCTAAATTCCATAATCTACATTACCTTAATAATTATTTTTAAGAAACTTCCCTCGTTACCAAGGGAAGTTAATACCAACTCTAAAACCAATTTGAGAGAGAGATTATAGAGCTAATTCATAAAATTTTCTCATAAGCTATGAGTTTGTAGTCTTTATTTTTTAGATAGATATTCTATGCAATTTTCAGGAGTTGTTTGATCGTATGGATCAGGATCACTTCCATCATTATTCATGCCATCCTCTTGCCACCATTTTTCAACCACACCATCATTAATAATTGTACAATATCTCCAGCTTCTTTGACCAAAACCAACATGTTTTTTGTCAACTAACATGCCCATTGCCCTTGTAAAATCAGCATTTCCATCTGGTAATACCTTAACTTTTCTTAATTTTTGTTGATCAGCCCAAGCATTCATTACAAAACCGTCATTAACGCTAATGCAATAAACTTCATTAATACCTAAGCCTAACAATTTATCATAATTTTCTTCAAATCCTGGTAGCTGCTTTTCAGAACACACTGGTGTAAATGCACCTGGTAATGAAAATAGTATTACTTTTTTACCTTTGAATATTTCATCAGTACTTACATCAACCCATTTTCCAATTTTTCTTGTTTTCAAAACTACATTTGAACATTTTTTTCCTTCTATCATTCTATTCCTGTTGTTTTTTAAGTGTTTGTTTAATTGAATTACTTGCATTTGAATTTTTTAGTGCTCATAGTTAAATTAGGTAGGGTAAATACCTTTTGTAGAGCTATGAGCACAATCATTAAAAAGAAAATTATGTATTAAAAGGAGAGAGGATATGTGCAACCTCTTTATCTTCAATATCTGATAATTTTCTATTATTTATTTTTCTATTGATTTTTTCACACTCTGCTGCACATGGATCACAAGCTTTCAGAGATTGAGACCCATATACGTCAGAAGATTTATCTAAATCAATATTAAATAAATTCTTTTTCACTAGCTTATTACTTCCAACTTGCAGCTAACATACACTCAAGTGCTGTAGCTTGTTGTTTTCCATAATTAGCAACTTTAGTTTCTAAATCTTGATTGTATCCAAGACCCATTTGTTTAACTAATGCATGAGGTTCAACACCATCAATCATTGGATATTCAAATGTATTATTAACTATATGTTCTTGTGCTTCTTTAGTTAATAAAAACTCAAGTAGTTTTTTTGCATTATCAGGATTTGGTGCAGTTTTAATTACTCCTCCTCCACTAATGTTCATGTGAGTTCCTCTGTCTCCTTGGTTAGGGAAAAAAGGTAAAACTTTTTTAGCAGCTGCTTGTTGTTCAGCACCTTTTTTTCCAGATAACATCAAAGCATAATAGTATGTATTAGCTACTGCTAGATCTGCTTCACCTGCAGCTACAGCTAAAATTTGAGCTCTATCATTTCCTTTAGAGTCTCTAGCCATATTAGCCACAACACCTTTTGCCCAAGAACAAGTTGATGCTTTACCATTATTCTTTACTAATGATGCAACAAGAGATTGGTTATAAATATTGTTAGATTTTCTTATAACAACTCTACCTTTCCATTTTGGATCAGCAAGACCTTCGTAAGTCATACCATTAAGCTCATTAGCATTTACTCTTTCAGGTGAGTAATACATAATTCTTGCTCTCTTAGCTATTCCAGTCCATTTAGAAGTTCTAAAGTTTGCTGGAACTGCAGCTTTGATTGCAGCTGTCATAGAATTTTGGAACATTCCTTTTGCAGCGAATGCACCTAATCTTCCTGCGTCAGCAGTAATATAAAGATCAGCTTTTGAATCAGCGCCTTCTTCAGTTATTCTTTTTTGAAGAGCTTTATCTTTACCAGATACAACGTTTACTTTAATTCCAGTTTTAGCTGTAAATTTTTCGTAAAGTTGAATATCTGAATCGTAATGTCTTGCACTGAATACATTAACTTCAGCAGCAAACGTCATGTTTGCAAATAAAGCCATGAAAAATGCAATAATCGTAATTTTTTTCATTATTATTCCCTTAATTGTTGATTTATTTAGATTAGAATGCTTATTATTAGCATTGCGAATGATTATCAATCGCATTAAGTGTCGCACTAGAATAATTACTTACTTTAAAATCAATATAAGTAAGTTGCTTAAAAAAGACATGAATACAAAGAACCCTAGAAAGAAATTGCAGTACATTATTGAAACAGTGCGGTTTCTAACTCTTCTTTTTCTTACAAAAGGCTTGTCATCAAGATCTGAAACGTCTCTTTCTCCAATTACTTGATAATCATATGACCAACGCCATATAGAGCTACCAAAACGTTCATCTTGATTATTGTAGAATATTATCCAAGCAACAATATATCTGTGAGAAAAATAAAGAATAATTAAAAGTAAACTACTTATAAGCATCCAAATATTTAATCATATTTAGAAAGCTTATTAAAGACTAATTAAAATTGTTCAGATTCTGTAGAACCTTCCATTGCAGTGGTAGAACTTTTTCCACTACTTATGGTATTTGAAACTGCATCAAAGTAAGATGTTCCAACTTCTCGTTGGTGTTTAACACTTGTATAACCATCTTTTTCTCTAGCAAATTCAAGCTCTTGTATTTTAGAGTAAGCTGTCATTCCTTCAGTTTTATATTTTTCTGCAAGTTCAAAAATTGCAATGTTTTGTGTATGAAATCCTGCAAGTGTAATAAACTGAAACTTATAACCCATCTCACTAATTTTTTGCTGAAATGTTGCAATCTCAGCATCTGATAAATGCTTCTTCCAGTTGAACGAGGGAGAACAGTTGTAAGCTAATAATTTACCAGGAAACTTTTCATGTATTGCATCAGCAAACTTTTTTGCCTCTTCAAGGTTTGGTGTTGCAGTTTCACACCAAATTAAATCTGAATAAGGAGCGTATGCTAAACCTCTTGAAATAGCCTGTTCAATTCCTTGTTTAACATAATAAAAACCTTCTGGTGATCTTTCACCAGTTAAAAAAGGTTTATCATTTTCATCATGATCATTAGTAATTAGCTTTGCTGCATTTGCATCTGTTCTAGCTAAAATTATTAATGGTACATCTGCAATATCTGCGGCAAGTCTTGCAGCTTTTAAATTTTTGATCATTGTACCAGTTGGAACTAAAACTTTTCCACCCATATGACCACATTTTTTTTCACTAGCTAATTGATCTTCGAAGTGAACTCCAGCTGCACCTGCTTTAATAAATTTTTTTGCTAATTCAAAAACATTTAACGGTCCACCAAAACCTGCTTCTCCATCTGCAATGATAGGTAACATATAGTCTGTTCTATCTTTTGATTTCATATCACCATCATTAATTTCCATATGTTGAATTTGATCGGCTCTAATTAAAGCGTTGTTCATCGACTCAACTAATTTTGGAGCACTATCATATGGATATAAAGATTGGTCAGGATACATTTCGCCAGCTGTATTTGCATCAGCTGCTACTTGCCATCCACTCAAGTAAATTGCTTTTAACCCAGCTTTTGCATGTTGAATTGCATGATTTCCAGATAATGATCCTAATGTATTAATATAATTTTCAGAATTTAATAAATCCCATAATTTTTTTGATTGATGTTTGCACATCGAATATTCTATTTTTATTGAACCTCTAAGTCTTTCAACTTCTTCAGGTGTATAATCTCTTTTAATACCAGCAAATCTTTTTAAATCGTATGAAACTTTAGCTTCTGAGCTCATGAGTTGGGTCTTTCCAGGTTGTATAATTAAGAAAATTAGATTTTAAGAGGCTTACTTGTCTTCACTAAACTCGTTAGTGAATTCATTCATGCCGCTTGAACCCCAATCACAATGATCATCTCTCAAGTAAATACCAGACTGGCTACTTTGAGTGTGATCTTCTTCATTCGTGATTCGAGACTGATTTTCTTGGTTTTTATTGTTTTTGTTTTCCATAAAACCTTTATAATTTACAAAATTTACTAAATCCATTAAATTCGTTAAAATGCTTGTAAAACTAAGAAACTTTTTGTAAATTATAATTTACAAAATTTACAAATTAGCAATATGAGTCAATTAGATTTAAAAATAGGACCAAAAATAAAGGCTTTTAGAAGACAGCTAGGTTTACAAGCCAATAAACTTGCTGAAGAACTTGAGATATCACCTAGTTATTTAAATTTAATTGAGAGTGGTAAAAGAAAAATAGATGGTGATTTATTACTTAAAGTTTGTGAAAAATTAAATATTCAACTTTCTGATTTAACAACAAAGTCAGATATCAATCTAGAAAATACTATTTCAGAAATACTAGATGATAAATTATTCGAAGATTTAGATATACTCGGACCCGAAGTTAAAGATTTAGTAGGGACAAATCCAAAAATTGGTAGAGCTCTTGTTAGGTTGGGAGATATTCTTAAAAAAAAAGATCATGAATTAATAAATAAGATAGAAAAACTGTCTGGCAAGATAGTTGATAATAGAAAAAATTCATTTCCTGGCGAAGTAATATCTGATTTTCTTCAAGAAAATAAAAACTATTTTCCAAAATTAGAAGAGTTTGCAAATAAAGTTTTTGAAAAAATTCAAGTTAACAATAGAACTAGATATATTGCATTATGTGAATATTTGAAAAAAGAATATTCTATAACAGTTAAAGATATTATTCCTGAAGATGGCAAACCATTTTCAAAAATTTTTAATAAAAAAAAGAGAGAACTTTTATTAAGTGATTACAGTTCTTTAGAAACAAAAAAATTACATGCAGCCTCTCAAATAGCACAAGAAGGTGCATCAAAAGAAATAAGTCAATATCTATCCAATTTTAATTTTCCATCAGAAGAATCAAAAAGATTAACTCAAGTTGCTCTATTAAATTATTGTGGTGCTGCAATCTTAATGCCTTACAAATTATTTCATTCAGAATGTAAAAAGCTAAAATATGATTTAGAACTTTTGCAAAATACTTTTGCAACTTCATTTGAACAAGTTGCTCATAGGGTAACTTGCCTTCAAGATCCTAAATTACCAGGAATACCTTTTCATATGTTGAGAACTGATATTGCTGGAAATATTTCTAAACGTTTTTCACTTTCTGGTATTGAAATACCAAGATATGGTGGTGCTTGCCCTAGGTGGAATGTCTATTCAGCCTTTACAAGGCCTGGTGTAATTCAAGCTGCAGTAAGTAAAATGACTAACGGTGAAAAATATGTTTGTATTGCAAGAACCGTTGAAAAAGGTGTTGGTCGATATGGTTTATCAAAAAGTATTTTATCAATTGGTTTAGGTTGTGAAGCAAAATATGCAAAACAATTTGTGTACACAGAAAATTTAGATATCTCAGATAAGAAAACTGAAATTCCTATTGGTGTTTCTTGTAGAACTTGTGATAGGTTAGATTGTTCACAACGAGCATTTCCACCATTACATAAAAAATTTGATGTAGATATTAATTCTAGAGGAGTTTCAGTTTATGTTAACGACAAAAGCAATTAAACTACTTCCAGTCACCTATTTTACTAAATAAAAAGTTTCTAAAAGCAGTAATTCTAGCTGTATTTTTCAATGATTGTGGATAAACAAAGTGAGCCTCTGTTATAGGACCCTCTGAATTAGGAAGAACCTTTATTACGTTGTTTGAATTTGAAACTAAATATTCAGGAAGTGCTGCAAGACCTACACCAGCTTCAACAGCTAATAATAAACCCATAACACTATTAACTTTCATTACTGTTTTTCTTTTTTTAGCATCTTTAATACCAAGTTTTAAAGCCCAATCTGGATCGTAGACAGGAGATGGTGCTCCTTTACCAAATGAAATAAATTTATGTTTATTTAGATCAGTAATTGTTTTGGGCATTCCATATTTTTCTAAATATTTATTGGACCCATAAATATAATACTTAATATCAACTAATTTCTTTTGAATATAATTAAGTTGTTTAGGTCTTCTCATAAAAATACCTATGTCTGCTTGTCTAGTACTTAAATCTAATTCCTTATCATCAAAAATTAATTCAATTTCTATTTCTGGATTTAAAGTCATAAACTCTTGAATACGAGGTGTTAACCAGTGAGTACCAAAACTTCTAACTGTTGTAATTGTTAATTTACCACTTGGTTTATTTTTTTGATCACCTAATGTTGATTCAACTTCTTTTAGTTTACTGATTACATCATGAGCTGTTTTAAATAAATATTCACCATTTTCAGTTAATGTGAGTCCTCTTGCGTGTCTCTCAAAGAGTTGCACTTTAAGATCTTGTTCTAGAGATTGAATTTGTCTACTAATTGCAGATTGACTTAAGTTTAGATTTATCGTTGCATTAGTAAAACTGCCTGCTTCTGCAACTGCGTGGAATATTTTTAATTTATCCCAATCCATTTATTTGTTAAGATCAACTATATATCTTCCAGATGTTTCACCTTTTAGCATTTTTGGATATATATCTATTAAATCTTCTAAGCTTACTGTTTTAATTGATTTTTCTAATTGTTCGAAATCAATAAGATCTTTAACTTCATTCCAAACAAATTCTCTTCTTTTTATTGATGCTGTAACAGAGTTTATACCCCAAAGTTTAACACCTCTAATGATAAAAGGCATAACTGTAGTATTTAATTTATAATCAGAAGCATTTCCACAAGCTGCAACAATTCCATTGTCTCTAGTTTGTGCAAGTGCATTAGCAAGTATCTTTCCACCAACAGTATCAACAACACCGTCCCATAGACCTTTATCTAATGGTCTAGCATCTTTATCTAAATCTGCTTTATTTATTATATTTTTAGCACCTAATGATCTCAAGTACTCTTCATTTTCAGCTTTTCCAGTAACGGCTGTAACATCATAACCAAATTTATTTAAGATCATCACTGCAATACTTCCAACACCTCCAGAAGCACCGGTAACCAAAACATCTTTGACTTTTTCACCTAATAAAAGTTCTTCCCTAGCTTTGATTGCAAAAGAACATAACAATGCTGTTAGTCCAGCAGTTCCTAAAATCATTGCTTGTTTGGATGTAATATCTTTTGGTTTTTTAACTAAAAAATCTCCATTAACTTTAGCAAACTGAGAATAACCACCAAAATAAATTTCTCCAACTCTCCAACCTGTAAGGATCACTTCGTCTCCTTTTACAAATTTAGAATTATCACTTTCTAAAACAGTTCCTGCAAAATCAATACCTGGAATATGTGGAAATTCTTTTACTAATTTTGCACCATTATTTAAAATAAGTGCATCTTTATAGTTTAAGTCTGAATAATCTACTTGAACAAGTACATCACCATGTTTTAAAAATGATTTATCTATTGATTTTACTTCTCGTGTAAAATTTTCACCTTCTTGATTGACAACTAATGCTTTAAAATTATCCGACATGCTTTTCTCCCTTAGGAAGGTTACTTACTAATAAATCTTAAATATCTATTCTGAATACTTAAGTCTTTTTTAAATTCTCCTAAGAAATAATTTGTAACGGTTGTTGCATTTTCTTTTTTAATGCCTCTCATCGTCATACATTGGTGTGCTGCATCAATTGTAACAGCAACTCCTTTTGCATCTAATGAAGTCATTAAAGCTTGAGCAACTTGCATTGTTAATCTTTCTTGTGTCTGTAATCTTTTTGAAAATACTTCTACTACCCTTGCAAGTTTACTTAAACCTACAACTCTTTCATTTGGAATATAAGCAACATGTGCTGTTCCTACTATTGGCGCCATGTGGTGCTCACAATGACTTGATACTGAAATATTCTTTTCAACAACCATGTCATCATAACCTTCAACATCCCCAAAAGTTTTCTCTAAAATTTTATTTGCATCCTCAGTGTATCCACCAAAATATTCTTTAAATGCTTTAACAACTCTTTTTGGAGTTTCTAATAATCCTTCTCTACTAGGATCTTCACCCATCCAAGTTAAAATAGTTCTAAAAGCCTCTTCAGCTTCTTTATCAGAAACTTTTTTGGTATCTAAAATTTTGCTATCTGTCTCTTCAACTAATTTCATAAGGCAAGTTTATACAGTAAATCATTGTTTTTAAAATATTTAATATATTGTTCAATATGCTACATAATCACCTAGATATGTTTAAAAAAAGAGAAAATATAGTCGAAATTGAAGAAGGGAAATTCCTTTCACCAAAATTTGATAATGATGGCTTAATTCCAGTCATCACTATGTGCTCAAAAACTAAAGATGTTTTGATGCATGGATATATGAATGTTGAAGCTTTTAAAAAAACCATTGAGACTAAAGAGGCTCATTATTTTAGTAGATCTAGAAAACAGATTTGGCACAAAGGCAAAACTAGTGGCTTTACTCAAAAAGTAACTGAAATTAGAATTGATGATGATCAGGACTCAGTCTGGTTAACTGTTGATATTGGTGATGGTTCAAGCTGTCATGTGGGTTATAGATCTTGTTTTTATAGATCAATTCCATTAGGCCCAATTGAAAATGGTAGAGAAGTTGAAATGAAATTTGAAGAAAAAGAAAAATCTTTTGATCCTGAAGTTGTCTACAAAGGTCAACCTAATCCAACAAAAATTTAAATGAGTGACAAACAAAAAAATGTTTTGGGTGAAGATCTAGAAGAATGTTCTAACGATCCTTTAACAGGATGGCATAGAGATGGTTGTTGTAGTACTGATGAAAATGATCATGGGGTTCACACTGTTTGTGCAAAAGTTACAACAGAATTCTTAGAATGGTGTAAAGAAGCTGGTAACGATTTAATAACTCCTCATCCTGAATTTGGATTTCCAGGACTAAAGGCTGGAGATGGTTGGTGCGTTTGTGCTAGTTGGTATGCAAGAGCTGCTGATGCTGGGAAACCTTGTCCTGTATATTTAAAAAGAACTCATGAAAAAACTTTAAAACTTGTTTCTATGGAAGTTTTAAAAAAAAATGCTATTGATTTATCTTAGTTTATCTCAAGATAAGATAATTAGATTATAATTTTAATTTGATTAAAAGCTCTATAAATAAAATTACTTAAAGATCTCATATTTTGATTTTGTAATTCTTCAATTTCTTCTAAAGCAACACCTGAAATATTTAAAGTAATCAACTTCTTTTCATTAATTTGAAGGATATTTCTTTTTATCAAATATTTTAATTTTCTAATAACTGTTATTCTTGGAATTCCTGTTACATCAGAAATAGACATTGCATTAACTCCTCTATCATCAGACCCTTGAATTGAAATTTGATATTTTTTTCTATTAAATTCTTTTATTCTAAAATTTTTATTTTCAGCTGCGTTAAGTAAAACTATAACTCCAATACAAAAAGTTTCTAAGTCTCCAACTTCTTTTCTACATCTGTTAGTAAATGTGAATAAGAACTTATAAAATTGATACCAAACAAAAGAAAAGTTTTTTTTAATTGAATCTGAAATTTCTGTAGTTGGGTAAGCTACTTCAACAATATCTTCTTCTTTAAGAATTTTATTAAACTCACACAATAAAACACTCATATTTTTTAAAGTTAAATTTGCTTGAACTACAGGAATTGCTGCTCTATTTACAAAAATTTGTTTACCTTTTCTTTTAATTATCTCTGCTTTTTCTAGTTCTTCAACTTTTCTTCTTACACTCTCTTTTGGTATTTGAAGATCTTTTGAAATTTTGCTGATATTAATTTTTTCTACTTCTAATGTTTCATCGTTATAGAATGTATCATAATCAACTATTAACCCATTTTTTCTAAAGAATATGAAATTTTTGTTAATTATGTAAATTAAGATTATATATTTATCTATATTTCCAAAATTTTTGTAGGCCCCAATCAACCAACTGTTTATCCATTTGTAATAATATGGTGCCAATCTACTAAAGTGTTTATCAATTACTTTGAAGATTATTTTTTCATCAATTTGAGATGATATACTTGGTATAGTGTTCATGATTTTAAAAAACCCATATTGGACAATTGATATATAAGAGTCAACCCATATTGGACAATTGGTTTGTTTTAATATTTTATAAAGCTAGTAATCATTATTCATGAGCTCAGATAAAGTAAATTCTACAGAATTAAATAATCTTCCTCCTTTGGGGACCCCTGGAAAAAGTGAGGAAGTTTCATCATCAGGTAGAGTTGATATAAATATTCTTTTAAATAGAGCTAGAAAAGTTAGAGCAAAAGAAACTTTAACAAACTTAGTTTTTTTAGGATTGATAGTTTCTGTGCTGTTTACTATTGGGCTAATCTTATCTTTCTAATTACATATTTCCATATTTAGGTCCACCACTTCCCTCTGGTGTTACCCACGTAATATTTTGAGAGGGCTCTTTAATGTCACAAGTTTTACAATGAATACAATTTTGAGAATTTATGACAAACTTGTTAATATCATTTTCATTTTGAACTTCATAAACGCCAGCAGGACAATATCTTTGTGCAGGCTCATCAAATTTTTCTAAAGTGTAACTAATTGGTAAATTTGGATCTTTAAGCTGCAAATGTACAGGTTGATTTTCAGCATGATTGGTTCCTGTTAAATAAACAGAACTTGTTTTATCAAATGTAATAATATTATCTGGTTTTGGATAATCAATTTTTGGCATTTCACTTGCTGGCTTTAAAGTTTCATGATCAGCATGTTTGTGTTTAAGTGTTAGGGGCAATTTTCCTCTAAATAAAATTTGATCTATTCCTGTAAATATTATTCCCAATATTAAACCCCAGCTAAAACTAGGCTTAACATTTCTAGCTTGGTGGAGTTCCTCATATAACCAGCTTTTTTTAAATTTATCGTCATAAATTGATAAATCTTGTTTTTCTTTTAAATTTTCAAAAATAGTTTCTGCTGCAATCATTCCACTTTTCATTGCAGTATGAGATCCTTTAATTTTAGGCATATTCAAAGTTCCAGCATCACATCCTACAAGTAGTGCTCCTGGCATTGACATTTTAGGTAAGCTTTGAATTCCACCTTCAATTAAAGCCCTTGCTCCATAAGAAATACGTTTTCCACCTTCAATTACTTTTTTAATTGCTGGGTGAGTTTTAAATCTTTGAAATTCATCAAACGGTGAAAGGTGTGGGTTTTTATAATCAAGACCAATTACATATCCCAAAAAAATTTGTTTATTTTCTGCATGATACATAAAACTTCCGCCATAAGTATTGTTATCTAATGGCCAACCTGCAGTATGCATGACCATTCCCTCTTCATGATTTTGTTCACTGATTTCCCAAATTTCTTTAAACCCAATTCCATATTGCTGAGGATCTTTACCTTCTGATAAATTATATTTTTCAATTAATTGTTTTCCAAGAT
>OJDI01000355.1_pt1 | contig 19063 bp, 18 predicted proteins | sample 1592601 | NCBI WGS metagenome assembly OJDI01 (sample SAMN05416845, study PRJEB24817) | seawater metagenome | isolation source: Sea water | place: Canada:Atlantic | collected 2013-07 | reverse complement strand
CTTGCACCTTAGTCATAACAACGAATGTTGCGTTCGTTGCGATTTAAAGCAAGAGTTTTAAAACAACATAAACATTTTAAGCCAAAAATAGAACTTCTGATATATTAGAGGTAAGCGTAAAGCATGATGCTTACAGTTAACCCTTAAAAGGAAGAATGATGAAAGAATCAACGGAAAAAGAACTCATGGAACTGAAAAAGAAACTATCAGCGCCCAAATTAACGTTAATTGATAATTATGAAGAGAAGATGGAAGTGTTGAAAAGGCTGTCTGAACTTCCAGGTGTTGAAAGTCCCTTGAAAGCCTTGTTGGAAGAAACAATGTTAGATTTGGAAAAGATCCAAAAGGCCGCTAAGAAAGCAGCTTAATCGATACGCGTTAGTGCCATGCTGGGGCAGGTGGATTTAATGGTCGCCTCCTCTGTTGCAAATCCCATTGTTTTGCAACCCACCGTGTCCCGCAGCACATGCGATTGAATACACCCCGAACACACTACCCAGCTCAGCCTTTCCTTGCCTTTAATAATGCCTTCTTCATGCACAGTGAACAGTTTGTTCTTGATGATGAATGGCATGATCTGATGAAGTCCTCTCAACTCATTATCAGTGAGCACACTGTCCTCTTCATCAACATGAACCAAGCTTTGAATTATGGCTAGCTCATCGGTAGAAAATCCACCTGTCTTGCTGGTTTGCAGCCATTTTGCGAACGATATGTGAAAGCGATTTACATTAATTACGCGCATAGCGTTGCTGGCGCCATCTTTAAATATCAAGAAATCAGGCCAGTTCTCGTAAAGCCCTAGCCAATCATCGTCAGCCGGAAGCTCTTTCGTTGTGAAGCGCGTTAAATCAATTGTTAGTAAGTTTTTATGCTTACTATGCGCATCGAGGCGTAAACCAAAAACTTGCTCAGCTTCATAAATAAGGTGAGAGATGGCTGAACCTATCAACTGCCCTGTTTTAGCTTCAAACATAGATACAGAAACACGAGCAAAGGTAAATAAATCCCTGATGATGTCATTTAGCTCAACAAGCGAAAGTGGCTCATAACCAACCATGTATTCTTTATAAAGCTTGTAATCCACGAGGTAGTCTGCACTAAGGTAAAGTGTTTTATCATCATGAATGATTTGAATGGCGCCAATATTACTGAAGGCTTCACCTAAAATAGATTCTTTGGGATTAACAGATGAGACATCACTCCTTTCAAAGGAAGGCATGTCCATTGCTTCATTTGTTATTGTTGGTTTTGTCATTACTTCACTCATCATTAATCCTAACCGCGAGTATGCCGTCTTGGCGTTATTTAGTCAAATACGCCTAAATCCTACACAATAAAACAAACAATTGCAATAGTAATATTGTTGTCACTGCGCGTCACAGCGTGATTTTGGAGTTCGCGTGTTAAAATGGAGGCATAAAGAAAGGAAGGAATATCAAAATGCACAGCTACGGATTTACGCTGGACGAAATCAACAACATTCAAAATAATAGAGACAATATGAGGGCGCATATGCAGCTCTGGAATAACTTGGGCTCTGTAGTTGATACACTGGCATTTAAGTATGTGAAAGCAAACATGCCTTATTCATTTGAAAAGTATCGTATTGGGCTTCTTAGCGCCTATTTTAAAGAAGCTAAGCAGACCATGACGTCTTTGCTTGAAGGTTTAGTCGTGAATCAAGACGATATTTTCAAAATGAGAATGTACATGAAGGCTGAGCATTACACATTAATGCTAAATCACATCTTTACTGCCGTTACCGTTGGATGCGACACAAAGCCACCTATGCCTAGAAGCCTTATCTCGAACATACCAGGTGTGCCTTCTGATGTTTCAGCGAATTTGATATCTGTAAAGTGTGACCTTATCCCCTCTTGTGAGTCAGATGATAATGTTTCTGATAGCTGGGTGGCTCGACTTGAACTGTGTGTTAAATCTCCTGGCGGGTTAAAGAAAATCACTAACCTGAGTAAATTCGATACGCTTAGAGATGTGTTTAGTAGTGCGTTAGGCTCCGAAGTGGCTAGCCGTGCTTGTGGACATCTGTTTGATTGCAGTCTCCCATTGGCCATGCAAGAACTGGCAAAAGCGTCTGTTTACGCCTCGTCTAGCAGGCTGAGTTTGTGTCCAGAGTTTGAATGGAAAATGCCAGGCAAGATAGGTTTGTTAAGATATTCTGTTAGCGAAGCTTACGTTGAGTCCGTCTATATGAACCATTTGGCAGACAATAGTTTTGTTATTCATCCCTATGCTTATAAGTAACTAATTGTTTTAGGTGTAAGAAAACGTGGCTGTATCTGTTATAATTAAGGTTGGTCGCTAAGCGGCGGCGGTGTTTTTTTTATATCCTTTTGAAACATTGCCGGAACAGGGTGGACATTGCTCGCCAAAACACTGAACCACCCTGCTCCCACCCTTCAACTTCCTAGCTAGTCAAAAAGTGTTCACTTTTTATCTTTTTTTTGTTATTATTTAAATAGTAAAAAAATTAGACGAAAGTTGAATGTAACTTTCTGAGGCTGGTGGTGCCCCTTATTGTGTTGTTATTCACCACCATAGCTTTTAATTACGGCTTAACGTAAGCGCCTGTGATTGATAACTTAAATAATAAAAAGACAACAAATAGGTACTTTAAAATGAATCTAGATAAAGAAGCTTTAGCTATTAATCTAGCCTATAAGCTTGAGCAAGTGAGCCAGAAAGAGTGGGAACGTTTCTACATTGGCACTTCACAGGTTCTAAAGTTTATTGAGGATAATGACTACAATCATTTTGATAATATGATTGAGAATGTTGAAATTGCAACGAAAGAAGCAAAAGTAGACATGACCCGTTTCATTCGCCGTCTAGCTCAAGGGTTGAGCGTCGAAGATGCTCTATCTAAAAAAGAACTTCAGCAAGACCGCCTTGCCATGATCCCTGTGGAATATGACGGTGTTCAATATGAAGACATTAGAGATATGATGCGTCAGCACAATACGAAGCGCTCTGATGTCATTGGCAAAATGAAAAAGCATAAGATCCCGTTAAAGGGCGCCCTCTTTTTAATAAAAGCAGAAAATAAAGAGAAGGCGACATTGCAGCAAATGTCGACGCCGGTTGGCGCTAACGAGTCTGCCGTTAAGAAGCGTAAAGCTTCTGGCTGGCCTGAGAAGTTTTGGCCATACTTGTATTTTAGCCAATCTGACATTATTGAATTGTCGGACGCTATGAATATCAATGCCGCCAACGTAGCTGTGATGAAAAACTCGGGCTACACGCTTGAATGGACAGTTAGTAAGCTTGTTGAGAACCGTGATGTTATTGAGCAGATTGATGATGAAGAGTTTACTCGTCGCATCATGTCTGATTGGGATTTTGAATTAGCATGCCAAGTGTTAGAGCCTATCTCTATCAATGGTCAAAAGTTCACGACTCCAGTTGATGCATTACATCACTTCTGCGAAAACTTTGAGCAAGCTACGATTAGTTTTATTAGAGGTGTTGAGTTATTTGATATCATCGGTATTAAAGACCCTCTTTTCATTAAAGAAAGTAACGCCTATTTCACAAGTGTTGATGATTTCGCAAGAGCTTATGGTTTTGAGAAAGGCAACGTTATCGCTTTGAGAAAGACAGGCTCTACTTTCAATGACATCTCAATGTTAAAGCCTAAAGACATCTATCGTGTTGGCGGGTTTTGCTTTACTGGCTTTGAGAGTGCATGTGAGTACTTCCAACTTGATGAAAGCATTGCAAGAGAAGCTCTGTCTAAAGATGACAGCACGCGTTATGAAGTGTTTACCAGCTTAGGTAACGCCCATAAAACGTTGCTATCAGCTGTTATGTAAGCGCTTGGTGCACGTTTGATGAATAAAAAGGCCTAGCGAATTCCGCTAGGCCTTTTTTTTGGTTTTTTCTTGAATACCTTGGCCGCGCGCGGTGGTTAATGTTAGGTCGTTATTACACAAACACTGGAAGGATGTAGTAAATAATGAGTGATGTGAAAGATAAATTACGCAGTCTGATGGAAGAAATACAAGACGATGATCATGCTTTTTCACAAGCATTGTTCGCTTGTCGGGGAATTGCATGCGAGTCGTATTTCCTTCCAAGTGTCCCTAAAGAAGATGAAGGACTCATGATAAATAACCAGCCGGAGTTTGTGCCGGTGACGCCTCAGAATCAGCGTGGTGTTGCATTAGCTAACTTGCTAGACCTTTATGCGCATGAGGGTGAAAGCACCCGATTCTCTTCACGTCACCCTGGCGTGATTGCATTAACCGGTGATAACTCAGCTTTTTTGAGATTAGAAAAAACGTCTCTTCGCGCCACCAATTCTCGACATCGTTTTGTTAAGGCCAGCCAAGAAATTAAAAACAAGAAAGAAAGGTTTGATGTCATCCATGATCTATACCCTTACCTCAACATGAATAACTTACGTCGGCATATCAACGTATTTAAGAACGTTAAAGATATTGCTTTCTCATGGGCAAATAAGCCGATTGTAACGAAGCCATCTATTATTGAGGTAGAGTCTAGGATTAACCGCCAGGTAGAGTCAGATTTAATGCATCTCGATAAGCACGAAGCAGAGCAAGAGATTGAGGTATTGAGATCTGTGCGCCGCGAGGATGATTTGCGTTATATACGGCCTAACCGCGTGCAACCTATCATACGCTTGGATAAAGTTAAAGAAAGCTGCCCTTGCCCCTGTATTGTATTTAATGAAAGTGGGCAAGCGCCAACGATAAAGTCTTTAAGTAATTACAATAAAGCTCAGCAGAAGAAGCGTGGTAGGCAAGTTTCGTTCTCCCCTGTCATACCGAGGCTTCACCTCTTTTTAAGAGATCCTTGTTAGCATTAATGGAAGAAGACGCAGTAGAGTGTGTGGGCAAGGTTAACAGCAGCGAACAATAAGAGATACACTATTATTTTGTAACTTTTTTCTCTTCGTTCTACATAACCAGCGGGAGTCTTAAACACGATTTTCTCTAATTGATGAATGAGTGTATATCCTAGCAGGATTGTCCTTGAATGCTGCTAATACCCCCACAAATAGTAAGACTTTAGAAGCCTGTGTTATTGACTTTATAAGTGCATTTTATTAAAATGATAAAAATCATTGGGTAGTACTTAGATATGACAATGAATAAAAAACAGAATAATGTCGAACTTATCAAAGATCACGCAGACTTTGAGAAGTGTGATTATGAACGCCTTTTAGGCGTGTACAGCGTAGGGGTTGAATGTGGCAAAGAAAAAATGCCTATGAACAATCCATTCAAAAACCGATCGAGTATCGAAAGCTTCGCTTACAGCCTTGGGTATTCCAATGGTTATGGCGAAGCTAGGCTACCCACTATTGATGATCTAAAGTGGTTGGACATTGTGCATCTAAAGGCGTGTTTTAATCCATTCATCAGTCCCGAGTGCATGATTGTCAGACCTAGTGAAGAGAGTATTGTCTTCGTTGGGAATGATGAAGATGTCGAATCTATCAGAAATGTCTTTTCGACTTATTATAGTGGTGAAGAGCAGCCAGCTCACTTTTTATGCACACAGTTCTCGTCAAAGTATCACCCTCTCGCCATCGCCACTCTTTCCTTCAAAAAGTTAGATGAAGATAACTAGTCTTCATCTGGCTTGAATAAACCAATCCAATAGTTATATTGGGCATGACTTATCATCGAATGGTTGATGAGCGTGTCCAGAATTCCCATTGCATAAAAGAATGATGCCAATGTATTAGGGTTGCTTTCACGCAGACGCCTTAGCAGTGTGGTGGGATCCATATTGCCAATGACATTCTGGCTTAACTGGGTGTTTGTAGTCGCGTGGCGTGTTAGCTGGAGTGTCACATACCCTCTTTCATGACGAAAGGTGAGTTCGCACCAAGACTTACCATAGGCAACAACAATTATGTTGTTGTTATCATCTAGTATCTCGATGCGCGGCGAGTTGGCCACCTCTTGGTGTATGGCAGATTTTGCCTCATTGATGTATTGAGCGGACGTTTTATAATTCCTCTCATCCGAACGCAATATATCGATAAGGCTGAGGGTGAAAGTGCTGCTGCCCTTAGTGAATGATATGCTCATGAGATCCGTCACTACTTTGTATGAAAGCAGCCCCAGTATGTGACGTTGAAATGACATCAGCCACACTTGCTTGATTAGTTGCAGGCTCCCACATTGGCTCCTTGCCATCATGCCCCATACACACATGCCATAAGCCGTCCATGAAAACGACCTCGGTATCGTAGTTTTTAATATAAAGAGTGTCTATGAGCGAATGCCCATAAACACTTTTACTAACTTGAATATCTGCACAAACTTGTTTGACGGTACTTCTCATTGTCTTTAGTCCTTTATTCCGCGCAAGCACTCGGAATGGTAATGTCGATATCAAAATTAAGTGGTGACGTGACACATTCACCATTGGTGCAACTATTAAACGTATAAGTCCCTTCTGTGTCAATGTCTGCAAGATCGACAAACGCTGTTGTTAGCGTTGTTGTCATGACAACTTCATCAGTAGCAGCATTGACTAGCTGATACTCTCGCTCTGCATCTTGTTCGATGTTTTCCATGAAGGTGACTCTTGCCTTCTCACAAAGAGAGTAGCGCTGATTAAACGCATTGATTAACGTTTCCGTGTTGCAGCTGGTGCCAACTTCGACAGCATGCGAAATCACTCCAGCACTTTCACCGTTTCGTGCTATTGCGTTTGTTAGTGCAGCGGGCATATCTAAGCTTAGCTCGCCACTCGGCATGATGTTCGCCGTTGACTTAAGTAGGAACTCCAACTCTTCAAAGCTAGTAGAGGATACGTTCCGTTTAATCATAGCTACAGCTGCTGCCACTAACGGTGCTGAGTTACTTGTCCCTTCTGTTGTAGAGACTTCGTCCAGTGGGCCAGAAAGTACAACTGGTGTGATAGCAGGTGCGTATATATCTACGTCAACGCCGGTGTTACTTGAAGCCCAAGGGGCGCTGTTGGCCATATTTGCGCCACCAACATTAATCACGTTCGCGCAGTTACCAGGGAAGTACCCGCTGGCATCGGTTTCTGCGTTACCAGCAGAACTAATAACAGTAATACCTTTTGCTGTAGCAAGGTTGATAGCCTCTTGTAGAATAGCTGGGCACTCTACAATCGCACCGGCAACTGAAAGGTTAATCACATCAACTTGTTCAGTAATGGCAGGAACTTCACCCACAAGCGTAGAGTCTGTTATGTTGGCACCATATAAAACACCACGAACAACCGTGCTTAAATAGCCCGTACCACAACTTAGCGCTCGAGCTGCAACGAGTTCCACATTAGATGCAGCGCCAGCTACGCCAAAACTATTGTCTCGGGTGGCCGCTATTAACCCAGCAACTTGTAAACCATGGTTGTCAATACCATCATCACATGTCTGAGTTACGGTGAACGCATAGTTGTCATCATAAAAGTCAGGATCAGAAGGGGCACCAGTAGCTTTGTCAGCTTCAATGAAATTAACGCCTTCGCTATACTCTATATCTTCATTAGTATAAAAGCCGCCGTCAATAACCAATACTCGAACCTTGTCATTGTCTGCCGCAACGTCTAACTCCCACGCTTCCATAGCGCCTGTACCACTATAATCGCCATAGTACACACCATCCTTTTCGATGTAGTGCTGTTGTGTGCTGCGTAAGTAATACTGCTGAACGTTATAAGGGTCATTTGTAAATAAACTTTCATACTGCTGCGTTAAATCAACCGCTTCTGTGCTGCTTGATGCTGAATAGATAAATTCGCCCTCGGCGATATTGACACCCATTCTATTTTTAGGGGTTGTCACTACCATATCAACAAAGCTGCCGCTAGGTGCAACTGTAGCGACCTCTGCTTCTGCTTTTGTCAGCGTCGGTGTTGTCGATATTAGCTGAGTGCCATTCTCATCATGACTAATCACAACATAGTCATTCGCGAAAGATACAAAGCTAGCTAAAGATAGGGTTAAAGCGAGAGCGCGTTTCATTCATCGTCTCCTGATAATACTGAACAAGGAGTGGTGCCAGCAACAGCAGGCAATAGTAGTGAAAGGTAACTAACATCATCATTGAACGCCCACCCACTTTCGGTTTCAACACCTACGCTGGTATTGTTGATATAACGAGAGTAAGTGCTGTAATCTTGAGAGTAAGTGAATTCACTTACTTCGGACATAGTAAAATCGCCTAGGAAATTAGCAAACGGAACCATTAGCGAATTAAGCTCTTCGACCGGCGCACTTGAAAAATACAACTCTGCGTCAATGATTGCTTCATACAATGCGTTTTCATCAATTTCATCGTTAGAATAAGCTAGGAGGCTGCTAGATATACTTGATGTAAACTGGGTGGTTTCACTAGATGTTTGCAATGTTGAAACGAAATCAGCTAATGAGGCCAATTCATCATCTAACACGATGTTATTTACAGGCGCGATATCTGTTACCGATGCCGCAAGGGAAACGTCTTCGTCACCAATAGTCGAAATGCCAGAGAATAATGCATTTGCTTGAGCAACATATTCCAAGCCACTACTGTTTGTAACAGTAATAGGGATTGTGGTGGTTGTGCTTTGCCCACCATAAGAAATCTCTACCGACAATGTCGTTTGATTGGTACTGAAATCGACAGCAGGCGCACGAATGATAAGTGTACTACCATCAACCTCTGCATTTACAAGCTCATTGCTGATAGGTTTTACTACTGCATTGGAACCCGCGTTACTCGTGGTGAAAGTCATAAAAGACTCAGCACTTTCCGACATGGTAATTTCACTTAATGAAAATTCAAGTGTGGGAGCGTCGGCGCCAGTTATCGGTTGGTCGCTTTCGCCCTCTGAGGAACAGCCACCTAATAGAGATAGCGTGGCAAAAGTTAATAGGAGTTTTTGCATGTTGTGCTCACTGTGTTTTTTATCATTTTAATAAAATAAGACTTCGGAGTCAATCAAAATGATAATTAGAATGCCATAGTTATAGAAGCGCTCAACCCTGCCTTTATATCTTTAATGACAGTATCTTTGCATCGGTATGTGAAGCCCTTCGGTTGATTGATGTCACGCTGGCTAAAATAGTAGCCGCCATCATCTTCATCTAGGAAAACCCAGGTTTGCACATTACTATCACCGCTCGACTCAAGGAACGTTAATACTTGGATGAGTTCATTTTCATCAAAGGCATCCACCATTCCATCTGTCAAAGCAACGCAGTCTTTTTTCTTGGCGGCGTTGAATGTTTCTGGAATAGATAATACGGAGGATTGCTCAGCATTTGCCACTATGCCACTTGTATCTACTTGACCGTGGGTGTAGTACGTATACTTACCTTCTAACTCAGTGTATAAAACTGTGCTTTTGTCAGTACGTAATACAAGGTAATCAGAATTGTCCTTTTCAATCCCAAACTGGTTGCAAAGGCCTCCGTCGTCCATTGGGTCGATGCCAAGAGTATAATAAGGTTCTGTTGGAGACTCCCAGTCCCAATCAAACTTTTTAATGACATCAGGCTCTGTAACCTGTTCATCCTCCGCCGTGCGATCTATAACTGGTGAGTCAATTGCAGGCTGAGACACAAAAATACCTTCATCTTCGCCTTGCGTTGACTTGGTGTCGTCCGTACAGGCTGTTGTTAATAACAGTGCACTGACAATGATAGCTAACTTATTCATCTTCGCTCCTTTGAATTGTACGTTTAGTTTCGATTAATCTATTTTGATATCTTAACAGTGTTGGATGATTTAACGTCTTAGATGGCTCATTAATAATCGATTTTACGAGTACTGGCTGCATTTCGTAGATAAATCTACTGGCTCTATTGACGCGCTTTCGATTTCTACGTTTTTTCACCCTACCGGTTGCTAAGTATTCCTTAATGCCTGGATCGTCAGGGCACAACAAATGTACAGATTTGATAGCTCTTGTTATACCTACATACAATAATCGGCGCTCTTCTTCTATATCAGTAGCAAAAACAAAGTCACTGTTGATTTCATTAGGGTATCGAGCATCATTTACCGATGGAATGATAATGTGGTCACAATCCAACCCCTTGGCTTGATAAAAGGTCGTTATAGTTATGGCTTCTTTAGCATCTTGACCCTCACTACACTGGCGTTCACGCATCTCGTTAAATAGTTTAAGCATAGAATGCGCTGACACATCTCTCATTTTGATAAAGCTAAGAAGTGCTAACATGCGATCTGAAATCTCAGAGACGCGTTTTTCGGTTAACGTTTCTTTGTTCAACTTGGTGAAGAAATCAACGTCTTTCAAGTATTCATTCAGTAGATGAAATGCATTAGCCTCAATGTGGGTTGTGAGTACTTTTGAAATAGTTGCAATTCTTTTTTGCACATATCCCTCAGCGAAGCTGCTCATGCTATTCACACGCGGCATATCCTTGACTAAAGTAGGGAACGGCTGCATAGACGATAGGCGGCTAGTTAGGTCGTTAAGCTGCTCTGACTTTAAGTACAGTGATGGTGATTTAAAAAGTGGGAGGAGGATACTAGCTCTATCTTTTGGTGAGCATGCATAGTATTCCCCTGTCGCCATCATAAGCAGCGAGAAAATAAAGTCAGCCTCTTTGGTTTTGAACACCGTATTCCCACCAGAGACATGGATTGGGATCCCTTTTGAAAGACACGACAATTCCAAGCTGGTCGTTGAAGCGTAAATGCTGCATAAAACCATAATGTCTTTGTACTTTGCATTTTCTTTATCTAGTAAATTCTCGACCAACTCAGCCCCTACCCTGCCTTCATCACTCGTCGGATGGATATGAAGCGGAGTATCCCTTGTCACTGGCGAAGAAAAGCATAGTGTGTCCAGCCTGTTTTTATTGCAACTGATTAACGCCGATGACAGCATTGCTAATTCATGTCCATACCGAAAAGTGAACGATAACGGCATCAAGACAGCACCTTCGAACTGCTTTTGGTATCGGGTGGCCATGATATTAGGATCACTTCCCCTCCAACTGTAGATAGTTTGGTCGTTATCCCCAATAAGCGCTGTTCTTGCTCTTTTCCCGGCTATTATTCTAAATAGTTGGAACTGATTCATGTTCATGTCTTGGGCTTCATCTACAGCAATGAAGTCTCTTTTGTCAGAGATTTTTGATATTAGTCGGGTGTCCTCCATGCAAGCCTTTACAGGAAGGTAGACCAGATCAGTTAATGTCATCTTCCCGCCTTTCTTCATGAGTTCTTCAAATATGCCGTAGGCTTTTATGAAAAAGAAAGCGTTAGATGACAGTTTTAATTCAGAGAAGACTTTGTCTGGTGTAGATAGTCTAGCTTTAACCTGTTCAATAAATTGAAGGAACGTATCAAGTGCGTAATTGTCGCTTTCCTTGATTACCTTCCACTGCTTTTCTCCGATGACGCTGACAATTGCCTTGCTAGCAATTAGCTCAATTTTATAATCTTGATCGAGTATAGTGAGGTTAGGGAGATATCCTTTATTCACTAAACCTTGGAAAATTCGGTTAGCTAAAGAATGAAAGGTTAATACCTGAGGTAGCTTCCCTCTCGGTAGTCGTCGTCTAAGCCTAATTAAGAATTGGTCTTTAGCGGCGACATTAAACATAATGATAGTGCAAGCTTCTGCTGTTAGCTCACCACTTTCTATTTGTGACGCTATCCACTCGATTAGCAATGTCGTCTTGCCAGAACCAGGCACTGCAGGTATTAAAGTATGTTTGTGTCTTGATGTAATAATGCATCTTTGCTCTGAACTGAATCGCACTGTTATTCCTTGTCAGGTCGCCGCATGTTTTGATTGGACTGATGTTTAATTCTCGCAACAAAAAGTTCGAGGTCAGATTTTTTTGCATTCAGGAGATGGTAATTCCGGTCAAGGCCCATATAGGCATTGATACTTTTCCTAAGTGCAAGATGTCCTTTTACTTCACCCAGCAACTGATTTGCCTTGTCTATATTATCATATTGCAGCTTTAATGCGCGTTCCACACGTTGGCAAAGTACTGGTGTGAGGAGGGTTATCTCTCTTTCTATAGGGTTTTGTTTTGGCGCATTGTCATCTTCGACAGGTGCGCTGAGAAAGTTGGCGCTAAACATTTTTAGCTCTTTTTTTACATTATGATAAATAGTATACCTCTCTCGCGGTTTAAAGCAAGTTGGTATAATATGCAATAAATAATATATGCAATACTGCAAGTAAGATAAAAGCTTGAGTTTATGAGTGTTTTTGCGGCACCCTTTCGCCATGTTAGTGATATTTATGTATGTAAAGCGTATTTTTGATTGATGCAGTTTCAATTGATCATTAATCGAAAGGTCAGTTGAAAATGGTCAGTGTTAGATTAAAAAAGTTATTGGGGAAAGTTGTGTAGTATATATTTTATTCAAAAATATTAATAATCGCTTTTTTTGTAGCCTATTAATATTTATTCATTTTTTCGCAATGATCGTTGTCAGTCCGCGCTATTTAAGCGTTAGCGACAACTTTTATCTTGTGAATTGTGCTTTTTATTGGTATAAATAAAGCATCAATGTATTTAGTTGTCCTTTTGATGATTAATATTTTGATAAGAGCAGTTTCCGCGATAATGGATTCCGTGGGAAGCTTATGAGTAGACAACTCTATGATGGAGTAAATTATGTTAATGATGTCAAGAAACGTGGGTGAATCTTTAAGAATAGGGGACGACACCCTAGTGACGGTTGTATCTGTCCGAGGTCAAACCGCAAGATTGGCTATTGACGCGCCGCGAGAAATTAAAGTGGTAAGAGAAGAGCAACTAAAAAAAGCAGCTATGGTCGATGTGACAGTCTCTAACATATCGTTAAGACAATAACATTTCACACGCCGACTGGAGGGATTCCCCTTTAGTCTGATTACGCCAGATCTGGCGCAAGTTAAATCTTCACGCATAATTAAAGATCCGCCTCACACTGTTTAGGGTGTAGGCACTTTCTTTTCAAATCAATCCAATCAAAATGATAATGCCTCTCCGGGAGGGAAAACTTTGCCTGTGCGATAGAATGAGATTGAGCGCACCAATGCTCTCACCTCAACCCAACACAATGTGAAAGGATCTCTATGATAGCCAGAGCAGATATAATCCGAGTGTTAGACACCTCCGCCCTCGTTCATGACCCTAGTTCAATTTACTCTTACGAAGATGATATTCATGTTACCTTTACCGTGCTTGAAGAGTTAGATAATTTAAAAGACCGCACGGAAAAAAACGTATCCGGTGAAGCGCGACAGTGTATTAATAATTTAGAACGGATTGTCTCTGGCTACTCTAAAGAAGAGCTACAGGCAGGTGTTCCAATTCATATTGAATCCCCCGAAGCGCCAGGTAAACTAATCATTGGTTTGGATACCGTGTTGGAGCTAGAGCGCTCTTTGAGCAAGGGGATAGGAAGTTTCGCTGACAACAGCATCATTAACTACGCCCTACATTTAAAAAACACCCAGCGTAAACAAGTAATGCTTGTGTCTCGTGATGTTAATATGCGCTTGAAAGCGAGAACGCTAGGATTGGAAGCCTCAGACGTTTACGACACTTCCGGTGCTAGCAATAACATAAAAGACTCTGATTATGTTTATCAAGGTGTCGGGCATATCGAAGGTGACATTTTCGATAAGGCTGTCGATGAGGATGATATTAAAGTAGATGGTGATGAAGTATACCGTTTCCCTCGCACTTGGTTTCCAGAAGAAATACACACTAATTTCTATTGGTATGATGATGCTGAGCAGGTCGGGATGCTTATACGCATTACCCCAGATTATGTGTACAGTACGTTAGTTGGTAACGAGAACGCTTCGGTGTTCGGCATCAAGCCTAGAAACATGCGACAGAAAATTGCTCTTGACCAACTTATGCATAAGGACTTCGATCTAAACGTGATGCTTGGGGGTGCTGGTTCAGGTAAAACTTTATTGGCAATGGCCGCCGCGTTGCACATGGTAATGGATCTTAAGCTCTATAAAGGTATCGTGGTCTTTCGTTCAAAAGGGTTGATGGATGAAGACCCTGGCGCATTACCAGGCACGCTGGAAGAGAAGAATGTCCCACTGCTGGGCGGCATCACTAGCGCTGTTGATTACTTGCTGGATAATGATGAAAAGGACGCTCCAATCTCTGGGTGGAGTTACCTTATAGATAGAGGCATTGTTGAAATAGGTAGCGTCTCTCACTCATTAGGTGCATCTCATCAAGGTAAGATTGTGATCATAGATGAATTTCAAAATTTGTCACATGCACAAGCTAAGGGGATGTTGAGCCGTATAGGTGAAGGGTCTCGCTTGATTATCTTGGGCAACTTAGGGCAAATTTGGAGTCGCTTTGTAAGCGTGAACTCTAGCGGCCTGAAACGCGCAGTTGAAGTTTACTCTAAATACGACAATGCCGGTATAGTCATGTTTGATGAAGTGGTAAGAAGTAGATTGGCGGCGTTTACAGAAGATAACTTCTAGAGCGAATCAAAATTAAAATTGTTTTATGCTGGGTATATTAGTGAGAACCATTAATATACCCAGATTTCATTATGTATGAAATTAAATTGTTTTGCAGGTCTCTGAAAATTCACGGATGTCATTAGCTATATCAGTCACGATGGCTGCTACACCATGAGGCAAGATATTCGATAAATAAATTAAATTATCCACCCTCTTAGATGCATTCTCAATAACTGGGATGTTTGCCGCGTATGCGTGCTTTGCTTCTAATGAAGAAACATTCTCTCGAATTGAAACCATGTCCACCGAGTTAGTCATCTCTACTACGTTTGCGGGTGATGCCGACTCTTTTTTTACTTTAACAGGCTTGCGTGGAAGTAAAGGTGATGGCTTATGGTGTTTTTGTGGTTTGGGACTCGTTAGTGCCACTTTGCAGGCGCTAAGCGTTTCATCCCCGCCCCAAACGTAAGGCGTTTCTGACGTTGGCGAGTGACGGTCTGTTTGGTGCAACTCTCTTTTAGCTGGCGCTGACTTGCCGTTTTGACTATACGCTTTCTTGAGCACTTTTTCAAAGCTACTAGTCATGTTGACAATTAGCTCATCATTGACAGTTACCATGCCTTTTGAATTCAACCTTTCAACTGCTTTTTTTGCAGCAATATAAGTGTCAGCCTCTGTCACCATGACATGAATTCGTCGAATAGTTAGGCCTTTGTATCGAGAGACTAGTTTAATAACCTCTTGTTCTATTTTAGTTAATGTCTGCATAGTCCATTATTCAGTTGTTTTACTTAATAAACAATATAGCAGGGATGAACGTTATTTCTTCCGCAAGCATATTTTAGTGCCCGTGGGGGGAAAATGAGCGTGCCTGCTAATATGATTTTTATCAAAAATCAAAAGTGCGGCTTGTTGTCGACGCTATATTATTAAGGGACTTATTCTATGGTGGTAAAAATACACGATTTGGCGGATGCTTATCAAAGTGCAATGAAAGGCGAGTCTGTCTTGCTAACAAAGAGCCAAGCGTTAACAGACTGCCAGTCTCTACTGAATATCTTTAAAGACACGCTAGCTAAAGGTGCCTGTATATCTTTTCATGGGCTAGGAAGCATTGTCGTTAAGAAAAGAAATGCTAGGAAGACAAAACTCCCGAATGGTGATGAAGTTGATGTGACAGAGGCTATATCATGTTCTATGGTCAAGGTGATTCGCAAAAGCCAAGTGAAGCTTTTTAGTGATAAGAAGGTTTTATCTTCTTGTATTAAAGATACATTAGCGAAGACTTTAAACAGTAAGACAAAATCTGATGTACTGTACTCCGTATTCCAGCGTTTTCTGAGCTGCGTTAGAAATGGAAGGTATAGTGCTTTTTATTTACATAAGTTTGGCCGGTTTACCCTGCGTGCCAGCAATGATGGTTTTGCTATTAAGTTTAGCCCATCAAGTGATTTGAAAGATTCACTGCAATCTCTTCTGTGATAATTGCATTTTGATAAAATAGAAATTAGGCGCTAAAAGTTGGCGGAATAAAGCCTACCTTTACTAATTCTTGATGTTTGTTAGCAAAAAGTTTGCACATGATAAAATTGATGCTCGAATTCCAGAAAAATTCAAGAGATTATCATGTTTATAAAAAAAGCTTTAGCAGCTGCATTAGCAACTACGTACGCCCTTTCTTCAGGTGTTGCAGCTCAAGAGAGCAGCGACACTAGATTCGTCTACAAACCATTTGGGACTGACCCAATCGTTCAGCCGTCCATACCAACATGGTCTGTGGTTTCATCAAATTATACCGCTTGGGTAGATACTGGCGGCGTTTTTGATTGTACAGCATGGGCACCACCTGAAAACCTTGTCGATTTGTATGAGAATTATGAGCAGTCTCGTGATTGTTCGCAATTACAAAACCGTCAACGTGTTGATAACCTTCATTCGGGTGCAATAGACACCTCACGATCTGATGGTCCTTTCACCGAAGTTCAAAGTGTTCGTGTAAACCAGACGCAAGCCGCTGTCGGTACTCGCGATTACATCATTGGCCAAGTTGAAATGGAATGGGGTCAATGGCTTGATGTTGGCGGATATTACGCATGTGATGCATTTACTCCCCTGCCGGGTGATGTCGATTTTGGCACCGCTTATACTCAAGAACGTGATTGCCAACAGAATCAAACTCGTTCACGTGCAGTGTTTAATGAATACCGCTCAGGTGATCAGCAGTTCTTACGAACAGATATTCAAGATCAAACCGTTACCGAAATTGATAGCCAAAGTGCTGTGGGTACTCGTCGTGATTGGCAGCCCACTGAGTCTACTTTCACGCCATGGCTAGACTTCAATGATGGTTATGCTTACCAAGGCTGGACACCCTCTATTGATGAACAAGTAGATGACTTCCAGCAATCGCGTAGCTATTCTCAAGACCAAGCTAGAGCCGAACAACTTCGTGAAGAAGACCAGGTTACGGGCGATATTCGCAATGTAGGCACTCCGGTAAATCGTACTCAGACAGTGGAACGAGCCGAAACACGTGACATCTCTGTTGACTTTACGCCATGGGCAGACACCACGAGAAGTAATGTCGGTGACTGGTTACCGGTTGCAATGAGCCAAACCGCTGCGTTTACACAAAACAGAAGTTACACTCAATCGCAGACTCGTGATCGTAATTACACGTCAGGTGAACAGTTAGCTTCGTTTGAAGAAAATCGTGACTTAGTTAATCAATCAGAATCTCGTAGTGTTAATGTGACTTATACGTCGTGGACGAATGATGCTGCATTGTCTTGCGACGATTGGGATGAAGTTGATACGACTAAAACATCAACGTATGAACAATCAAGAGACTGTGAACAGTCTCAGATTCGTGATCGTGTATACAGTGTCGCTGGCACTGAAATCAACCGAGAAGGCGAATCTAAACTTGTGCCTTCTACACAAAAACGTGATGTTGTGTTGTCTTATACATCATGGGTAAGTACTGGCGCCCTATTTAACTGTGGCACTCTGTCTCCGGCGATTGCCGAGCAAACCAGTGATTTCACCCAGTCACAGTCATGTAGCATCAACCAAAGACGTGATCGTGTTTATACTATCAACGGTAATGAAGAGGCGCTTGAAAACGAAGCTCGCGTCATTTCGCAAACCCGAACCAACGACGTTACAGTAACGAATACGGATTGGGTTACCGATAGTAAATCCTTTGAAGATTGGGCCCCGAAAGTTGCCGCACAATCAAGCGATTTCACCCAAAGCCGTGGCGTGGCGTTAGCGCAAAGTCGCGTATTCTCTTATGACTCTGAATTCGCTGAGTTCACAGAAAGAACAGAAACTCGCACCGTTGCCGGTAGCGATGAAAGTCGCACTATTGAAGTTGACTACACTGCATGGGCGAACAGTTCAGGCTTATATGATTGTGGCGCATGGTCAGCGGTAGATACTGCAATCCTCTCTAACCAGACTCAATCACGCTCATGTGATAGAGATCAAGAGCGTACGCGTAGTTATTCAACGGGTGAAACGGCCACTGAAAGTCGCACAACATCAAACCATGTTCAAAACCGTACTGTAAGTGCGAGTGTTGGCACTTGGTCTGACACAACCCGTACCGGCTATAGCGCCTGGACACCAACGCCTACGACGCAAACTAGCAGTTTCACGCAGTCGCGTAACTATACGCAGAATCAAAGTGCACCTGTTACTTACAAAAACGGTACAACGACAGTCGACACTGGTACTACAAGGCGAAGCTTCAGTGAAAGTGAAACGCGTACCGTTTCTGTTGATTGGAATAGTTGGGCGAATTCTGGCAGCAAATACAGCTGTGGCGACTGGAGTACGTTGAATACAACGACAACTTCCAGCCAAACACAGACGCGTTCTTGTAAGCAAGACCAAACCCGCACACGTACCTATTCAAGCGGTGAAACCGCGACTGAAACCCGTACTTTAACAGGCCAAGCGGACAGTCGTACGATCACGGCCTCCGTGGGTAGTTGGTCTAACACCACTAAGAGCAATTATGGCTCTTGGTCGCCTACGCCGACAACGCAGACTAGCAGCTTTACGCAGTCTCGTAGCTACAAACAGAATCAGAGTGCGCTAATTACTTACAAGTCAGGTTCAACCTCAGTTGGCACGGGCACTACAACGCGTAGTGTTGACGCAAGCGAAAACCGCACTGTGACCGTGAGCTGGAGTGGTTGGGCTAATTCTGGTAGCAAATACAGCTGCGGCGACTGGAGTACGTTGAATACAACGACAACTTCTAGCCAGACCCAAACGCGCTCTTGTAAGCAGGACCAAACTCGCACGCGTACCTATTCAAGTGGTGAGTCATTTACTGAAACTAAAACCTTAACTGGCCAAACAGACAGCCGTACGATCACGGCAACTGTTGGTAGTTGGTCAAATACATCAACGGGCAGCTTCGGTTCATGGACACCGACGCCGACAACGCAGACTAGCAGCTTTACGCAATCGCGTAGCTACACGCAATACCAGAGTGCGCCAATTACTTACAAGTCAGGTTCAACTACTGTTGATACCGGTTCAACGTCTCGTGGTGTGGCATCTACTCAAACTCGCTCTGTAACAGTGAGCTGGAGTGGCTGGG
>OJDI01000354.1_pt1 | contig 19094 bp, 19 predicted proteins | sample 1592601 | NCBI WGS metagenome assembly OJDI01 (sample SAMN05416845, study PRJEB24817) | seawater metagenome | isolation source: Sea water | place: Canada:Atlantic | collected 2013-07 | reverse complement strand
AAGGTGGAAACTTTTTTGCTGTAAAAGAGGCAAGTTGCCTCCTATTAAATTGTTAGGTACACTCCAAAATCAAGGACTGAGTAGGCTGTAAAAATGAAAAAAGTTTGCCCTAGTTGTAAAAATAAATCTGATTTAACTTTACTAAAAAAAGCTAAGTCAATTATTGTAGGTAATCAATATCAATGCAGTAATTGCCAAGTTATTCTGTCATGGGATCGTTTGTCTCATTATTTAAGCCTAGCACTTCCCGTTTTGCTAATTGTGCCAACACTGGTCATAAATGTTGTAGAGCTATCACGTCAACAAACTATAAACTTATATGTTGGGTTTGCTTTAGTTTCATTAGTTTTATTAATTTTCGGTTTTTGTCGTAGGTACCTTGTCGTTAACCTGTAACCATGTGTACCTAACAAACGCATCAAACCTGACTCCGCAAGCAGGCCGGTTTTTTGCAAAACCCACGGCGCAAAAAAGCGTCCAACTTGCTCCGCTGTTTATGCGAAGCGTTAGGCGAATCGAGGAGTCTTCAAGTTTGGCATACTTATTTGATGATAAAGAAGCAGATGCGTTTTTCCATAGGCATTATTCTTTATTAGTTAATGAATCTGATATGGGGTGTGTCCTAATTGGGGCTTCTGCGATAGATCAAGAACTTACGACTCTATTCGAGACTATTACTCCAAATGATGCCAACAGTAAAATTAAAAAACGTATTTTTGATGGTCGTGGAGTTCTCGGTGAATTGTCATCTAAACTAGATATCGCTTATTTGTGTCACTTGATTCCAAAAGATCTCTATCTGGCAGTACATGCACTAAGAAAACTAAGAAATCTGATTGCACACGAAGTTATGGCTTTCAAACTTGAAAACCATATTGATGAAATTTACACCATTTTTTCACAAATGAATGGCAATCTTATCGGTGTAATGATGAACACTAGCGAAACTGTTTTAACAGAACAAGCTGTATCAAAAATGCTAGATTTAGACCATCCAATTAATATTACAGAAAAGAGTTTTCCCAATAGAAATGAAGCTATAAATTACCTTTTAGAAAACCCTGATTTAATAGAAAAATTAAATTCACATAAACTAAGAATAGCTTTTGTTATCGGTATCTCATTATTAGGTGCTAGTGTTGTGTTTCGAAAAAAAACTAGCATCTGAAAAATTCGCCTAATAACACGCCCTGAGGTGGACCGCAAGCATTAAAACTTGTTTTCCACCGCATATTTTAATAGCGGCGAGCCTTTGCTTTTTAAGGCCGCTAAGTACGTTGATTCATCATACGCTGTCTTTGTTTTCCAACACCGAAATAATATTCTTATCCACTTAAAAGCCAGTGCCTTATGATAGTGTTATGTGGCTTTCCTTTACTTTTTTGTTGTTCATAATACGCATCGGCCCAAAATGAATACCGCACCGTTTGACCTACCCATTCAACAAATGTCTGCCGTAATGAGTAATCATTATCATGTGGTGTTATTTATTGATGAAAAAAAAGCCAAGCAATGGAGCATGAATGAAGTGCTTGAGCGCTGGCACCGCTTACACAAAGGCACGTTACTAACACAGCAATAATTTAACATGACACTAACCTTATATTTACTCCCTAAACCCTACATTTAACCAAGAAATCCCCACAATGTTTTCTCAGATTAATCATGTTTATGCATTAGTTGACTGTCATACCAAACTTTTTAATTGAATTATTGAGTCTGAAATCTGCAAATTAAAGCGTTAAAAGTTATATTTTTTAAGAAGAGTTTGGTATTCACTCGTCGATTTAAAGGCTTTTAACGTTTGGTTAAAAGCCTCTACATCAGTTTTATTTTTAAAGGCTACGCTGTAGGGGCTTAATGGAAAAAGGGCATGAATATCTATTTCATTGAGTTGAATGTTTTCCTTCTGCTTTGCTAAGTAATGTAAAAATATTTTAATATCCATTATCAGCACTTGCACTCGCCCTAGCTGAAGTAATTCTAATTGCTTTTCTTGATCGGCAACCTGCAAGTACAATGGGCTTTTAGCAACGGCTAAAGCAAATTTATTACCTAATAATTTATGGGCTGATTGAAATGAGGCGACAGAATAATTTCCTATATCTGTGATGTTATTTAGTTGTATTTTTTGTGCTTTTAACGATATTGCCACATTTTGATAGTTTATGTAGGTATCGCTGATAAATGAACTATTTTTGAAGGTATTTTTATTTATTGTCATTACTGCATCAATATCGGGGAGGGCGAGCATTTTTTCAGATCGACCATATGGAATAAAAATAAATTCAGGCTCTTTGTTTATGGTAGTTAACAACTGCTGAATTAATTCAAGCTCAAAACCAGTGTTGTTTTTTTGAATGACATAAGGGGGCTTAGATAGGCCGACAACAACTTTAAACAGTTGCTTAGCTGTACTTTCTGCTGAAAATATAAAGATAATGATACATAAAATAATATGTGTTTTCATAGCCACCTAAAAACTCGTTTATAGAAATTTATTCGTATTTATTCACTCATAATATCAGCATAGCTAGCTTGCAAAGATAGTATTAAGTACTGTGGCGCTAATTCTATCTCTAAACCACGCTTTCCACCGCTAACAAATATGGTCTTTAGCGTTTCTGCACTGTTATCTAAAACCGTGGTTAAAGATTTTTTTTGACCTAATGGACTTACACCGCCAAGTAAATAACCTGTTGAATTTTGTACTTTGCTAACTTCAGCCATTTTAATTTTTTTTGCTTTTAATGTTTTGGCGAGTTTTTTTAAGTTGAGCTGTTTTGCAACGGGTATTACTGCTACAGCTAAATAATTGTTATCCACTTCAACCACTAGAGTTTTAAAAACAAACTCTGCATCTACATTAAGTTTCTCTGCTGCTTCAAGGCCATAAGACTTTGCACTAGTCTCGTGGGTATATTGATGTACCTTATAAGCTAAATTTAGCTTTTTTAGTTGGTTAATTGCCGGTGTCATGTAATTAACTCGCGGTTAGTCATTTAAAAATCTATTTTATTTTTTGATTAATGATTTGTTCAGCTAGTTGCTTAATGCTACTACGCATTTGTTCTACAGCGTGCTCATAGCCATTTTTATTAAGCGGTAATGTAATCGCGAAGTTACTGGTACGGTTTTTTTCGGTTATGGTTATATTGTTATCATGTATCGAAAAAGTACCTTTTAGTATAGCTTGTGATTGATGGGTTGCATGAAATGCGGTTATGTCGACGGTAATCTTATTTTCTAACGCTTTTGGACTGACGTTTGTGTTAGCTACATAATGAAAACGTCTATCTTGTTGGTTCAACTCTTGTAATAAGGCTTGTGCAATACTCTTTTGTAAAGGCTCAGCCCACATATGAAAATGAGAGTAGTGCAATTGATGACTTGAAAGTTGTAAAACCAAACTTGGTTGTTTTAAGTACTCAGGTAACTCTAGTAATTCAACAACTATATTTTGCTGATCTTCATTACTGTGATCTACAGTATTTGTGTTTGTTGGACTGTTGAGTAAATAATACTGCGTTTTTTGTTGTGGATCCGAACTACAAGCCGTTAACAGTATTATTATAAAAATAGTGACTATTGATGCTTGTTTCATTGTTGCGCTCCGTTAAATTTGGTTGGTGTTGGCTCTGTAGTTTCACCGTTATTAAAAATTAAACTATTAGGTTTATGTTTTAGTTGATTCAACAGAGGTTTTAACTCGTTCATGGTGGCGGTTAATGTGTGTAAAGTAGTTCGTAAATCTTCATAACCTGTTGAACCGGAAGATAAATCTTTAGTTAATGCGGTGATGCCTTGTAATGTTCTACTGAGTTCGGCACTTACTTGTGCATGTTCAGCCTGACTTAATATATTATCGAGACTTTGGCTTACTTCTTGTAATTCTTGGGCGGTTTGGGTTACTTCTACCATGAGTGTGTTGGCATTAGCACTCATACTTTTAAGTGGAATATTGTTGAGATTATCAATAAATTGTTCAGCTTTAGCCGTAAGTTGCGAAAACTCATCTCCGTTATTTGGAATAATAGGGTATTCACCATACATTTCAATAGCGGTTACTTTTTGCTCTTTTTTGTGTTGTAAATCTACGAAGAGGCTTCCGGTTAGAATATTACCTGTACGTAAAACAGCTTTTAAACCATGCTTAATCCAGTGAATATTTTGTGCTTTCATTAGATTCTCACCTTTTTGATTATCGGGCATGCCAACTCTGCCTGGTTGCAAACTAATGAGAACAGGAATTTTAAAGTCTTCTTCTATTATTTTTTCTTGTGGTAATGAATGAATTAAATTGGTAGAGCGTACCTTACCAATTTGAACACCTTTATATTCTACTGGTGCGCCAACCGAAAGGCCTCTTATTGAGTCGTTAACCAGAACAACAAATTCTATTGAACGGCGATAACGTTCGTCGTCAGCTTCTTCATAGTTCGCGTAAATGTCGTAATATGAACGTTCACCTATTTTTTCCCCTAAACTCATGCCGTCAGGAATGCCGAATGTTACACCGTTAGTTAACATAGTTTCAAAATTGCCTGTTTTAACGGTTATACCATCAGAGTTTAAATCTAACTGTAAACCACTAACGTCCCAAAATTTGGTATTACTGGTGATGAGTTGATGATAGGGAGATTTAATAAAAACATTATAATAAACAATACGTTCTTCAAAATTAAAGTAGATGTCTTCAAACTGGCCTACGGTTAAGCCTTTATAAATAATAGGATCGCCTTTTTTGTAGGCAAATTGGTCGTTACTGTTAAGAGTTATGTGCAAGCCCGGTGTGCCTGCTGGTGTAAGCGGGGGAGAATTTAGCGCGTCAAATAGATAACGCTCGTTCTGACTTTTTCCTGGTGATATTTCAATGTATACGCCTGAAATTAATGTACTAAGGCCCGATATTCCTGCATGCGATATTTGCGGTGAAACCACCCAAAACATGCTGTCGCTGACTAAAAACTGTTCAGCTGATTTTTTTATTCTTGCGGTAACAACAACACCATTACCATTTTTATTTAATTCAATTTGGCTAACTTCTCCAATATCAACATTACGGGATTTAATTTTAGTTTTTCCTGCTTCCATGCCTTCAGCAGTTGCAAAGTTAATGGTGATTTCTGGGCCAGCATTGCTCCATTGATAGTAAATCATCCAACAACCAATAAAAATGGCAATTAATGGAATAAACCAAATGGTAGAGACGGTTTTTATCGGTTTAATTGTCGCGTCTGATGTTTGTGAATCATTCATATTTTTTTCTATCATTCCAAATTAATTGCGGCTCAAAACTCATGGCGGCCAACATAGTTACAATAACCAAGCCCGAAAACGCTAATGTTGCTGTGCCAGGGGTAATGCTCATGGTTGGCCCAAGCTGAATTAAACTGGCAAGAATAATCACCACAAAAACATCGATCATTGACCAACGACCTACAAACTCAGCCATACGATATAGTTTAACCCTTTGTAAGCTTAATCTATCACTTTGTTTTTGAACACTATAATTTAACCAAGCTAACACTATGATTTTTGCTACAGGAATAATAACACTGGCAACAAATACAATAACGGCAATAGGGTACGAACCACTTTTCCACAACAATATAACGCCGCCAATAATGGTACTAGGCTGATCTTGGCCAAAAAAGTGTGTTGTCATTATCGGGAACATATTTGCAGGAATATATAAAATAACTGCGGTTAGCAGTAGTGCCCAAGTTTTTTGTACACTTAATGCATGCGAAATAGGATCATCTTTGTTGGTATTTATTGGGCTTTTAATCGTTTTAATTTCATGAGCCTGCTCAACTTGATCTAACAGTTGATATAGTTCCCGTTTATCAATATGTAAAATGACAATTGTCATTGATAAAGCAAATAATATAAACGCATAAAATGATAAACCTAGTTCAATTTCAGCCATTGAAATAATTTTAATTAAACTGACCAATGCACCAATAAGAAAAATTTCAACCATGCTCCAAGGAATTAATGCAAATACCATGGATAAAATTTTGCGTGCGTACTTGGGGTGCTGTCCTTTATTCATTGGAATAAGTAAATAAATTAAAGACAATAGCACCACGGTAGGGATGGCAAAAATAGTTATAAACTCAATCAGTGCAAGTAGCTGATAATCATTTTCGATTAAGACAAAGAAGCTTGTAATAGCGTCAAAATGATTTTCTAAGCCGTTAGCGCTAAAAGACAGAAACTTAAAAGGTAAAGAAGCGATTAAAAAAATTAGGGCAGTTATGGAAAACGCAATAATTCTTTGGTTAGCATTGCGATGAATAGCGCTCAGGGTATATCCGCAGCGAGGGCACTGTGCTTTTTGTTTTTCTTTTAAAATAGGCATATTTACAGTTAGTGCACATTCGTAACACTGGAGCTGCGTTTGATATATTTCAGTGATTTGCAAATTTTCTGGCATTGTTAATGCCACCCTTATTTTATAATAAGTTGTTATAGCTTAAATTAGCATAAAAGTTAGGGTAGGAACTAAATTATTTAATTAAAAATAATGATTTACTGCTAAAACGTTAAATGAAAAAAGTGTAGCTTCTATGCGAAGTTTAAAGGAGGGCAAGCGAGAACTTTTGCCCTCTAATCTACACTAAGCGTTAAAAGCGTAGAGTAAGTTAAATGCTTGAAGGCTTTGATAAACGTGTTTATTGAACAATGTAGTGTTAACCCCTGGTGTTAGCCCAGTGTTAACTTTAAATGTAATTAGGTGATAAAATGAAAAAGCGCTGTATTCAATTAATGAATACAGCGCTTTATATTTTTAAAGTAAGTTAATTAGCTTATTAGCGTTTAACAGGTACTTTTTTATTAACAACCACTTTCGCTTCTATACGTCTGTTTTCTTTATGTGCTTGCGCGTTATTTGCTGGGTTAATTAGTTCTTCTTCACCCATGCCAGTAGCGGTTAACCTTGAAGCTTTAATACCAAACTCATCAGTTAATACTACAGTAATGGCATCAGCACGCTGTTGTGATAGTTTTTTATTAAAAGCAGCAGGACCAGTAGTAGAAGTATGACCTTTGATTTCTAAGTTTACATGTGGATATGCTTTTAGAAAGTCAGCAGCAGCTTTAATGTTGTCATAATATTCAGGCTTAACAACTGCTTTAGAGTTATCAAACTTAACGTGTAAGTGCATTGCATCATTTTCTTCAGTAAAAATGGTACAACCGTTGCTGTCTACTTTATTGTCAGCAGGTGTTGATTTACATTGATCTTTGCTATCAATAACACCGTCATTATCAGAATCTAGTGGCTTAGCCATAACGGGTGCTGCTTTTGCTGGTGCAACTTTAGGCTCAGAGCGGACAATTTTCTGTTGTGTGTCGCCAAAAAAGTAAATAAAACCAATTTGAGCGCTTAAATCTGTATAGGCTTCATCTAATTGGTAATGGCCATTACCTTCAAAATAGATAGCACTACGGTCACTAATATAATGACGGTAACCTGCACCAACGTTAACAGATAGTTTAGTTTCAAGTACTTCTAAAGCACTTGCACCTGCCATTAAGTAAAAGTTCTCTTCGTTAGGAAACAAAAGGTAATTTAATGCGATATTTGAACCAGAAGGGGTACTTGGTGCCCAACCTACTCGTGTTAGGTTTAGGTGCGTATAAGAAAGTCTATATTCAGATCTTTCACTGTAACGGTAACCTATTTCAGCACCCATACCATTAGCGTGTTTAATAAAATCAACACCATTTGAAGTAAGTCTATCATCGTCAGTGTTCATTCTTGTGCCGTGAATACCGACATAAGTTTTACCAACAAGATCTTCAGCTTTTGGTTGCTCTTGAGCATTAACTCCCAGGGCTAAAGCTATACTTGTTATGAGTAGTGCTGTTTTTTTTTGTAGGTGCACAATAAAGTTCCTTTTGAGTTATTTGTTAATAAAGTGTTTCATAACGAGCATTTTAGGGTAAATCAATTGTAATTGCAGCATTTATATGCAATTTGATGATTATTTAATGCTATAAATTGAATTGTTTATAAAATATTAACCCTTTTTAAGATTGTATTTACGGATGAAAGAAAGTGTAACTATTCAGCTACGTTTTTAAAAACGATGTCTTATTTATTTTTAACATCGTTATTCATTTATTAAGCATGTATATATTTATCTTATTAGAGCTATTTGATTGTTATACTTCAGCGCTATAATAGAATTTATAATTGTACAAAACGAAATACTTATTTAGGTAGTTATATGAATACAGAAGCGGCATATCCGATTGGTGAGTTAGGAAAAAAGTGGACAGAAGGCGATAAAGAAATATGGTTTCAGCAGCAGAAGAAAAAACGCAGTTACTTTGAACTTGTTGTTACACAGTTAGATAGCTTAAATGAGGATTATGTTATTGAGCAATATGGTAGTTTGCTGTATGACGCTGAAAATTATCCTTTATATGCGCTTAAATCACTAGAATGGAAAGACGATAAACCCACTATTTTGATAACCGGCGGTGTTCATGGTTACGAAACCAGTGGTGTTTTAGGCACTATTCGTTTCCTTCAAACAGCTGCTAAGCCATTTCAAGCTGACTTTAATTTTGTCGTATTGCCTTGTATTAGCCCATGGGGATTTGAAACCATAAATCGTTGGAACCCGTTAACAGTAGATCCTAATCGCTCTTTTTATGAAAACAGCCCTGCACAAGAGTCTTCTGCGGTTTTTCAATATATTAAAACTTTAGATATTGATTTTTTAGCGCACATTGATTTACATGAAACTACAGATACTGATAACAGTGAGTTTAGACCAGCACTAGCGGCTAGAGATGCTATAGAGCAAAAAAACTGGAATATTCCCGATGGTTTTTATTTAGTGGGTGATAGCACTAAGCCGCAAAATGATTTTCAAAAAGCTATTATTAATTCAGTTGAAAAAGTAACTCATATTGCACCTGCAGACGATGACGGTAAATTGATTGGCGTACCTTTATCGCAAGTGGGCGTAATAAATTATGCTGCGCGTGAATTAGGGTTATGTATGGGCTTAACTAATGCACCTTATGTAACAACAACAGAAGTTTATCCAGACAGCCCAAGTACAAATGATGAAATATGTATACTTGCTCAAGTTGCGGTTATTACTGGTGCATTAAATTACTTAATGGCCCTATAAACTGTGAAATTAGCCGATATTATCTTGCATAATAAGTTATTCATGTTATTTTTCCTGCATAAATTAAATGAGGATGGTTTTAATGCCAAAAGCTAGTGATATAAAAAAGAATGCCGCGATCGAGTATAACGGTAAAGTAATGATTGTTAGAGATATTGAGCGTTCAGTACCGCAAGGTCGCGCAGGTGGTAGCTTATACAGAATGCGCATGTACGATGTTGTTACTGGCGGCAAAGTTGATGAAACATTTAAAGCTGAAGATATGCTTAGCTTTGCTGATTTAACTCGTCGTGCGGCAATGTTTTCTTATGTTGATGGCGAAGAGTATGTTTTCATGGATAATCACCCATACACTTGTAAATCTATTTTACACCCATACACTTTATAAGTTTAGATTTTACCAATCCATTTTCATAATTATCACTACACAACAGCTACCTATTTTACATTTCATCCGCTCTTCTTACATACTTGCAAGCTTATAATATATTATCGATAAATCACTCAACTTCGATAGCTATAAATATGAATTACATTCACTACTCAATCCAAAGCACAGAAATTAAACCGTTCTCTTATAAAACTCCTTTGATTAATGTTACTACTGATGGGGAGCTAAACTTGATTCCATCCAGTCAAGCCCCATTACATATTAAGAAGATAACTTTTCTAAATTTAGTAGGTCGTGATAACAAAGGTAACATCGTTTCATATGTACCTATGGATTACGTAAATAACTTTATAATGTCTCTCCATATCGATGATTCATTACAAGAGTCAGAGCAATATTCAAAGGCCTTAATTCAATATTTTACTTTTATCGTCGAACTTCAAAAAAAGTGGGATGAAGAGTTTGATGTGGATCAATATGATGAGTTCTTAGATCAGCCTCGCCCAAGTTGGGATTATATGGCTCTACGTAAATCAGAACGTATAACTTACTTATATAGAAAAGCTTTAATATTTGCCGTTATAAATGAAAAGGACCAAGCTAAGAGGATAGCTAAAACAACAGCTTCTGCATATATGAGAGCAGTCATAAAGTTTTATTCTTGGCACCTTAGGCATGGGGTAATATTTAATAACCCTCCTTTTGAACATGAAGTCATATCCCTTAAGTTCGAAGCTAAAGGAAGTAGCATGAAGTCCTATATGACTAAAGACGTTCACACAACTGATCTTAGATTAAACTTTGGGAGTTCTAAGAGAAATGAAGGTGGTTATTTGCAAGAAGCGAGGCGAGACTTAAGCCCTTTAAGTAATATTGAATGGTTAGAAGTAGAAAAGATTTTGCGTACAACAAAGCGTGTAATCAAAAATGTAAAAGGTAATACGCAAAAGGTTAGTATATCTTTGGAGTATTGTTTGTTTTTTTTGATTTCTCGTTATTCAGGAATGCGTAAAGAAGAAGTCGCTAGTTTACATTGCGATCAAATATTCAGCCCTGATATCAGTCGTTCTTTTGTAAGGATAGGTATTGGTGGTGACTATGGCTCTCTAACTAAAACAAATAATGGTGGCATCAATAAGTCTAGGCTTACTATTTTACCTACTTCAATTATGATGATGTTGTTTCACTATACTCGTTCGGAACGTTATCTAAAACGTTTAAAAAAGTTTAAAGAATTATGTAAATCCAAATTAGACGATAAAATTCATGGATATTTTGAAGGTGAAGATGGTGTTGATGAATCCAAAAATTACTTGTTTCTAAGCCAAACAGGAAAGCCATTTTTTACAAAACTCTCAGAAGTGAATGCTCGTTGGGATGAAATTAGAAATACAGTTAATGATACATTAGAGATTAAAATGCTTTCTTCACCTCATAATTTACGTCCTACTTTTGCTGTTAACTTATTCAGAGCATTACTTAAAAAGGTTTCTGTTGATGTTGCAATTTCTGCAGTATCAAAGTGTTTAGGTCATGATGATATTAAAAATACTTTATTATATTTAAAAATAGCTCAAGACCTCCCTAATGGAGATGAAATTTATGAGGATGTTTTAGATTATTTGGGACTGTTTGATGACCCTATTCCTGAAAATGACAGATAAAGGAACTTTCAACCATGATTGATATCACTGATCCCGAAGAAAATCTCCCAAAAAATAGAAAGAGTACAAAAAGGAAATCTTTAGTAGTTAAAAAGTCAATGGTTAAGCCATTGGTCAATGCTACTCCAATACGAATAGAAAATATGATTTTGGTTTGTGATAAAGGAAAAGCTTATTTCAACAGATTGAGGTATCAGGGAGTACCAAAGTATGAAACTTCGGGTAAATTTGATCCAAAAAAATATTCTTTTGTAGATAGAGATATCTTTATTCGAAAACTATATGAACTTATGCTGTTAAGTTTTAACAGTACAGCTCTTAGCCGATTTACTAGTATTTGTAGATATCTTAGATGGTTAGATTCTAATGAATTAGAGCCAATTAACCAGGATTATTTTCATTTAAGTTTGATTCAATTATATATGGAACAATGGGATAGTTGGGTTGCTAATAATAAGGATAGTCATGGCAGTTGGGTTGTAGCAAGAAAAGCTATAGCTTGGTATTTCTCTGAAACAGGGCGAAAAGAAGATAAAAAAAAACTCCCTATATTAAATGATCAATACAGTAATACAAAACCTTTCAAGGCTCTTGATATTGAATCGGAGCTTAAGCCTATTTCTAAAGCGCTATTTAGGGGATTTAACAGGTTAAGTGAAAACTTAGCTAAAGGAACAATACCTTCAATACATCCTCTATTCGATAACGAGTTATTTGAGGCTCAATCTATCGTCAAAAGTTGGAGTAAGAGAGAAAAGTCTAACAAAAAAAACCAATTTATTACAACTTTAAACCTTAGTGATAAAACATCTGGAAATTGGCGTAACGCTTTAACACGTTGTGCTGTAATGATTTGTTTTATGTTCACAGGAATGAATACAGGTCCAATGTTAAGAATGCAAAGGAAAGATGTAATATTTAAACAAATTGGTTCAGGAAGGTATGTACTTAATAGTGTAAAAGGTCGATCAGGGTATCAGGATCAAGATAACACCATAGGCTTTTCAAAGCATGCAAAAAGGTTTATCGAAAAATGGCTTGAATTATCATTGATAATCACTGGCGATGACGATGATGCGTGGTTATTCCCAATTATAGAGACAGATAATAGTATATCTTATTTTCATCAGCAGAAAAGACCACCACAAGAACCTGTAAATAAATTACTACAGCTACTTGGCTTACCTAAGATTAACTCAAGCAGATTCAGGAAAACAAAAATAGATGTATTAATGAGGGTTACTCAAGATATCTATTTAACGAGTATATCAGCGAACAACACTCCTAAGGTTATTAGTAAAAATTATAGTTATGGGGTTGAAAGTGATCATGAACGAAACTTAAGTGCAGCAATGGATGCGCAATTTAATTTTGCAAAAGGGGAGGTTATAAATAAGTCTGTTATAAATGCTAAAGTTAAATTTAAAGACCCTTTGTCAGACTATGATTATAAGCGTCTACGTAAAGATGAAAATACTAATAATGAATCTAGAACACCACTTGGTGTTCGTTGTAAAGATAATACTAAAGGTGCATCAGAAATTATTGATAAAGCAATGAAACGTCTTAACGTTAATGTTGATGAAGGCGATCCTGTTTGTACTGATTTTCTTATGTGTTTTGAGTGTGAATTTCATGCACTGGTTGCTGATGTGGATGATATTTGGCTGATGTTATCATTTTTTGATACTTTAGAAGATATGAAAGTTTATCCCTCCATAAATTCTGTACCAGAAACTAGATTTAATAACTTATACGAAGCTATAAAAATTATACTTTTTCGTTTTAAAAGTATCTCTCCTAAAAATTATAAGGCTGCTCAGGAAAAACATAAAATAGGAAGCCACCCTTTTTATAGTTGTGCTAATAGTCTGAACGATCTTATGGAAATATTCTCATGAAAATTGAAAACTACGATATTTATTCTAAATCGAACCATTTGAAAAAAAATAATGTTGTTACATATACAAGTGATGGGAAACCGCTATCTTATCGATATGATGAACATTGGGATTTCACTGGGACTAAAGAATATGGGATCAATGTAAAACCAGTAATATCTTTTATTAATATACCTATAAAATGTAAAAGAGACATTCAAAAAACTTTACATACCTTATATGATTTCTATAAACACAATCCAAAATATTCAACACCTTCTTATAGCATGTTGGACGCATATAAATTTGGATTGAGTAACATTTATTCACTCACCGGATCGGTTATATGGGAAGACTTAAGTTCCGATGTCGTATTTAATCGTTTTAAGCGTAAACTTGCTGCTTCTAATTTCTCTCCATATCAAATTGAATCTCAGATTATCAATGTACTAAATAGATTATGCGAGATAGGAATAATTAAAAAAGAAATTGATGGAAGAGAATTGATGCAAAGTATAGTTTCCAGTAAACAGCATTTGGCAATTCCTACAAATATGTATAAAAAAATACTTGATAATGCATTAAGCGTAGTAGAGAAATATCACCCCCTTCGAAAAAAAATATGTTTAACTCTGACTGAAATTAATAAAGTGAGAGATAGTTGCCGTGAAAATAGAAGGGCTCGTAAGTCACAAAAAAAAGAATTTGAAGTAAAGTATAAAAAAAAAATAGAATCCTCAATACCTTCTTTTGAGATCGATTTTACTGGAAAACAAGCCTCTGAAATTGTTATTTCTTGTTTAATAGTTGTTTTGGCATTTAGCGGTGTTAGGAAGGGAGAGGCTGTTAGTTTTAATTCGAAAAGCGCAAAACCTTATCTTATTTCAGGAAATGAAGTGTGGGTTTTAACAGGTGAAGATACTAAACCCAATCAAGGAGTATCTAAAGCAGCATCATGGCAATCACATGAAGTTGCAAAACACGCTTTGGAATTAGCCGACGCAATTTCTAGATCTATTAGAAAATTTAATACTAGATTGATCGAAGATAGATATAAAACTGGTAAATTCAATGTTGATGAATATAAACAAGCAATAAGAAATAATACATCAGCATTTCTTTCTCATAACATGGATATAAATAAAGTCTCATTTATAATTAATTCATTTAATCAAAGAATTCAGGATCTTGTTAAGAAGTGGGGCGTTACAGCTAGTGGGGCAGATGTTGATGAATTTAATAAATTAAATGATACTCGTATTGGAGAGCTTTCCTTAGGTGGTTTTTTGCCTAAACTGTCGACACATGATTTTCGGCGTTCGTTTGCAGTATTCTTTAAACGGCATGGTTTCGGCACTTTGGCTGGTATTAAATTTCAATACAAACATAAGAATATCAATATGTCAGGTTATTATGCTAATAATGCCGATTTGATGGCAATGGAAGATTTATTATTAGATGAACAATTATTAGATATGTTGGAAGAAGAGGGTATTAAATTAGGGGTTGAAATATTTGATGATATATACAATGAAAGCGTTAATCTTAGTGGTGTTGCTGGTGAGCGTATAGCTTTAGATAAATTTAAGAAGTTAAAAACAGACCACAAAATTTTCATGCATCGAGATGATATTGAGCTACTGATAAGAAGAGGTGAGCTTTCTGCTGTGAGGTTGCCTTCAGGGGGGTATTGCACAAGCAGTTCGTGTGAGCGCGTTTGTAGTATGTTTTCAGCAGAGAATGCTAAATGCCAGTTCAAAGTTTACACTGACAAAGAAGCAAAAAAATTAAAGCGTAAACACACACGTTTTTGTGAACAGTTTGAGTCTTTAAACAATGGTGAAGCGCTGAACAACAGTTTACTTTATAGCATAAAGCAAAATATAAAACTCATTGAAACTGTATTATGTAAACATAACGTACAGTTTATTGAATTTACCTCAAAAATAAAGGCAACCAATAATGGCGAATAAGAAATTAATTACATTAGGGAGATTGCGCGCTGCTTTAGAGCGGCTCATTAACGGTTGCCCAATCAGGGTCAAAAAGTCTGGAAGAATTACATTAAATAAAATTAATAATGAGGCTGGCTTAGGTAATGCTTATATTAATCATTTTAATGAATTTGTTACTGATGAAGCGACGCCAAAAATGAATGAGTATAATAACAAACTTTGTAACGCAAGCGAGCAAGTTGATGCACTCAAACCTGATGCAGATGATGAAATAAATAAATTAAAGTCTGAGTTAAAGAAGGAGAAAAAATTAAAATCTGATTATAGAAAAAGTCGCGATGATGCTATTACTGCCAAGAAACACTTAGAAGAAATAAATAATTCATTAATGTTTAGACTTTATGAGTTGCAAGAAGAGTTAAGAATGAAGAATGTTTTATCATTAACAAATTTAAAAAGATCATAACTAACCTGAGAACTGGGTAATAATTAAACTAATTGCCCACCTCGCGATCAGATCTTTCATGCCTCTAAAAAGAATTGAATTACTACTTAATTTATAGTTATTACTCATGCAATATGTGTCAATCGAATATGAATTATCAATAAACTAACATTGAATCTTTGGTATGTCATGCCAGTTGCTTGTATATTAAATACAAGAATCCAAATAGGAATCATTTTCTAAGGAGGGAGATAAAGGTTTATTTTTTATCACTGGGTTGCGGTTTATCCCAGCCTTTATCTTTACCATAAGCAATAAACAAACCAACCCCAAAAACAGTGACTATAGTTAAAAGCATAAATACTAAAGGACTAAACATAATAATCTCACTTATTTTATATTAATTTTTTTGCTAGGAACTACATTATAGAACCTATTCAAAAATAATTAGATTTAAATACATTTTGAAAGTTAGCATATCTGTTATTAATTAAAAAATAGTACTTAACAAAAATATATTTTAGACATAAAAAAAGGCGGTAATCAGCCGCCTTACTTTCTTACAATTCAATCGTTTTACTTAAATCACGGAACTATTATGCTTGTGATGTATAAACAATATAATACTTTTTATAGTTGGGCAACTCATAAATAAAGAAATATTTTAATAATCTGGAGAAAGTTTAATTTGGTTATTTGTTGCTTTGATTATATTTAAGCTAGAAAAAATATGCCACCTTTGAATATATTGATTACTGCTATAATGCACACTTTATGTCAAATTTTGGTTCTAATTTAAATATGAATTTAATATTATGAATCCACTTAAACGGCTTTAAATTAAAGTGACAACTTTTCCGATGATAATTGAGTGCTGAAGAAGATAATTATGTAGCCTTTATGGTATCATTTATTAAGTTATAATTTTATCTAGGAGAATAAAGTATGGATAGTATAGTTACTATTGATAATGTTGAAACAGTTACGATGTCATTATTGGCACTCGGCTTTATTATTTTATTTGGTGGCCTGTACTGGATAGCAAACCGAAAGACTTCTAAAGTAAATTGAGATAACTTTGCAACATTAAATTAAGAGCCCTTTCATTGCTTTTTTGTCTTAAGCTTGAGCAAGTAAATAGTTTTTGCCTAATGTTTCCCATCAAATTCAATAAAACCTATTGTTTACAATTTATTTAGCTCCTAATCATACTATAACCGACTTAGTAGCCAAGAATTGCATTTAGCATTGCCAGCCAATTACATTTAACAATGCCAATAATATTCGACCTTATTAGACCTCTCATCTTTGGATATATTGAACACTCCTAATGAGCACTTTTTCCACAAACCTGACCTAACACACTGATCAAAACAACCTTGCTTTATGTTCACTTTGATACGATAGCGGACGTTAGCATCAATTTTTTTTGAGCTGTATTTAGTGTTCAGAATAAGTAGATTTACCTTTGCCCTGACAGACAACTAAGCCACCAAATCGGTCGTTCATCATCAAATTATTAATGCTAACTTCGTGCGCTTAGGAGACCTTAGCCTCAAAATTTTTGCCCTATATTTTCTAATGAATTTTTTCATGGCGTATTACTGAGAAGTCTTAGTAATAATCATAAAACAACCTTATGTTATTCTAATTTATTGATATTTATGATAATAACGTTTATTTTAATGTTAGATATTACTGAGAAGTCTCAGTAATATCCATGTTCTAACAAAAATACAAAATTTGTATTTCCTAAAGTTCTGAAATTATGGGATATTAATTTCAATTAAATAATATTTATGGGACGGACATTACTAAGAAGTCTCCATAATAAGCGTTAGTTTTTCAGGGAAGTTTAGTGCTTAAATATATATTTGCTGTATTAATTATTATGGGTGGGACAATGGAAGTTAATGGTCAGGAGCCTGAGTGGGTTTCAACATTAAGAGTTGAGTTGGGCGATGATATTATGGCTAAATCGGCAATGGATTTAACTGCCGAAGACGTATTTAATATTGTTCGTGTTACGAAAAATATTAATGGTGCCGATGACGGAACTTGGCCAATGGTTGAAGCTAAATTACCTCAGATTCGTTTACATATTATCAGTCTGTTAAATTCTGGCAAAGTATCAAAAGAAGAATTGGAAACTATAAATTACTTGGCCTCAATATTTTTTGAAAGTGATAAAGAGCTACAGGTGCAATTGAAAAACTAACAAGGCAATAAAGCAGGACTAAAAACAGTTTGCTCGGTTCCGCTTCGCTTCACATTTTAGCAAACTATTTTTAGCCTCTTATTGGGGCGTTAGCTTTACATAAGGATATTCGAGCATATGCGAACAAGTCGAGTTTTTGGTGAAAGAAGGCTTAGTGATTTTCTTGAAGCATCCAAATCTAATATTTTGTCATCAATAGATTCAGAAAAAGATGACTATATACTCAATGTAAATGAAAGCGACTATATTGCGCACAAGCTATCAGAGGCAACCATTGAATCATTAGAAATACATGAAGATCAAATATATGCGTCTTCATCTGAAAGAATGATCTCAGCAGAACAGTTCCCTCGTTCATTCCATGTTTACTCAGGTAAATCTTATAAGAAAGATGTTATCAAATTCCATGTTCCAATCAGCGGTAATGTTCAGTTATTACACTGTGTACCAAGTAGTCACATAATGTGGACAATGGACATAGAAGTAAATAGAAATGAATTTTGCTTTGAAATAATCAACTTTTCTAATGAGCCAGAGAGTATCGTTAGAGAAAAAGATTCAAATCTTAAAAGTATTATGCAACAACTAGTTAATGTTCAGCGAGAAGTAGAGCAGTATAATTCTAGTTGTGAAGCTCAAATTAAATCCGCTTTTGAATCAACAAAAAGTAGAATTAAAGCTAAATCAGGTGTATTGGCTTCATTAGGAGTACCAATCAAAAAGAGTTCTGAGACATCTCCAACTTTTGCCGTTCCAGCTCCACAGAAACGTAAAAAAGTTACCCTAAATAAGCCTCAAGTTAATGAAGTTGGGTATAGCCCAGAGCCATGCTTAGATCAGTCTGTATATAACGATATCCTTCAAATGATACATGATGTAGGTAAAGAGTTTGAGCGCTTACCTAGCTTATATGCTCAAAAAGAAGAAGAGCATCTAAGAGATCATTTTCTAATGATGTTAGAGCCTAATTTTAATGGTTCTGCAACGGGAGAAACGTTCAACAAAACAGGTAAAACAGATATTCTCTTACGCCATGAAAATACTAATGTATTTATTGGCGAGTGTAAGTTCTGGAAAGGCCAAAAAAGTTTCCTAGCTACGATAAGTCAACTGTTGGGCTACCTTACATGGAGAGACTCAAAAGCTGCAGTAATTATGTTTGTACCAAATAAGGATTTTAGTAGTGCCGTTGATGTTGCTAAATCATCAGTTAATGAACATGAAAACTTTATTAAGTTCGTAAATGAAAAAGATGAGACGTGGTTTAATTATGAATTTCACCTAAATGGCGACAGAAACAGAACAGTAAAGATTGCTGTCATGCTTTACCATACGCCAAGGTAAAGCTAACAAGTCATTTCAGCAGGACAAAAAACAGCT
>OJDI01000331.1_pt1 | contig 19881 bp, 15 predicted proteins | sample 1592601 | NCBI WGS metagenome assembly OJDI01 (sample SAMN05416845, study PRJEB24817) | seawater metagenome | isolation source: Sea water | place: Canada:Atlantic | collected 2013-07 | reverse complement strand
CGAGATGCTCAGGAGTCTCGTGGGCTCGGAGATGTGTATAAGAGACAGCTTCATGGCATATGCGAAACGAGGTTCCGGAGATGGTGATCCAGCAACTCGGGGGCTGGTCGAATACTGCAATGTTGCAGCGTTATGTTCACATAAAAGATGAGCAAAAACGCAAGGCAGTGCAGGGTTTTGAAGGGATGGTGAAGTGGTCGTAGCTGACCTTTTCACACTTAACATATGCGGATTTTCCGCATATATTGATGAGAACCAATCAAACATATATTATGTTAAATATTATATACACGTAAAAATACCAATAAAGCAATGACTTACTAGCTCTACTCTCTCCCTTCATAGAACATGTTTCCCTCGGATAACATAGAGGACAGCTCCTAGGTTAAAAAAAGGAGAATGGAAAACCGTTGCGAACACACTTTTTCGTTTTCGAGTCCATGCAGCCGTAAAGTTTTAATCGACCACTATTGAGGCTCTATGGAGAATCTGGCTCAAATCTTTTACGCGAGTTCTAACCTAGTGATAGTTTTTTCGCTCCGCCCCTTATTACTTTAAACGGTCCTCAGCCGCTTTTGATCAGCGCCTGAATAAATCACAAGTGAGCCGCCATCGAACGACAAGCGCAGTGACAGTATTTTTAGGTAGGTTGCAAACCGAAGGCAGGACTTTTAAAGCTTATAGCTACAACAGCTTTACCAACTTTTAAAGGCGGCTTTTCGTACCTGCGTCTCAAATACGATAGAACACGGCTAATCCAGCGCTCCCGAGACGCCGAATAGCGGATTATCAAAAGATTTAAAAAAAGATTCAGCTAGCGCGAATCTTTTTTTAATTTTCTATCCTTTCAAATATATAAGGCTCTAGATCTTCTTGTGCTTGGACCCTATATTTATGCCAAGCGCCACCACCATAGTAAGCTAAGCTACCGGCTTCTGCTTCTCCATGACCGTTGTAGTAAGTTATACAGTCCCGCAACGGCCTTGTTAACTCGTCCGCCTTACGACAATGCTCGGCATATAGTTCTTCGTTTTCAGCTTTCACATCCACAATATCGTCGCCATTCTCGCGCATCTTACTGAGCATCCAAACAACGTAGTCACCGTGTTCTTCAATGGCATTAGTAAAGTTGAAACTGCCACCACCACCTTGGGGACCAGACACAACGAATAGATTAGGGAAGCCTTTACTGTGCAAACCCAAAAAGGTTTTTGTCCCCTCTTGCTCCCACTTATCCTTTAAAGAGTGACCAGCGCGCCCAACTATCATGTTAAACGTTGAAGTTGCCATCCATTGAAAGCCGGTAGCGTAAATCAAAACATCTACAGGGTATTCGTTACCATCGTGTATCACTCCACGCTCATTGATCTTACTGACGCCTCGCGGTGCAGTGTCGACCAAGTGAACGTTATGCTTGTTAAAAGTCGGTAAATATTCATCGTGAAATGTGGGTCGTTTACAACCATATGGATAGTAGGGTTTTAATGCCTCCGCAGTCACAGGGTCGACTACTATTGCGTCAACTCGCGCGCGAATTTGTTCCATGATCCGAAAGTTGGTATCCAACTGTTTTTGTACTAATTCTGCTGGGCTTATGTCTCCAGAGTATTGCTTGCGCTCTTTGAAATCGGGAACTCGACCAGCGAGATAATCATCATTGGCCTTCATAGCCGTGCGACCCTCAGAAATACGCGCAAAGCGCGCTCGACGCGCTTTTGCCCAACCGGGCTCTTTGGACCACTCCTCAAACTCCTCAACCGACGTTTCCCGCTGATCACGCACGTCAATAGAAGATGGCGTTCGTTGAAAAACATAAAGCTCTTTGACAATTTTTGCGAGTTCAGGAACCGCTTGTACAGATGTGGCACCCGTACCAATAATGCCCACTCGCTTGTCCTTCAAATCGACTTCGTAATCCCAGCGGGAAGTATGAAAAGCATCCCCTTGAAAGGATTGCATACCCTCTATGCGCGCCAATTTAGGCGTTGTTAAAATACCATTAGCCAAAATCACAAACTTTGCGCGCATTGCATCGCCACGGTCAGTACTAACTGTCCAACGTCCAGAATTTTCTTCCCATACAGTTTTCTCGACTGTGGTATGAAATAGACACTTATCGTAGAAGCCAAACTTTTCTGCCATCTTCTGACAGTACTCCATGATTTCAAAACCAGCTGCGAATTTCATGGTCGGGATGTAGCCCATTTCTTCAAGTAATGGGAAGTAGCTGTAGGACTCGACATCACACGCAATCCCCGGATAGCGATTCCAATACCAAGTGCCACCAACGTCTCCACCCTTTTCACAAAACCGCACGTCTTCAAACCCTGCCTCCTGCAATTTGTACCAAAGCAGAAGACCAGCAAAGCCTGCGCCAACAACCAGCACTTCACATTCGTCGTTTAATGACTCTCGCGGCACTGGATCAGCTGAATAAACGTCCTCTAGGTAGCGGCTGAATTCGCCCTCCATAGACATGTAGTCGGCGGCGCCGGCTCTTGATTCTTTAAACGCTCTATACTTAGCCTGCTCTTGCGCATCAAATACTGCACCAGCAGGAGCGGGAGGAAGAGTTTTTAACGCTTCATCAGTAATTGTGGAATAGCCTTGGCCCGTAATTTTTTCAGAGGCTTTTGCGGCGCGCGTACTAAAAACTTTTAACCCACTTTTAGAATCAACTCTTACTGACATGTCTCCCCCCGGATAGCGTGTGGACTATGAATATACCAAATAGGTCGCATTAAAAGTCAGTGTTTTCCACCTAAAGACAAACAAAAAAAAGCCCGCTTGCGCGGGCTAAGGACCATTGAAACCATTAGTGACATGCAAAGCTTAGTGCTTAGTCTAAACTCACTCCAAACCGCGCATATATCTGCCGTCCAAATGGATTGTGCAGCCTAGCTAAATATGCGTAGGGAATGGTGGGAGGCATTTCGTCGGTAACGTTCTGCGCGCCAATCGAAATTGTATAATCGGCACTCTCTCCAAAATTATAGGAGTACTGGACATCTATCTCAGTCATTGAATCAATGTCAGCTATTGTTGCTGGTCGGCCAGCAATATCATCCTTTAATGAGGAAACATGGCGGGTGGTCAGATTATAATTATGATCCCCCTTCATGAAGTTCAGAATTAAGTTTGTACGTAATTCTGGTACCGGAATCCGAGGACCAAAGTTTCTCCATCCGGCGCCATCCGTTATTGGTCCGCCATCTAGAGTTTGAACGTCATATTCCATCATATAGGTGCTCACCCAGTTTGCAGTGAATTCACCACCGAATACGTCCATGCCGTATTTGAAGTTAGCGTCTATGCCACTTACCGCGGTCGAACCAGTATTGAAATAAGCTATTTGAACAATCGTCACAGGTCCAACTGAAGAAGGACAATTTGGGAACTTATCAAGATTCTGAGCGTTAGGGATCGTACTTGTGGTATCTCTAGTGATGTTCGGGCCACAAGGATCAGTCGCTAGAACATCTTGAGCAGATTCTGCTCTAACTTTCTTCTCAAACTCATAATTAAAGTAATCGATATCCGCTTGGAAACCTGAAAACTGCTCCGGCTGCCAGCTGATACCAATATTGAAGTTGGTTGACTCTTCTGGCATCAGATCAGGATTCTTCGCAATCAGGATCGTCCTAAATGTACCGATTGCTTGACTTGCATCCTCGTCTGGATGCAGAGGATCATAGGTCTGGTCCACTCGAGAATTAGCATCATTACCCGTAACTTGCCCTAGTGATGCCGCTCTGAATGACGTGCCCCAAGAAGCTCTCAAAGTTAATCCATCCATCAGCCCAAACTTGGCGGAAATCTTTGGATCTGTTGAGTCATAACGCTCGTACTCTTCTCTCCGTACGGCAAGGTTTACCTCTAGGCGATCAGTAAATGGCATGTTCACCTCAGCAAAAATTCCGAGCACGTTTCTTCCACCTTGTCCACCTAGCGAAGGAGATAAGAAGCCCTGTCTATAGGTTTGGCCGAAATTACTTACCATAAGCTCTCTATGGTGGTCGCGATGCTGAAAACCGATTGCTAAGCCCATCATACCGCCGCCTAACTCCAAGACATCACCGGTAGCGTATCCTTCAAGAACTTGCAGCGTTCGCTCGTCGTTCAAGCGCATTGATTCAGCGGCAACGCTATAGTTTATAACGTCCATAGTTGTTGCTTGGTCAGGGTATATAACCTCTCCATTAGCTCCAACTTGGAACACAGACGCGTAACCATCTGCACGCGTGCCCGGAGTTTTAAGGAGATCTGCACCAAATGGGCTGACGTAGTAACATCCACCCTTGCCAGCAGTTTCTGTCGCAGCTGGTCCGTCAAACCTGACATTACAGGCAGGACCACCAAAGCCGTTCAAAGCATACTGCATAGAGATCAGGTCAGTATCAGGCGCTTCACCCTCGTTTGCGTCGTCTGAATATTGCGCAGACAACGAATACGTCCAGGACTCGGCCCAATCTGCCTTGAAGAATTGGTTAAAGTCACCAGTTAACGTAGCCGCAAATCTCTGCGCGTCGCCATCATTTTTAACACTTGTTCCAGGATACGCTAATCCCAAAAATCGGCCTCGCCACTCGGTATCTACACCGAACGGATTTCTTGGATTAGTACCTGGAACGACTGGAGAACCGTTCGTTTGAGGGAAACTACCGATAAACTCGGTACGGCTTTGCCTTCTATAACCACTATATTCGAGTTCGAGGTTCATATAGTCGTTTAGCTCTACGTCAAATACTGAATAGACTAAAAATGTGTCTTCTTCCGGCGAAATTGAGTTATGGGGCTGGTAAGTTGACTTACATAGTCCTAACGGGAAATCGCTACCAGGTTGACCACCACCGGGAACAGCGCCATAAGCGGGCACTAAAGCTGGATAGCACGATGGATCAGCTACTTGCAACGTACCAGCAGCACTTGCATTCGCATCGTATAGAGTCGAATAATTGACCAACCCTCCTGATACCGTATCAATTATTACATCGCCTCCACCAGCACCAACGGGTCGTCCTTGCAGTATATGCGTACCTGGAGAGCCGTAACTAGATGTGTTGTTTATAAGTGTAAAAGGACGATCGGCATTTCTCATGTGATCGACGTGCTCATATCCGACTGCCAGAATCCCTTTGTATCTCTCGCCTTGAGTACCAACAATAAACTGGGCTTCATGCTGGCCTGAGGCATCTATACCTTTACCACCAATACGCATCTCAAAGCCTTCAAAATCCTTCCTTGGTGTTAGGTTTACCACACCTGCTACTGCGTCAGAACCATAGAGGGCTGCCGCACCATCAAGTAGTGTTTCCATACTCTGCAGCGCGATTACGGGCATTAGCGATTTAATATTAGTAAAATCGGAACCGTCGTACGAACTTGACGAAGCCACCCGCTTACCGTTTTGTAGGATTAGGGTCGAAGAAATACCTAATGCCCTAATATCTATAGACCGTGAAGTGCCGCAACAACCACCCGCGAGATCTGATCGTCCGAATGAACTAGTGTTATAGGTCATAGTTTCGGCTATATCCTCTAGATCAGTGAACCCTGTTTTATTTATTTCTTCGAGACCAATAATATTTATCGGCGAAGCTAGATCGGATTGATTTTTCCTCTTAATAAAGCTACCGGTAACAATTACTTCTTCGATTACGTCTTCTGACTCCTCTGCAGCATTTAAAAGTTGAGTAGGTATGACTATTAAGCCAAACATGCTCAAAATCCAAAAAACTGTGACTCTTTTGACAAAATTATATTTCATCATAATCCCCCCTAATTTTTTGATTTAATCAAAGCGATCTTTGATTTTTGTATCTTTTTAAGAAACATTTATAGCATTACACGATACACTCTTTAACATCAATTATTTTCAAGAATTTTTTTTACGGCCACAAACCCACGTTTCTCTTAGTACCCTTACAAAGAGTTCGCCGAGTAAAGTCATAAGAGGTTTCCATGCCTTCGAAAAGCAAAACAACGAATTGGGATTGGCAGGTCCGGTATACAGTCATATTGATGTGCTGCGCTGCGACCTTTATTTGCTATATCGACAGAGTCAACATTTCGGTCGCGATAATCCCGATGGCCGAACAATACAACTGGGATCTGCAAACCCAAGGCACAGTACTTTCGTCTTTCTATGTTGGTTATTTGCTTATGCAGGTAATGGGCGGATTTTTAGCCGATCGTTTCGGAGGAAAAATAGTCTTAGGCATGGGAGTCCTGCTTTGGTCATTTTTTACTATCGTCACCCCTTGGGCCGCTTTATCTGGAATGCTCGGATTGCTCGTCGCTCGTGTCTGCATGGGACTGGGTGAGGCGGTTACCTTTCCGTCTGTATATAGTCTGGTCTCAAGATGGTTCCCCAGCAATGAGACCGCTAAAGCAGTCGCCCTAAACGCCAGCGGTATCCCTATAGGAACCGTGTTCGCTTTGTTACTCACACCTATTATTGTCGAACAACTTGGATGGGAATGGGCTTTTTACCTATTTGGATTGCTAGGGGTCGCTTGGTATATAGCATGGACTTTAACCGTAACAACAAACCCCGAAGATCATCCAAAAATAAGTACTGAAGAACTTCTCTACATCCGCGCCAACGCACCTGCCCAAGGAAAAATAAACACGCCGCCAATCGGTGCGTTCCTTCGCAACAAAGCTGTATGGGCGATCATTGTTGCGCACTTTTGTACTAACTGGACGAGTTACGTATTTCTATCTTGGTTACCAAAGTATGTAAACGATGGGTTAGGTGTACCCTTCGCTGCAATTGGCCTTATTGCAATGCTGCCGCATATAACCAGTTTTGTTTGCCTAAATATCGCCGGAAATATAGCCGACCGACTCGTCCAGCGTGGTTATGCGACAACCTTCGTCAGAAAGTTAATGCAAACTATTGGCTTTGGGGGGTTGGCTACTTGCCTACTTCTGATTACCACCGTTGACACTGTTTGGGCTGCTATTGGATTGCTGTGTTTAGGCAACGTGTTCGGAGCAGCTGGAATTGGCGGCCACAGCGTCAACCACATGGATATCGGACCAAAATATTCGGGCACCCTCATGGGTATTACCAACACATTCGCGACTCTACCCGGCATTATCGCAGTATATATAACCGGTTATATCTTACAGGCAACCGGCTCTTGGGATTTAGTATTCATTATGACCGCGGGAGTGACACTTTTCGGCATGATCTTCTACCTGATTTTTGCTAGCGGAGAAAAACAATTCGATTGAATTTTTTAATCGTAAAGATGGCAGGCTAAGACCGTCGAACCTGAAGTCTGATGCATTGGCACTTGGGTTTTACAGCGCTCTAGCGCCTGGCTGCAGCGGGGATGGAATCGACATCCTGAAGGAGGATTACGCACGCTAGGAACTTCCCCGATTATCAATGGTGCTGGACGGCTAGCTTCGAGCTCAGGGTCAGCTTCAGGCACCGCAGAAAGAAGCGCTTGAGTGTATGGATGCTTGGGTTGACTAAACAACGTATCACGATCGGCAATTTCGACTATTCGACCTAGATACATTACTGCCACGCGATTACTTATATGTCGCACTACTGAGAGGTCGTGCGCTATAAACAAATAGGTAAGACCTAATCGTTCTTGTAAATCCATCAGTAAATTTATGACTTGAGCTTGGATTGAGACGTCTAAGGCAGAAACAGCCTCGTCACAAATAATCAATTCGGGATCAAGTGCTATTGCTCTAGCTATACAAATTCGTTGCCTTTGCCCACCAGAAAATTCATGCGGATAACGATCTGCCATATCAGTCATTAATCCAACAACCTGCATTAACTCCCTAATTCGAACGTTATATTTTTCCTTATCCCCCGCCATTCCATGAACACGCAGTGGTTCGCCAATTATCGAACCTACTTTCATACGTGGATTCAACGAGCCGTATGGATCTTGGTAGACCATCTGCACTTTACGACGGATTGGTCGCATTTGAGATGCAGAATGATGAGTAATATCCTCGTTATTAAAAGTAATCGTGCCACTGGTGACAGGCTGCATCTTTAAAACCGAAAGCGCAGTCGTGGATTTACCACAACCACTTTCACCAACAAGGCTAAAAGTTTCTCCACGCAAAATATCAAATGACACCCCATCAACAGCGGGAAGAATACCGACCTGTCGCCTCAACAACCCCTCGGTAATGGGGAAGTGAACTTTCAGGTCACGAACCTCAATAATATTATCAGCCTTCATAGCCAAAACATGCCCTAAAATGATTGGGGAAAATTTCTTCTAGCTTCGGTTTTGACTGCATACATTGCGGTTTAGCGAAAGGACAACGAGGGTGAAAAGAGCAGCCCGATGGTAAATTGGATAGATCTGGCGGTTGACCGATTATGGTATTCAATCGAGCACCGGGTTTACCGTGGAGCGTCGGGATCGAGTTCATAAGCCCCACTGTATAGGGGTGTTGTGGATTTCTGTAGAGTTCCGCTGCAGAGGCAGTCTCGACTATTCTGCCACCATACATTACCGCAACTCGGTTCGCGTACCGAGCAACCACTCCTAGGTCATGAGTGATTATAACTAACGATGAATTCAATTCAGTCGTTAAGTTCTTTAGTAAAGATAAAATTTGCGCCTGCACAGTCACGTCAAGCGCCGTTGTAGGCTCATCGGCAATAATTAGTTTAGGTTGGCAGGCCAGCGCCATCGCAATCATTACTCGTTGTCTCATACCACCAGAAAACTGATGGGGGTAGTCGCCCAAGCGCTCTTGCGCATCGGGTATCGATACCAACTCCAACAACTTACCGGCCTCACAGATCGCATCTTTCCAAGATTTATTACGATGTTGCCATATGGGTTCAGCAACTTGCTTGCCAATTGTAAGTACCGGATTCAGTGAAGACATGGGCTCTTGAAAAATCATTGCGATTTGGTTGCCACGAATCTCTCGACGACGTTCATCGCTAGCATTCACCAAACTTTCGCCTGCAAACTCTATATCACCACCACTAACCCCACCCGAATCGCCGAGTAAACCAAGAACGCTCAAAGCAGTAACGCTTTTTCCAGAACCACTTTCACCAACAATCGCGAGAGTTTCGCCCTCATTGACCTCCAGTGATACACCGTCTAAAGCTTGGACATTGCCCCGCTCAGTTTTGAAATTTACTGACAAGTTAGATATTGAAAGTAATGGATCCATCATTCGAACCCCAATTCAGACTTTAGCTCTTTATCAACCCAGATACGTGCATAAACAGGTCCAGGCCGAACAGCGCCGGCCCGTAACTCCCCTCCATAATTTTTCACCCATGGCCACCACGCCGTGTGCACATAGGCTGTTGGCAACCAAATATACGGAGCATCATCAAGCACTCGTCGCGTCAACCGGCGAATAATCTTGATACGTTTTTCCTCATCGCGCTCTAGGTGAAGAAGTCGAACTTCTTCATTGAGTTGCGGGTCGGAGTATTGGGAAGGATTCCACGTTTGACCGGTGACAAAACTTTTACGAATAGATGTTATTGGATTTGTATGCCCACTTGCTAACATATATCCAGGTCCATGGGTTTTAGTGGTCATCGCTGACAAAAACGATGCGTACTCCATAGGTTGAATCTTGACTTTCACGCCCACCTTATCCAAATAACTTTCTAGCAAAGGCACTAAATCCATCTGAGAGGGACTACACGAGCAGACCTGCATATTAAATGTAAAACCTTCCGGCACACCGGCCTCGTCCAAAAGACGCCTCGCTTCTATTGGGTCATAAGAGAACAGATGTTTTATCGACTCAGGCATTTCCTCTAACGGTTCAAAGTATTCGCCAAACTCCGGGTGTTGTGGATAAGCCATTAATTCAGCATTACCACCATAGAATTTATCAACGATTTCCTGTTGGTTCACCGCAAGATTAAGTGCCCTACGAACCCGAACGTCATCAAATGGTTTCATGTCTACACGCAGAGCAATAAAAGTGCCACTGGTAGCCAGCCATTTATTCCACTTCAACTCCGGCGTTGTTTCCTTGAGATGATCTACCGCAATCCAGCGAATAGATTCTAAAATGTCTAACTGCCCGGTACGCAATGCGGTAAGAAAAGTGGCTTCATCTTTTATAATTCTATAAGTAACTTTGTCTACAAAAGGAATTTGATAGCTAGCATCACCTATTCTTTCAGAGTCCCAATATTTGTCATTTCGAGCATAAATTTGAGCATTAGCCTGAACATACCGCTGAAGCAAAAAAGGCCCGGTTCCAGTAACATTCCTCCAACTTTTGCGGTCTACATTTTCCATTTCTCGGGGACTGATACCAGAGTAGAAGCCATAACCAAAACGATATGCCCATTCCGCATTGAATTCGCTAAAATAAAAAACAACTGTATGTTCATCTCGCGCGACCACATCTTTTATATGATCAAAATAAGTAGGTATACGTTTTATGCTTTCATTAACCAGGTCATAAGAGTAGACAACGTCGTCAGCTACGAATTCCCGTTGCTTCATCACTCCGTGTTTTTCGGGGAAAATAACGCCCTTTCGCAGATGTATGACTAATGTTAACGGATCCTCCCATTCCCACCGTTCTGCCAACTCACCACGAATAGAGTCTGTCGGAAGATAGGCCTCGGAAAGAAAAGAGTAAATACCACCTTTGCGGGTACTTTTCGAAAGGTCTCCAGCAAACAATTGCTCTCGTACATTGCCGGCATCGTGGTTACTCTTCCAAGTCCAATCAGCCGGATCCCAAGACAAAGCGGACAAAGTTACATTCACAGTGCCAATATTCAATTCACCCCCATAGCTCGGTGCTTGTGCACTAACCAAAGAGTTGCAAAAAATAGGAATTAAAAGCAATAAGTAATTTTTCATCGACCGCGCATCCTAGGGTCAAGCATATCTCTTAAAGCATCGCCGTATATATTGATCGCGTAGACCATTACCGTTAGACATATCCCCGGCGCTAAAGCGAGCCACGGCCCAAGATACATATAGGTTCTGCCACTACCGCTAAGCATACTACCCCAAGTAGGTGAAGGTGGCGGGATACCCAAACCGAGAAATGACAACCCCGCCTCTGCCAGAATTACTGCGCCAACTCGGGTAGTGAACAGCACAATTACTACAGGCATTACATTCGGTAAAATATGAAACCAAAGAATATGCAGCGTTTTAGCACCCATGGACTGCGCTGCATGGGTATACATATTTTCGCGAATGGAAACGACTGAACCACGAATAATTCGAGAACCTGCAATGCCATAAAGGCAGCCCAAAATAATTACGATCTGAGTGGTACCTGGCCCAACAATCGAAACTACTACTATGAGCAAGACCAAATCTGGAAAAGTCATCCAAGCGTCGACAAAACGTTGTATTAACATATCTGTCTTCCCGCCAAAATAGCCAGTGACAACACCCAGTATTACAGAAATTATGGTCGCCAAACCGGCCGCTAAAAAACCTACAATTACGGACAATTGGGCGCCGTATAAGATTCGAGAAAAAACATCTCTTCCCAAATGATCTGTACCCATGAGATAACTTAGGGACGGCGACTGCAAAGAATTAAACATATTAGTTTCATTCATCCCGTAGGGTGCCAACAGGTCGGCAAATACGCCGCCTAGAAGAAATATCGCAAAAACCACCCCACCAAAACCACCAAGTGGTTTAGACCGAAAAAGCCGTTGATGAAATACTATAAACGGATGGTACGTTTTAGTGCTTGCATTAGATGTTTGCATACCTAGCTTCTGACCTTTGGGTCAAGCAAGCTGTATGTCAGATCAACAAATAGATTTATGAGTAAAATACAAACACCAACAACTAAAAAGACGCCAGTTACAACAGGGTAATCTCGCTGGAAAACTGCTTCCAAAAGCATCAAACCCATACCGGGAATTACAAAGATTTGCTCCAAAATCACTGCTCCACCAATAAGCAACGGCGCTTGAAGACCAACTAACGTGACCACCGGAATCAAACAATTCCTCAGAGCATGGCGCACAATTACTATATTTTCTTTCAGCCCCTTCGCTCTGGCAGTTCGAATATAGTCCTGTCGCAAAACCTCTAACATCATAGTCCGAGTCATACGCATCGTTACTGCGGATAAAGAGAGACCTAATAAAATCGCTGGAACAGACATGTGGGCAAGGTTAGCAACCGGATCTTCCAGGAACGGCGTGTATTGCAACGGAGGTGCCCAGCGCCACCAAACTGAGGGGAAAACCATTACAAGAGTCGCCAACCAAAAGCTGGGGACTGCGAGCATTAGAAGAGAAAATGAGCGGGTAATATAATCGCCCATAGAGTCTTGTCGCATCGCCGAATATATCCCTATAGGAATCGCTACTGACAAGGCAACCAGCAAGGCAAGAAATCCCAACTCAAAAGTAATAGGTAACGTAAGAGCTAATTGCTCGGTGACAGGCGTGTTTTGCCATAAAGAACGACCTAGATCACCGCTCAAAACGTCCACAACCCAGACGAAGTATTGAATATAAATAGGTTGATCCAGCCCCAAGGCAGCCTCGATCACAGCCCTATCATTACCCGTCGATATATCATTTTGCGCAAGCATCAAATCGATTACGTCGCCAGGGATCATTCGTATCGACGCAAATACAATAATACTTGTAAAGATTAGGGTGGGTAACAGCGCGAGAAGCCGTCTAATGATGAGCAGTCGCATAATTCCAGGCCTTGCGTTCGCTTAATTATTAACAACTTCTTAACACAAAGCAGGTCTTTAGTAAATTTCTCAAATATTCGATGTTCATTTGGATCCATTACAAGCAGCTGAATAAACGACATCCTTGGAACCGGCCTAATTGGCGTAGTTAACTCCGAGATTTTCACTACGCTATTGAGAGGTCTAAATACTTCCCCTCTGTTTCGGCAAAATAAACTAGACCTTGCACAATTTCTGGGTGGATAAGATCAACGTAGGTAATACGCTCGTCGAGCTGATGCAGCAGGAGAAAAGATGTTGAAAGGTAAGAACATATCTGCCAAGAAATTCGAGCGTTCTCTGCTCCTACTAAATAGGGCGTTAATTTAACCTCTACTTCATGATCTACTAGAAAAGACCCATTTTTTATCAGCGAGACCAATTTACTGGGCATATTGCGCCCGACATATACGGTCTTACACCTTCCAGAGAGAACAAACGTCTCCCCTTCCCGTTCAAGAAAATCTAAAACAGACACCGCTAGGTACTCTAGCTCTTTCTCCACATTACCCCCCTAAATCTAGAGGGCCAAAATTCTCACCCTAATTAATGTGACCTTTCAGCATTGACACGTTAGGTCTTTCTATTTTTTTTCGCCGCAATATACCGCGTCAAAAAATCTAAAAGAAAATCTTTGTCTTCCTCTTCCAAACTATCAAATCTAGTCTGTAAGCTATTTTCTTTTAAAAACGTTTTCGGACTTTGACCGACATCCTCTCCAAAAATAAGCCATTGCTCAGAAACATCGAAATGTGCAGATAGTGCTTGTAAATGATGCCTCTTAATATTGTTCGTCTCATTTTCCCACTTGGAGACAGAACCGTGCTGTACACCAATAATCTCTGCAACTGCACGTAAAGACATCCCACTGCTCAAACGCAGCGACTTTAACCGTTGTCCAACACTCATTTACTATTTATCCATATTATATTCCAAGCTCCACCCCAGATGAACCTTACTCCCCTAAATCATAATAAGATACACCAGGTGTCGCAAGGAGAAACGCCAAAATATCCGTTGACGGTGTGCAATATCGTTAAACTAAGAGGGCTTCCGATATTGAATGAAAACTCGAGCAGGCGCGCTTTAGCGAATCTGCCGTTAATTCAGGCACACCATATACTTCAACCGGAACTCCGTGATCGACCTTGATAGCTTGTATGAGCAGATCAAAGTCTCCATCCCCGGATAGAAGAAACATGCGATCTAGATCTGACGCGCTCTGCAGCATATCGATGGTAATACCCACATCCCAATCTCCTTTTGCAGATCCATCGGTCCGTTGAATATAAGGTTTCAATTTTATCGAGAAACCAATGTGCCTGAGCGCGGTTTGGAATTTCCGCTGACTTTCATCATTGCGATCTGTAGCGTAAGCAATTGCAGTCATAATTTGCCCACGATTAGACAAAATTTTCCATAAGGCACGATAGTTAAACTGTCTACTAAACGTATCTTTCGTCGTGTAGTAAATATTTTGAACATCAACAAAAACACCAATTCTTTCCATGAGTAGTACTCATTATTTTCTAAGGTCGATCCACAGTTTCGAATAACCATCTGCGCTAGGCTTGCACGCGCTAAACTACTCTACGCATTTGGATTTTTTAACATTACAATCTCGCAACCTTTTTCATCAGAACAGCTCATTATCGCGCAAAAATATTTTTGCATAGAAATCAGTCCATGCCCTGTCGCCTAAACCCTTCTTCCTTTTATCGCCGCCACTGAGAACACATCCGAGGTCTTGTTACTTTGGCCTCGCCAGCACGGCAAGCCACTTCAAAATTCGCTAATTAGTTTTAACGCAAGTGTCGTCTCAGCCAGTAATATGCGATTAATGCAGTGAAAAGTGCTGAAATTATTATGCCCACAAATATCCCTCTATAACCAAACAAATAATCTCCCAAGAGTGCAAAGGGAATTGAGAATGCAAACATTTGCATTAAGGATATAGCCAGAGGAGGATTTGGCTTACCTAAAGCGTTAAAACTGCTAACACAATTCATCGTCACCCCCATCAGACCGATGGCTAATGGCGCAATGAGCAAATAATGTCTAGCTGCGTCCACTACATTTTGGTCGTCGCTTACTTGCCCGACTAAATACGGCCCTATCGATATCAAAACTAAGTAAGCAACAACCCCCCAACTTAATGAAAATAGATTAGCAAGGCGAATTGCTCTTGAAACTCTTTCAGGAAATCTTGCGCCCCAATTTTGCCCAACGAATGGTGCTACGCTCATCGACAAGCCCCACATCACCATAGCTAACATGGTTTCGATGCGTGAAGCTAAACTAAAGCCAGCGACCACAAATTCGCCATGCGCAGCCAACAATCGAGTAATGACGCTTAGCGTTAAAGGACCTATTAAATTTGCGGCGATTGCAGGTAGCCCTACGTAAAGAATCTCTGCACAGGATTTTAAAAAATCTTTGCCATCGAGAACTAGAAAGCCATCTTTACGGATAAAATATAGATACAATAAAAAACTAAAAAATCTTGCTACAACAAATGCCATCGCGGCTCCGGGCAGACCGAATCCTGAGAAGTCAGCAAAACCGAAAATAAAAAAGGGGCCGAATAAAACCTGCAATCCAGCGCCTGAAGTCATTAGATAACTAGGTTTTACTGCGTCACCAACAGCTCTCATTAACGACGAACCAACCATAGCAATCGCAAAAAAAGGCAAACCTACAAACCAAAATGTCATGTATTCAATTGCTAAATCAGAGGTTTTAGTTCCCGCCCCTAAAATGCTAAATATAAATTTTAAATTTGGGAAAAGTATCAAAGATACGATGATTACGAAGATCAAGGTGAACAGAAGACTGTGAGCGAGAATCTTTTTTGCCGCTAAAAAATCATTGGAACCGACAAGTCTCGCCACCACAGAGGAGGCTCCCACAGCTAGGCCCATCGTCATACTTTGCATCAACATCACTAGAGGAAACGTGAAACCCAAGGCTGCTAGCTCCACGGTACCAAGCAAACCAATATAAATGCTTTCCACTAGATTAGCCGCCATAACGGCTACTAACCCGAGAACCATAAAACTTGTCAGCCGCACTAGGTGACGGCCCTCGCCCCCTATCGTTAGATCATTCGAGTTAAGTTGAGATGCCCCTGATTTTTTTTGATTAATTCTTATTCTCGATACTTCTTGATTCCCTGCTAGCTGCAAGCTTTTTCCCAATTTCGGCGTGTCTCTTCTGATCCAACTTATAACCTCCATAAAGAGCCGCTGCAATTAATCCCCAAATCATGGCAAATGGGCCATCTATGATACCTAGGGCATATATTTTATCTGGATGTATTTCGCTGGCAGCTACACCCTGAGGGAATTCAATTATGTCTAGCGCTATACCTGCAACAATATGACCAATACCGTTGGTCACTTTCGCAAAAAAGGTTCTGGCGGAATAAAATATACCTTCCTGCCTACGCCCTGTTTCGGATTCATGCTCATCTGCAATATCAGCCAGAGCGGACATTACACTGATATTAAGAATAGAACCGCAAGCGGAGGCAATAACGCCGAAAAAGACTACAAAGCTCACTAACGTCCAAGTAGTGTTTGCGGGTGCTAAATCAAAAAGGCGCAGTGTTACTGCGGAAGACCAAGCAATACTAAGCCCCACCGCACCCAGAATAATAGCCCAACGTTTCTCTATAATCTGATGCACTTTTGCCGTTACAGCGAAGCCAATCGCGTAACCAAATACATTCCCAAGTATCAACCATCCAATCTGTTCGTCGGTAAATTCCCAGTAAAATGTAGCCATATAAAGACTTAACGTTTCGTGGGTTCCAATTGTTATCGAAAGCGAAAAAAGACCAAGTAAGAGATAACGATAATTTTTATTGCCAAACGTTTTGAAAATATCAGCAAACAATTGCTTTAAACTAAATGGCGGCAAATCATCGGGGGCTTGGGCCATTTTCTGTATCTGGTTGCGTGTTGCATAGGCTGACAACAGCATACAAATCATGACAAGAGACACACAAAAATAAACAACTGGGTTATAGGCCTCTTGGGTCATTCTGCCATTATCAAAACTGGGGAAAACGATGAACCAAACTACGCAGTGCATAATGATTACACCAATATATGTAAATACATTGTTGTAGCTCATTATCCGCGTGCGTTCAATATATTCACTGCTCAGCTCAGCACCCATAGCCAAATGAGGCACCGCAAATAATGTCGAGCAAATTCTCATCAAAACCAAAAAAACAGTAAACCAAAGAAATAATTCTATACCCTCGATATCTGCTGGAGGGTTGAAAATGAGGTATATCGTAATTACGAGAGGAAGAGGCGCAGCGTACATAAAAGGGTGTCGTCGCCCCAACTTAGATCGCCATCGATCGGAGATAGAACCCATCAAGGGGTCCGTGATCGCATCCGAAGCGATACCTATAGTAACCGCTGCTGCGGTAAGAGTTCCTGACAGCCCGAGTATCTGATTATAAAAAAAGAACGTAAGCGCGTTAAAAATCCAGTTAGTAGCTGCCTCGCCTGTAGCTCCAATTCCGAAAGCAAGTTTTGTAGCGTAAGAGACCGTTCTTTTTTCCACAGCATACCTCTAGAGTGTCGATTACTAATGATTTCATTACCTACTCATACTAGATTGATACCAGATCTAACGTCCACTTTTCAATTTAGGTACCTTTCTCTCGATTGCCCCCCTAATACGGCCGGTCCTTTTCCGACTCATTGTTAGCCAGTGTCGTTTTATATATAAAATATCCATATGATTGAGAACCAAAGATACGGCTTTGAGATATTTATCGATGTCTTACCCAATGTCCGAATTACTCGTTTAAGTCACTACCCAAAATCTCCGCAAAGCCGCACCTTAACTTTGGCCGCCAAATATTTTCAACACACGTACCAATAACTCCTTCTAACAATACTATTACAAAACGTCTTTAGTACGAGGCAGTCAAGCCCGTAAAAAGTGCCTGCGGTTAATATAGCAATCGTCCAGAACTAGAGGCTATTATGAACAGAACACTCAAGGAGGAAGGCAATGGAACTGGTGCACAAAATTGTTGAGATGGAAGCAGAGTTAAGCGTTTGGCGGAGAGACATACACGCGCACCCAGAACTTGGCTTTGCAGAGAATAAAACCTCCGACTTTGTTGCACAAAAGCTTGTCGAGTTTGGAATACAAGTACATAGAGGAATCGGCAAAACAGGCTTAGTTGGCGTTTTACGGGAAGGCAACGAGACAAACTCCATTGGCCTTCGAGCAGATATGGATGCCCTGCCTATCCACGAAAAAAATCAGTTTGATCATTGCTCAAAAACTGAAGGCACAATGCATGCCTGTGGTCACGATGGCCATACCGTAATGTTACTGGCAGCAGCCAAGTATTTAGCGGAGACCCGAAATTTTCAGGGGCAAGTGAACTTTATTTTTCAACCTGCAGAAGAAGGTCTTGGCGGAGCTAGAGCCATGATCAAAGATGGCTTATTTGAAAAATTCCCCTGCGACCGTATATACGCAATGCACAACGGCCCCGGCTTGCCTGTTGGCAAGTTTTCTGCTGTTCCTGGAGTACGCACGGCCGCTGGAGCGTTTTTCGACATTGATATCAATGGCAAAGGTGGACATGGGGCTTTTCCTCACCTAGCAATTGACCCCATACCCATCGCTGCGGAAGTCGTTGGTGCTTTACAAACATTAATATCGAGAAGCACTGCCCCAAACGAAAGCGTCGTATTATCGGTTACGAAAATTCACGCCGGCGATGCTTATAATGTCATCCCCGACTCAGCGCGCTTGTCCGGTACTATCAGAACTTTCTCGATGGAAAAAATGAAGGAACTAAAATCACGCCTCAATGCACTTTCACAAGGTATCGCATCTGCTCACGGTGCCAGCGCAAACCTAACTTTTGAAGTACCATTCCACCCCGTAGTAAACGATGAAGGAGCAACTACCTTTGCTGCAGGCATTTGCAACGAACTAGTTGGCGAAAATAACGTTTATAAAACAGGCGATCCGGGCACAGGTTCTGAAGATTTCTCTTTTATGACAGAGCAAGTTCCAGGGTGTTATCTAGTAATTGGTAATGGTGTGCAAAGCAGCGCGCTGCATAATCCAAACTATGATTTCAACGATGAGGCGTTGGTATTCGGCGGCAGCTTTTTTGCGCGAGTCACAGAGAGAGAGTTAGCTGTAGATAGAATTCGATGACATTGGAGCGTCCTTAGGACTCAAGAATCTTTATTCTTGTTAGTAGATAATTACTTTGCGCGTATTGAAATTTTTAGGAAAAAGAAAGCTCAAATAATCTGTCTATAAACAAGTCGAGCTCGCAGAACTCTTTTCCTTGGAGGGTAACGCAAATATTGAAAGCATAGCGGAAAAGTGGGAAAGGTCGCCATACTAATCCCAACAACTCGCCAACGCCCTGTCGGCGACGCCCTATCCCTCTAATGTCGGAGAAATGGATTTATGGATAAAGTGTTAGAAATAGGAGGCTTCAGCGCCGGATTTTGTGGCAGGTTATTTGTGCAGAATAGCCACCAAGTAACCCGGATCGAAACCCATCAACCGCCGGCTTGGGCGAGCGATACTGCAATGTCGTTATTTTTACATGCCGGGAAAAAACAAGTCCAAATAGATACCAAGGACTTAGCGGAACTGGCATCAAATGCAGACATCGTTATTTTAGAGGCCGCCTCTGCAGATGAAGCTATCGCCTACGGATTCGAGCAGTGGTCCGCTCCCATAAAAGTAGTTATAACGCCCTTTGGCCTGAGTGGCCCAAAACGAAACTGGCGAGCAACACCGCACACCTTGTTAGCCATGGGAGGCTATAGTCAGATAATTGGTGATGCCGGCCGAGCACCTCTTTCTCTGCCAGGTCATTATGTAGAATTTCAGACCGCGCAATTTGCGTTCACCGCCGCCAATGCTTGTAGGTTTGCGAAAGTATCCAATCAAATAGATGTCAGCATGTACGAATCACTCCTTGCGCTAAGCCAATTCACAACCATTATGTGGAGCTGCGCCGGCAAAGTCCGATCTCGCCATGGCTCGGATTTTTATTGGGTAGTGCCCAGCAATTTGTTCCCGTGTGCAGATGGCTGGGTTTACATCAATACCTGTCTCTTATACACATCTGACGCTGCCGACGATATG
>OJDI01000321.1_pt1 | contig 20271 bp, 16 predicted proteins | sample 1592601 | NCBI WGS metagenome assembly OJDI01 (sample SAMN05416845, study PRJEB24817) | seawater metagenome | isolation source: Sea water | place: Canada:Atlantic | collected 2013-07 | reverse complement strand
AACCCGAGTAAAATACCTGAGTAAATCACTCGGGTATTTAGTTGACTATTTTATAAGGTTATGTAAAATTGCGCAGCAAATTGATAGGGGTATTAAATGAAATTGACGTCTAAAGGCCGATATGCCGTAACAGCGATGCTTGATGTGGCTATTCATGCCGTAGCAGGACCTGTACCATTGGCTGATATATCAGAGCGCCAAGGCATTTCATTATCATACCTAGAACAACTTTTTTCACGCCTTAGAAAATACGGACTAGTGAATAGTGTTCGTGGCCCAGGTGGCGGATATCGGTTAGGTCAATGCTCTGCAAAAATTACCGTGGCTGATGTTATCAATGCAGTAGATGAAAGTATCAATGCCACCAAATGTGGCGGTACAGGTAATTGTCAAGACGGACAACAATGCCTCACGCATTATTTATGGACAGATTTAAGCGATAGAATTGAAGATTTTTTAAAAAGCATTTCACTTGCCGAGCTCGTCGAGCAACGAAATGTTAAAATAGTGTCACAGCGACAAGATGAAACGGCAGCGAAAGCACGCAAATCACCCTCGTTAGAGACCTTAATTACCACTCGCAATATTATGAATGACTGGCATTAATTGCTAGTTCAATTGGAGATTATTAATCAATGAAGCTTCCTATTTATTTTGATTATTCAGCGACCACACCTGTAGACAAGCGTGTAGCTGAAAAAATGATGCAATATATGACAACAGATGGTTTTTACGGAAACCCAGCATCACGCTCACACAAATTCGGCTGGCAAGCAGAAGAAGCGGTAGATATCGCGCGTAATCAAATTGCTGATTTGATCAATGCTGACCCTCGTGAAATTGTTATTACGTCAGGCGCTACTGAATCAAACAACCTTGCAATTAAAGGTGCTGCTAAATTTTACAGTAAAAAAGGTAAGCACATTATTACCTGTAAAACTGAACATAAAGCGGTATTAGATACTTGTCGTGAATTAGAACGTCAAGGTTTTGAGGTTACTTACCTTGACCCTGAAAGCAACGGTTTAATTGACCTAAAAAAATTAGAAGCGGCTATGCGAGATGACACAGTACTTGTCAGCATTATGCACGTGAATAATGAAATAGGTGTTATCCAAGATATCGCTGAAATTGGCGAAATGTGTCGTGCACGCAAAATTATCTTCCATGTTGATGCTGCGCAAAGTGCCGGTAAAATCAACATTGATTTACAACATTTAAAAGTAGATTTAATGTCATTTTCTGCCCATAAAATTTATGGTCCAAAAGGCATTGGTGCACTTTATGTTAGCCGTAAACCTCGTGTACGTTTAGAGTCACAAATACACGGTGGCGGACATGAACGTGGTATGCGTTCTGGCACACTAGCAACACACCAAATTGTTGGTATGGGTGAAGCCTTTAGAATTGCCAAAGAAGAATTAGCACAAGACGAGGCACACGTAACTAAAATGCGTGACCGTTTATGGGCAGGTTTGAACGATATGGAACAAGTGTTCATTAATGGCGATGCCGACAAACGTTACCCTGGTAACTTAAACGTTAGCTTTAACTTTGTTGAAGGCGAATCGTTAATTATGGCACTAAAAGACTTAGCCGTATCTTCAGGTTCAGCATGTACATCGGCAAGTTTAGAGCCGTCTTATGTACTTCGCGCACTAGGCTTAAACGACGAAATGGCGCATAGCTCAATTCGTTTTAGCTTTGGTCGTTTTACTACAGAAGAAGAAATTGACTACGCCATTGACCTGATCAAAAAGGCAATTGGCCATTTACGTGACATGTCACCGCTTTGGGAAATGTTCAAAGACGGTATCGATTTAGACTCAATAGAGTGGGCTGCTCACTAGAGCACTAGGAGAAATATTATGGCTTATAGCGAAAAAGTAATTGATCATTATGAAAATCCACGCAACGTTGGCTCTTTAGACAAGAGCGATCCACAAGTTGCTACGGGTATGGTTGGCGCACCAGCATGTGGTGACGTAATGAAACTACAACTTAAAATTTCAGCTGACGGTATTATCGAAGATGCTAAATTTAAAACTTACGGTTGTGGCTCTGCAATTGCCTCAAGCTCATTAGTAACAGAATGGGTTAAAGGGAAATCAATTGACGAAGCAGGCGAAATTAAAAATACTGCTATTGCTGAAGAACTTGCCTTACCGCCAGTAAAAATTCACTGTTCAATCCTAGCGGAAGATGCAATTAAAGCGGCAATCGAAGATTACCGTAGTAAGCACAAAGCTTAAGCTGGAGAGTAACTATGAGTGTAACGATGACACCTGCCGCATCTGACAGGGTAAAATCGTTTATCGAAAACCGAGGCAAGGGCCTTGGTTTACGATTAGGTATTAAAACAACCGGTTGTTCTGGTTTAGCTTATGTACTTGAATTTGTAGATGAGCTAAATGAAGACGACACGCTGTTTTCTATCAATGACTGTAATATCATTATTGATGGTAAGAGCTTGGTTTATCTTGATGGTATCGAACTTGATTTTGTTAAAGAAGGTTTGAACGAAGGCTTTAAATTCACCAACCCAAACGCAAAAGGCGAATGTGGCTGTGGTGAAAGTTTTAATGTTTAGTGAACAGTTAACTTCACTGGAGTTGTTGTGAATTATTTTGAATTATTTGGTTTAGACGTTCAGTTCAATCTTGATCTTGCTAAACTTTCAACACTTTATCAAACATTACAAAAAAAAGTGCATCCTGATCGTTTTGCTCATGGCTCAAGCCAAGAGCAAATGTTAGCAGTTAAGAAATCAACGCTAATTAACGATGCTTATCAAACATTAAAAAAACCGCTTCAACGTGCGCAATACCTATTAGAATTGCGCGGCGTTAGCATGCCTAGCGAGCAAGCTTCATTTGGTGACGTTAGTTTTTTAATGCATCAAATGGAATTGCGAGAAATGCTAGATGACGTTAAGCAAGCTGATGATATAGACGCAGCCGTGTTTAACGTTTCACAAGTGTTTGAAACCGAATATCAGCAACTATTTACCCAGTTGCAAGCACAGTTGGCAGATAACACCACCGAGTCTAATAATTTGGCGTGCGATAATTTAAGAAAGCTTAAATTTTATCAAAAACTGCATGTTGAACTCGAAAAACTCGAAGAGTTGTTGTTAGACGACTAATTACCAAGTTAAGTAACCTGGTATTAATAACATTTAGACGTTAATAGCGATATTGTTGAGTTACAAAAGCATGTCGCTATTAATAAAAAATCCGTAAAACTATCACCTAACGAGCTTTTACAATGGCATTATTACAAATCGCTGAACCTGGGCAAAGTACAGTTCCTCACGAGCATCGTCTAGCCGCAGGCATTGACCTAGGCACCACCAATTCATTAATCGCTAGCGTAAAAAGTGGCCTAGCAGAAACAATAGTTGACGCTAATGGTTTAGATATTTTACCGTCAGTGGTTAGCTACCAAAGCACTGAAGTTGTTGTGGGTAACGAGGCAAAAGCGTTTGCGGTAAGCGACCCTGAAAATACCATCGTATCAGCGAAGCGCTTAATTGGCCGTTCAAAAGCTGATATTAATAATAAATATGCATCTTTACCTTATACATTTACTGGCGATGAAAATCACCCGTCAATTGTAACGCGCACCGGCGATGTTAACCCTGTACAAGTCTCTGCTGAAATCCTTAGAGCACTAGCAAAACGTGCAGAAGATTCTTTAGGTGGAGAGTTAACGGGTGTTGTTATCACTGTACCTGCATACTTTGATGATGCTCAGCGTCATAGTACAAAAGATGCAGCAAAATTAGCCGGTGTTAACGTATTACGTTTGCTAAACGAACCTACAGCCGCCGCAGTTGCTTATGGATTAGATACTAAACACGAAGGCAAGCAAGAAGGTGTTGTTGCTGTTTATGATTTAGGCGGTGGTACTTTTGATATTTCAATATTGCGTTTGAATAAAGGTGTGTTTGAAGTATTGGCAACCGGTGGCGACTCGGCACTCGGTGGTGACGATTTTGACGGCATATTAGTTGAACATATTGTTGAACAAGCCGGTTTAGTACGTCCATTATCACCTTCTTTGGAAAGACAATTAACCCAGCAAGCATGTTCGGCAAAAGAGCAATTATCTCATCATGAAAGTGTCGATATTGCCTTAAATTTGGCAGATAATAAATCTTGGACCGGTAAAGTAACCCGTTCAGAGTTTGAGCAATTAATTGCGCCTTTAGTTAAGAAAACACTACGTGCTTGTCGTCGTGCTGTAAAAGACGCAGAACTTGAGATTGAAGAAGTTATTGAAGTTGTTATGGTTGGCGGTTCAACACGCGTGCCATTAGTGCGTAGCGAAGTTGAAAGCTTCTTTAAGCGACAACCATTAACCTCAATTGACCCTGATAAAGTCGTTGCTATAGGCGCTGCTATTCAAGCTGATATTTTAGCGGGTAATAAGCCAGACAGCGACATGCTTTTACTTGATGTTATTCCATTATCACTTGGCTTAGAAACCATGGGTGGTTTAGTTGAAAAAGTAATTTCACGTAACACCACAATACCTGTCGCTAAAGCACAAGAATTTACTACTTTTAAAGATGGCCAAACCGCCATGGCAGTACATGTTTTACAAGGTGAACGTGAGCTTGTTGACGACTGTCGCTCTTTAGCCCGTTTTGAACTTCGCGGTATACCTGCCATGACCGCAGGTGCTGCACATATTCGTGTTACTTTTAAAGTAGACGCTGACGGACTATTAGAAGTTTCAGCAATGGAAAAATCAACCGGCATTGAATCAAGTATTACCGTTAAACCAAGTTTTGGTTTAGAGGCAGATGAAATTACCAACATGCTAAAAGATTCAATGGTCAATGCAGAGCAAGATATTCAAGCGCGTATGTTGAAAGAGCAACAGGTTGAAGCATTACGTGTTATAGAATCTGTTCAAGCTGCATTAGTCGCAGATAGCGCATTATTAGAAAGTTCAGAAATAAGCGAAATTAATAACGCTATTGCTGCACTTCACCAAATAAGCCAAACAGGTAACGCCGATGAAATTGAAGCGGCGTTAGAAACATTAAATAATAGTACCGCCATATTTGCTGAACGTAGAATGGATTCATCCATTAAAACAGCACTTTCTGGCCATTCAGTTGACGAGGTTTAGTTAAATGCCACAAATAATATTTTTACCGAATGAGGATCTTTGCCCTGAGGGTGCAGTTGTTCAAGCCGAGAAAGGCGAAAGCGTATTAAACGTAGCGTTGAAAAATGACATTGGTGTTGAGCACGCCTGTGAAAAAGTGTGTGCTTGCACAACATGTCATATGATCATTCGTGAAGGCTTTGACTCTATTGCTGAAAGTGACGAGTTAGAAGACGACATGCTTGATAAAGCGTGGGGCTTAGAACCAGATTCACGTCTTGGTTGCCAAGCTATCGTAGGCGATGAAGACTTAGTAGTAGAAATTCCTAAGTACACGGTGAATATGGTGTCTGAAAATCACTAGTACTCTTAATTGAATTCTGTTTATAAACAGGTGATTGTTCTGCTTGAGCAATTACCTTTTAATTACTTATTCATATTACATATGTCAACGAACCAATCAACAAAGGTTTCAATTTTATCGCGGTAGTGACTTCCCGCGCTAAAGTGAATAAAAAAGTCACCCCAAGGTAAATGGAAGCTTAATGTGTCCAGAGCAATCAGCTGACCTTGCTTAATAGCGTCGTGAATAATAAAGTCGCAACTCATAGCTATACCGCTTTTCCCTTGTGCCATTTTAGCAGCTAACAACACATGGCTTACGTGCTGCATTGTTAAATTTTTAGGTGTCTCTAGTTTTTGTTGTTGTATCCAAATTAGCCAATCTTGCCCGTTCTCGGAGCTTATGAGAGGGAAGTCTAACAAGGATTGAGGCCTTTCTATGTCTAATTGCTTATATATTTCTGGAGCGCAAACAGGATACCAATACTCCTCTCTGATCTGTTTAGAAATAAAGTTTGGTGGGGCAGGCCAGGCACCTATTAAAACATCGTATTCTGACGGATCTGTTAATTCAGCTTCACCTGTCATTGAAAAGTCTATGCTAATGTCGGGATTTAATTCATTAAACTCAGGTATTTTCGGTGCTAACCATTCTACCGCGATGGCGGTTTGTGCTATCACTTTGAGCTTAACATTTTTTTCAAGGATGAGGTGATCCGTTACCGTTTGCATTTGCTTAAAACAATCTTTTATTACTGAGAAAAAAATATCACCATCTCCAGTTAAAGAAATTTTATTGTTGCTTCTTGTAAATAGTTTTTTGTCTAAAAATACTTCTAATGACTTAATTTGGTGACTAATTGCACTTTGGCTTACACATAGTTCTTGTGCAGCAAGGCTAAAGCTTAAATGCCTTGCTGTGGCTTCAAATGCTTGCATAGATTTTAATGGCGGTAGCTTACTCACAAGATTCCTTATTAATTTTATTCATGTGCATGTTAGTTCTTATCATTTTATTTCATGGGGTTGAAATTGTAAATTGATATTGTCTGTCTATAAAACACATTATTATTAAGGTATTACATGAAACGAATATTGATTGTATTTGGTGTAGCTCTATTATTGGCCTGTTCATCACCTCAACAACTTAATCAATCGAAAACGACATTAATTTCGGTCAAGGCACTAAAAAGTGATTTTGCGCAACTAAAGGAACTACTAGATTATACCCACCCTGATCCTAGTTTTACGATGGATTTGGAAGCGGTAAAGCTACACATAGATAAATTGTCAGAGGAGCTAAGAACACCGCTTAGCCCATTGGAATCATGGAAATATATGTCTCAACTCAACTCATTTTTTTCTGATGGTCATGTGGCAATTTATTATCCCGAATTGGATAAAATCTATAACCAACATATTGTAAACAAAGGACAACTTTTTCCAATTGATATACGAATCAGCAAATCGAATAAGATTTACGTTAATACCAAAAAATACGCGTCACTAGGAATAACTTTTGGTGATGAAATAACCAAGATAAACGGTAATGCTTCAAGCGATGTAATTGATACAATTGTAAGCCGGATGCATGGTGATTCTTTAATTCATCGTCAAGCTCTGGCTTCAGATAGGTTTGCTAAAATGTTCTGGCTAATGTTTGGAGATTCAGGTGCTTATCACTTTGAAATAGATAGTGGTTCTAAGCGGCGAAAGGTTTTGATTGATGGTGTCTTTGGTGAGAGTGATAAATCTACCTTCACCATAGACGACTTTGTAAGTCGAAAGGTTTTAAATAACAATATTGGCTATTTGCGTATCGATAGATTCTATTACCCTCCTTACCTTGAGGAATCATTTTTTAAGTTTATGGAAGAGACTTGGCAGGCCTTTAAGCAAGCAAAAGTGCAAGATGTTATTATAGATGTACGTACCAACCCTGGTGGAACGGATCATTACTGGCAAAGAGGTATTTCGCCTTATGTCGCCTCAAAGCCATTTCCATTTATATCTAAGTTTAAAATTCGCCTTACTGAGCGTAACTTAAAGCTAGGGCCTGTAAAAGGTGAATTAGGCGCAATAGTTGATGGCCCGTATGCACCGCTTATACCCGTATCAGGGAAAGAAAATCAAAAAATACCCGGTAAAGCTTATTTATTAATGGGGCCATTGAGTTACTCATCAACAATCTTGTTTCTAACGGCATTTCAAGATGCTGAACAAGCAGTTATTGTAGGTGAGCTCACTGGAGTTAGATCATGTACTACAGGTAGAATTCAGCCATTTCAATTGGCTGGCTCAAATCTGGAAGTTACCATACCAACCGCTATATTTACGCGTTCAGCTGGTGCAGTGAAATGTCATGACCCGATAGAGCCTGATTTAGTTCTACCTGTAAGCTTCTCTGAGCCTGAAAATACAATTTTTGAGTTAGAGGAAATAATCAAAGAGCAGCGTCAAAAAAGTTAACATTAAATTTTAGATCGTATTCAAATTACTTTTAATCACTACAGCACTTATAGCTCAAGCATTAAACCTTTTTTCTTAACGCTTTGAATTTACTTTTAATTAAACAAATTTTTTAAATTGTAAATTATATGTTAAATTCTAGGTAATTATTATATTGGTTCTATCAAGGGAATGAAAAGTGAAGTATTTTTTCTATGTGATTTTGTTGTTATCGACTATTTTGTCGTCAGTTGATGCTATTGCTCAAGAAGCTAAACTTGTTAAAAAGGCAGAATGGGGCTCAGGTACTTATGAGCATATGGTCGAGATTAATGATCATTACTATATAGTGACACGCTCTGGACAAGTTGATGTTATTAATCCTGAATTAGCAGGAGAGTCATCTTTGATTGGGCAAATTGATTTTGACTTTGAACCTGATATTCGTGCAATTTCTAAGTTTGACAACTTTCTAATTATTGTGACTAACGATAAAGTTAATATTTATAGTATTACTGACGCTATAAATATTACACAAGTATATTCATTAACAGTATCAGGGCATTGGAATGCCGAAGTGATAAATCATCAAGGTGATTTATATTACGTAGATGGTGATAACAAAATATACGTCATTGCTGAAGCAGAGGGCGTTTTCAGCCTTAGCAAAGTTATTCAGTCACCAGCAAGTAACTATAATGAAGAGGTTTATGTTTCTGATCGAAACTTATTTATCGAAGATTCAACGCTTTATTATGTCTATCGAGTGCAAGAAAACGGAACACTTGCGACTAAGGTAGAGTCATACCAACTCACTGATTTAACGCTAAGCGACTCAGGACTACTAGAAGGAATTGGCATTTCAACGAACGGTGTTTATGTAGGTGACGGACGTTTTGTAATTTCAAATTATCAATATTTGTATTTGATTAAACTAATTGATGGGCAAGTCACAATTTTAAATGACTTTGATGCGGTTCAGTATAATAAAATTTTTCATTTAACGAGCAAAAACAATACGCTAAAAGCGCTTTCAGACAACGTTCTTTATACATTTCAAATATCTGAAAGCAATACAATAAGCACCTTATCTACAGAAAGCTTAACGGATCACTTCTTATCAAACTCGTATATGCGTGATGTATATTGGCGTGATGATAAGCTTATTGGTCTAAACACTAAATCAGGTGTTTTCGAAATAGATCTTGTTGATAATGTTATAGACAGCATCGCGTTTTCTTATAATCAAAGTGGCGATATGGGTAAGGCTGTTATTGAAAATAACTTAGTATATTTACCTCGTGATTCACGTATAGACATTATTAATATTACTGATATTGACAATATTACTTTGCAAAATAGTATTGTCGAAAATGTTAAAGACATAGAAAGAGTATCTACTAATCTAATTTTTTCTAACGGACAAAGAATAAGCAATCAAACAATAGTAAGTGACAGTGAAATTCAACTTAACAGTGAAGTTAGCGTGAATAATAAAGCCGGTCCATTATTGTTCAAAGATAGTCATATATATAACATAAATTTTGACACTGAATCTTCAGTGACGCGCCATAGTGCTAGTTCACTTTATAGTTTGTATGAGACTCCTTTAGAAGCTAGCATTTCTAACCCTGACAATTCTTGTCCACAAAAATTAGGTTTACTTGCCGATACGCTTATCGCATCTGACCCATGTAGCAATAATAAAATCCATCTATTTACAGATTATAACAACGACGATTTTGTATACAGTCGTACAATAGAGCTTGGGTTTAGTTATTATCAGCTGGTTATAGCTAACGAGTATATTTATCTGATAAGTCCGGAAGGAATAAAGGTTGTTGCACTATCTGCGTCTGATGAGTTCACAGAGGTTAGTTCAATTGATATAGGCTTTTCAGTTTTTAACGGTATAAGTGCTGACCTTTTGGAAGGTTATTTACTTATTTCAGATGGTTTTTATTTTCATTTGTTTGAAACCTCAGAGCCTAGTTTACCAACCTTGATCTCGAAAGCAAAAATCAACGATTTTGAGTGGCGAGAGGCAAACTTTCAAATAGCTGACAATTATCTTCTGGTAACAACCAAAGATCAGGGGAAGATTAAGTTTTTTCAAATAAACAAAGCACCAATAGTCAATGAGGCTTCTCTGAATATGAACGAAGATGAAACTTCAGAGCCTTTAATTACCTTTGTTGATCCGGAAGCAGACCCTTTAGACCTCTCAATTGTTAATGATGCAATTCATGGCGAGCTAACCGTTGATGGCGAAACGATAATATATACGCCGAATGAGAACTTTAATGGTGAAGACACCATTTTATTAAAAGCTGAAGATATACACGGTAACTTTATTGAACATGAGTTATTAGTCACGGTAAATTCAATTAATGACGTACCAACCATTTTAACAAGTGTATTAACAACCAATGAAGATATGGTGTTAACCTCTGAAATTGCCTTCCAAGATATCGAAAATGATGGTGTAGAATTTCATTTAATATCGGAAACTAGCAATGGAGTGGCATCTATTTCTTTACAGGGTGTACTAACTTATAGCCCAGCTGAGAATTTCTTTGGTGAAGATTCGCTAGTTGTTTCAGTTACAGATGAAAACGAGGGCATTAGTGAAAAAGAAATAGCAATAACAGTTACTTCAGTTAATGATAATCCAGAATTTAGTAACATGTCTTTTAGTGTTGATGAAGATCACTTGTTGTCTGACCAAGTTATGGCAACAGATATTGATAGTGAATTATTAACTTTTTCGGTTGTTACTACGCCTGAATCAGGCACCTTAAATTTGCAAGAGTCAGGTCATTTTACTTATCAGCCTGATGTTGATTATGATCAACAAGATAGTTTTGAAATTGCAGTTATAGATGAACAAGGCGGAAGAAGTCAGGCCCAAGTTATTATTGCTGTTAAATCAATGAATGATGCGCCTGTATTTGAGGTAAATAATTTTTTCATAAACGAAGACACACCATTAACTCAGCCGATACTTTTTTATGATGTTGACTCTGGCGTACATACAGTTGAAATATTGTCTTCTGCAACTAATGGTGTAGTTGAGCTAAACAACGGAGCAGCATTCACTTATAACCCTGAAAACAATTTTTCAGGTGTAGATAAGTTCAGAGTGCGCCTTACTGACGAACAGGGTGCTAGTGTTGAAGGCGAAATTAAAATAACTATTGCGCCTGTGAACGACACTCCTGACTTTACCACGTCTAATTATTCTGTTAATGAAGATAACGTGCTCACAAGCAAGTTGGAGGCATTCGATATTGAAGGTCAAGCACTGACATTTGAATTAATAAGTGATGAAGATCTGCAAGGAAACGTAAGTGTTGAAAGTGATGGACAGTTCAGTTTCGAGCCTTCTTTAAACTTTTACGGCGAAACCTCTTTCACTGCTAAGGTAACCGACAGTGAGGCTAGCGCTAGTACTCAAATTATTAACATTACAGTCAATGCCGTTGATGATGTGCCAGCACCAGAAAATACCTCACTTTCTTTACTGTTTAATGGAAATGTCTCTCAGAGTTTACCAACCATAGATGTTGACGGACAGACTCTGAGTTATCGTTTAGTTACCGATGTTAAAAATGGCGTATTAACTTTATCAGCCTCCGGGCAATACAAGTACTCTCCAAATGCAGGGTATTCTGGCAATGATTCTTTTACATACGAAGTTAATGACGTGAATAACAATGTTGCACAAGCTACCGTTTCATTTACTGTGCAATCAGCTGCAGAACCTACCAAAACAGGATCAAGCTCAGGGGGTAGTTTTGGATATTTTATGTTGTTAAGTTTAGTTATATCATTTGGCTTTAGATTGAAATTTGCTCGTGCATCGGGCGATTTAAAATAACTAAATATTAGTTTAAAAAATATAAAGGGTAATAACACCAAGTTGAGATAACATGATGGCGTTATTACTCTTTTTTAGTTAATGCACTAACTCACATAACGCATATTTATAAAGAGTTTAAGTGGTGCCGAAAGGGTAGGTGTTTTGAAATTAACTTCATCCGTCCTTTGTAGAAGGCGGCTTTGATAGAATCAATGGTGTTAATTGTTATTAACACCATTGATTAGAAATATTGTTGTTTTTAATCGTTAATATTTTAAGAATATAAATTAATACCTGATCTGTTTATGTTGTGGTCCTATTTTTAAATAAAAGGAATTTAAATGTTAGGAAAAAAATATCTCGTTATCTTGTTTATTTTAATGCTTGCGGGCTGTGCAAGCGTTAAAGAAAAACATTACTCCCCCGACTTTTCAACGTCAGAATTAACTTTGGTTAGTGAAGCCATTCCTTTTAATACTTTTGAAGATTGGCTGAATGATACTAAAGGAATAAAAACAAATATTAAGCGACTAGATAACTTTCAAAGACGGGTTGACCCTAAAGCATTTTCTCACTTTAAAAACACCGTAGCGAGTCATTGGGTATCTTATCAATCTGATGGGCTAAAAATAGCAGGTGTTGTTGCTTATCCAAAAGACTATGAAGATAAAAGTTTGCCTGTTGTTATATTTAATAGAGGTGGCAATGATTCTGGCGGTAACAGTCGAATAAGCCTCTATAAACTTATTTTACCTTTAGCTGAGCAGGGTTACATTGTACTTGCTAGCAATTATCGAGGTTCAAGGTATAGTGAAGGTAAAGATGAATTTGGTGGTAAAGATGTTAATGATGTACTGCGATTAATCGATATTGTAGACACCATTCCTTTTGCCGATACAAACCGTATTGGCATGGTTGGTTGGAGCCGCGGTGCTATGATGACTTTGCTTGCCGCTAGAAAGTCAACTCGTATTAAATCTGCAGCAGTCATTGCTGGTAATGTTGATATGTTTGCGAGTATAGAGCGCCGCCCTGACATGGAAAAAAAGGTTTATGCTAGATTAGTACCTAATTTTGATAATAACCGCGAGGTTGAGCTTGAAAAGCGCTCAGCTATTTTCTGGTTAGAAGAGCTTAATCCTGAAATGCCACTCTTAGTTATGCATGGTACAGAAGATTGGCGGGTAGATTATAAGCAATCAGAAATGCTGGTAAATAAGCTGATCGAACTTAAACGACCGCACAAGTTTAAACGCTTTGAATATGGAGATCATAATTTGACCTTCTATACAAATGAATGGCAAAACGCATTGTATGCTTGGTTAAAAGAAACGCTTTAATTTATTTTATCGAATTTTATATCTCGAAGATAAGATAAAACATTACTTCTATGCTTAGTCACTTTTAAGGACCTCTGCATATTTATAAGTTGGGTAAAAAGGCAGTTAATATAGGGATGTATTAAGTCTTTAGCCATCAGCTGAATGATTATTAGTAAATAATCCATACTGAAAAACCGAAATGATAAGGGTAATAACAGCAATGTTATTACCCTTTTTTAATGCAAAAAATATGTTGATGCTTACTTTAGTTTAAAGAATTTTAATTTTCTGCGCTTCAATAAAATCTAGGTGAGAAATAATAACGGCGTCTGGAGCTTCAATTTGTGGGTAATGTCCAATCTTATCAAGTGTAATAACATCAGCATTTGGAATAAGTTGTTGGTATCGAGCAACTAAATGGGCACCTGATATTGGGTCAAACAAGCCATTAGTTAAACGAAGTGGAATTTTCGCATGCTGCAATGCGCCGACCCAACGTGCTCTATTTAAGCGTCTTTCAACCATATAATAAATGAGTTTATGCATCACCAAATGACCATTGTTGTAACGTATTAACGACCAAAAATCTGTTACTTCTTGTGTGCTTGGCGGGGTATTTGGACCAAATATTTTCTTTAAATTTTTCACTAATGTTTTTTTAGTCATTAATCTAACAAGTAAGCCGCCTAACGGGCTTAAAAGTAATTTTTGCATCAGAACAGGGCGATGTGTTTCAGGAAATATACCACCATTAAGTAAGTGCAAAGAGCTGATGTTAAAGGGCAATGTTTCTTCGTTATGGCGAGCTAATAGCTCTTGAGCAACGGTATCGCCGTAATCATGACTAATAATATGGCAAGACTTAACGCCTAGTTTTTTAATTAGCGCACAATAAATATCTGCTTGATTACTAATAATGTAGGCTTGCTTAGGTTTATCGCTAAAGCCAAAACCAAGCATGTCGAGTGTTATGCATTGAAATTTATCACTCAGTTGTGGCCAAACTTTACACCAATCGAAACTCGCTGTTGGATACCCGTGAATGAGCAATAATGGTGTACCTTCGCCTGATACTTTATAAAAAATTTTCTGACCATGAAAGGCAAAATAATCGCCGCTAGTTTGCCAATTATCTAAAGTCATAACTTCACTTTTAACTTTCATTCTTAACTTTCATTCTTAACTTTCACTCTTAGCATCTCCACAGGATTTATATTGATAGTTTCTAATTCGAATTAATGCATAACAGTGCTGTTTCCCGATGAAAATATCATTATGTATCATGAGTTAAGCACTACAGCGTCATCGTAAACTACATCGATAATAAAAAAAACAATATAAAAGCCCATTCGATGTGATATCTGCATGTTAGCTTGGCTATTACTGATAAATTGTCGACCTAGCGAGTTATGTTTAGCCACCTTCATTACTTTGTAGTAATAAATTAAATGTTTTTACATCACAATTATCTAAAGAGTCGCAACCCCTAATAATTAACCTTAAGTTTGATTCGTTTTCATCTAGATAGCTCTTATTACCTAAAACGTCAGCCCCAATCGAGCAAGATAATTCGTTGTTATTAAATTCACATTGAGTTGCGCCAGTGGCGTTTGGACAAAGTGAGAAAGAAGCACCACCACATCTCAAGGCTACAATTTTATTGCTGTCAGAATAAACTTCACCGTTACTCGTTAGATATAAATCTATTCTGTAAGAGGCTGAAGTGGGCGATACCCACTGAAGCTCAAAACTAGTGCCTTCGGTAATGGTAACTACTTCATTGTCATAAAAATCTTTTGCATCAAAACGAATGTTTTGTAAGGCAAAATCGCCACTTTCAACAGGGGGTTCATTGTTGCCATTAGCGCCATCACCGTTACCGCCACCACTGCCGCCGCCTCCGCCGCAAGCGCTTAATGCAAATATGCTCATGGCGAATAGAAGATATTTCATAAATGTCCTTATATTTAAGCTAATGAATTAATTTTTAATTAGGTAAAGTCTTGTTTTGCTTTGCTTTGAAAAATACATTGCATAATTCCAATGTTAATCGTCGAAATGTTGAAGTTACAAGCATCAGAAAAAATTTGAACCTTGAACTTGTAGCCTGTTCAGTGATTTTAGAACACTTTATCATGCTTGTATTAGAACGTATCATCATAATGTTAAGTGAATGCCAACGCGCAAAGTTTATTTATGGTCTTATCTAGCTTTATTGTCGACTATTGCTTTATCAAGCGGCGAGTAATCAAGGCTTACGCTGACTGATGAAGCTTTCTTAGCGCATCAACATGCAAGCTAACGGTGTCTAGTATTAAGCCTTTCCAATGAGCGCTATCAACCTCTTCCGCAATAGCATGATGCATTAAGCCAATATAGCCATGTACAATTGACCATATTTGCAGGGTAGTATTGCGCTTTTGTTCAAAGGTGGCATCTTTTGGTAAGAGAGTTTCTATAATTTTAGTGGTTTGTAAAAATGCTGCTACACTCGATTTTTTTGCCTCGTCAGAGGGAAGATAATCGGCAACACTCTCACCAAAAATTAGCAGGTAATGGCCGCGATAATTTATGGCTGTTTCGATATAACCTTGCGTTGCTGTCAAAATGCTTTCTTTGGGATTATCACTATTAATAGGTACATCAACAGCGTTTTTAAAGCGAGTAAACCCTTCAATATAAAGGGCATCTAAAATACCTTGCTTGCCATTGAAATGGCTATAAATACCAATGGTTGACAAATTTGACTCGCGGGCAATAGCTCTAACACTGAGCGCGGAAATTCCACCGTTTAAAAACAGTTTAGATGCAGCGAGTAATATTCTTTCTTTACTATTTTTCATGCTTAAATCAACCACACAATGTTGCGTCATCATAGCGTTAATTTTACGAAATTAATATTATTATCTTGACAAAATATAACGGTGTTATATTTTATTTATAACGCTGTTATATTGAGCAGTATGAAGAATTAAAAATTAAATGCATGAAATTACATAACGTAAAAATTAGCAGGGGATAAAATGGACGTTCAAGTATTAGAAACTGATTACTTAGTTATTGGCAGTGGGGCAATGGGCATGGCGTTTGTAGATACACTACTCGCTGAAACCGACGCCAATATTATTATGGTTGATTTACACGCCAAGCCAGGAGGACATTGGAATAACGCATACCCGTTTGTTACCTTACATCAACCATCTAAATTTTATGGTGTTGGTTCTAAAGAACTCAGCAAAGGGCGCATAGATAGCTTAGGTTTAAATACCGGTTTGAACGAACTTGCTACGGGAGCTGAAGTTAGCGCTTACTTTGACGATGTTATGAAGCATCACTTTCTCAGCTCTTGTCGAGTTAAGTATTACCCAATGTGTAAATATACTGGTGATAATACCTTTGTTTCCATCACGAGTGGCCAAACCTTTAACGTTAAAGTGAATAAACGTTTAGTTGATGCTACCTATTTAAAAACCTCGGTACCTTCAACACATACACCGAATTTTTCTATTGCTGACGATGTTAATTTTATCCCTTTAAATCAATTACCTTCTATAACAAAACCAGCAGAGAAATATGTGGTCGTCGGCGGCGGAAAAACCGGTATAGATGCCTGTTTATGGTTACTTGAAAATCAAGTAAACCCCGATGATATCTGTTGGATAATGCCGCGCGATGCCTGGCTCATGGATCGCAAAAACACTCAACCAACAGCTGATTTTTTTAGTAACACTATTGGCGCACAGGCAGATCAAATGGAAGCGTTAGCCAATGCCGAATCAGTTGACGATCTTTTTGATAAGCTCGAAGATAAAGGTGTGCTAGTGCGCATAGACAAAACTGTGAAACCTGAAATGTATCACGGCGCTACTATTTCTCAGCAAGAGCTTACGCAATTAAGACGTATTAAGCAGGTGTTGCGTAAAGGGCGAGTTACCCAGTTAGATAAAACCTTAATTACCTTTGAACAGGGTACTCATATAACACCAGAAAACACCTTGTTTATTGATTGCTCGGCCAGTGCTTTAGGAGAGCTTAAGTCACTACCAGTATTCAGTGATGAAAAAATCACCTTGCAAACTATACGTATTATTCAACCAGTTTTCAGTGCTTCACTTATTGCTCATATTGAAGCGGCATACCAGAACGACCAGCAAAAAAATGCCTTAAGTCAAATAGTGCCACTACCAAACAAAGCCACTGACTGGTTAACGGTGAATGCAGCATTTATGCGAAATCAGTATCTTTGGTCGCAAGATAAGTCATTACAAAAGTGGCTGTATTGCAGCCGACTTGATGGTTTTAGTAAACTGGTGGCTGATGTAGCAAAAGATGATACTGAAAAACAAGCAATAATAATGCGTTTACGCTCGAATGTGCCCAAGGCCATGGAGAACTTAATGCGCCTAATTGCTACTTTACCTATGCCAAAAAAGGAAGCCGACCATGCATGAGTTTCAAGTTAATAAACAAGACTTCACAAAAACAAGGCTAGTAGAAAACAATACGCTAAATGCTGAAACGCCCTTATTAGACGATGAGATTATTGTCCGCGTTGACAGTTTCGCATTAACAGCAAATAACATAACTTACGCAGTACTAGGTGAGAAGCTTGGCTATTGGCAGTTTTTTCCTGCCTCAGATAATGCCGATAATAGTTGGGGGATTATTCCTGTTTGGGGCTTTGCAACGGTGATCTCATCACATAGTAATGATATTACGGTGGGCGAAAAGTTATTTGGCTATTTTCCGCCAACATCATTAGTAAAAATGACCGCTACTCAGGTGTCATCACAGCGCTTTTTTGATGGCAGTGCACATCGGGCTGCACTGCCGCCAGGTTATAATGTTTATCGCAGAGTATTAGCAGAGCCTGGTTATAATGAAACTTACGATAAGCAACGCATGTTATTGTTTCCACTGTATATTACTTCATTTTGTTTATGTGATTACTTAGAGAGTAATCAATGGTTTAACGCCGAACAGGTTATTATTATTAGTGCCTCAAGTAAAACCAGTATTGGCCTTGCCTATGGCATTGACGACAGTGAATCAGCGCCAAAGTTAATTGGCATGACAAGCTCACGTAATCATGCTTTTGTTAATAAGTTAGGTGTTTATCAGCAAGTAATTAATTATGGAGACTTAAGCCAGCTTAACCCTAAATTAAAAACCGTTATTGTTGATATGGCAGGCAATGCTGAACAATTAAAAGCAATAGAGCAGCATATGATAGGCAATTTAACTTTTTGCCTACAAGTTGGTTTAACGCATTGGGATGAAGCCTCGGTAAAATCTCCTTTATCTCATACTGAAAGCGAAATGTTTTTTGCACCAGGGCATATTCAAAAGCGTATTGCGCAGTGGGGCGCAAAAGAGTTCGAACATAAATCTATGAGTTTTATGGCTAAAAGTACCCAGCGCAGTGCAAGTTGGTTAGCTTTTACCAGCATAGAAAGTATTGAACAAATGGCTGAGGTTTACGCTGATGTTTGTAAGGGGGTGCTAGCGCCTGAAAAAGGCATTATTATTAAACCTTAGTGACAGACTATTGAATAGCTTGTAAATAAGAACGTACTAAAATGTGATGTTAATACAACCAATTTATTTTTGTATAATCACGAAAGTTCAAATTATAGCCGTTAGCTAAATGATAAATTATTAGCTAACGGGTACATAAATTTCTTTTATAAAGCTATTCAAAAAAATTAAACGCCTTAACTCAACACGTTATTAACTTTTGAAAGCCTCATACACAAAGGCTTAGCCAGTATATAAGTTCAGTAATAATAAAGTTTTTGAAAACATTAGCTTAGCTAGACAAACCCTTTAAAATTTGCTCTACTTAATTAAAATGTTTTTGTCTCGATAACGTTATTATCGTCAACTTCTGTTGTAAAAACTTTAGGCATTATAAAATTGTCAGAATTATCTAAATCTCAAACCATAAAAAGCTTAACGATAACTAATCAGTTTGCTACTGATATTTTATTGTTAAACACTCCCAATGAAGTTTGGCAATATTTAGCTCAAAATATTGTTGAAAAACTGGGTTTCGATGATGCGGTAATTTATACCTTAGATGCAGGTAAAGAAACGTTAAGTAGAATGTTTGGCTTTAAAAAAAATATTCTTGTAGGTAATAACCAAACCAGTAAAACTCAACCAACAGAAACCACCTCCGACCTCAAATTAATTAAATTCAACCAAGGCGTTATTGGTAAAGTTGCTGCGACACAGCAACCAATATTAGTCAAAGATACCCGTGAGTTTAGTGGCTATATTGAAGATGGAGACACAACGCTTTCAGAGTTGGCTGTGCCGGTTTTATTCAAAGATAAATTACTTGGTGTAATTGATACTGAGCATACTCAAGAAAATTTTTATACAGACTATCATTTAAAAACTTTAACAGCATTAGCCTCTATTGCTGCGATGAAGATCTCTCAAATCATTAAAGTGGATGGTTTAGAAGATATAATTGAAAATTTAGAATACGCAAATAAAATTCAAGACGCATTATTTGAAATAGCAGAACTTACCTATACAACGAAAACAATGGGTGAATTTTATCGTCATTTACATCAATGTATTGGTCGATTAACCTTTGCTAAAAACTTCTTTGTTGCTTTACTTAAAGATAATGGCAAAACCATTGAATTTCCCTATGCTGTCGATGAATTTGACCAAGATATAGTGGATGAATTTGACCAAGGAAAAATATTTGCAAAGGTCGCTATCGATCCCAATAACTTAAGCATAACAGGTTATACGCTTTCAAAAGATAAGCCTTTCTTGCTCTATGAGCAAGATATTCAAAAAATGCTCGATAGCAAAGAGCTCTACATTCTAGGTAGTATCCCTAAAGCTTGGTTAGGTGTGCCTTTTGGTCAAAATGAAAATAAAGGCATTGTCGTTGTACAGAGTTACAGCACGGACTTTTTATTCCAAGAAAAAGACAAACAGCTCTTATCCTTTGTCGCAAAACACATTAATAATGCGATTGAAAGAATGGAAGCACAGCAAAAGCTACAGTTTTTAGCTTTGCATGATCCCTTAACTAACTTACCTAATAGATCGCTATTTAAAGACCGTATTCAACATGCATTTTTACACTGCAAAAATTATCGTCATGAAAATATGGCAATATTGTTTATTGATGTAGACAGGTTTAAGCAG